>SDBS01007790.1_pt1 | contig 10382 bp, 11 predicted proteins | sample 2277091 | NCBI WGS metagenome assembly SDBS01 (sample SAMN10404972, study PRJNA504765) | marine sediment metagenome | isolation source: marine sediment core GS10_PC15, 163 cmbsf | place: Arctic Ocean: Southern Knipovich Ridge | collected 2010 | reverse complement strand
CCGTTTTTGGTGGTCTGTATCGTATTCTCAACGGAGCAACCGCGGTCGACCAGGCCGATGCTCAATGGGAGCTCGTTACCACCGGCCTTCCGAGCATATCGGGAACGATCGATGCCCTTGACAAGCCCGGTTACGTGAAGCTGGACATCTTCGCCAAGGATCCAAAGAGCATGTACGTGGCCGTCATTACTCCGCTGGGCGCCGACGGCGAGATTGGGAAAGACTTGCCGTTTCTGGGCATTTACCAGTCCATCAATGAAGGCGGTTCATGGTTTCTTCGAGAATATGTTTACAAAAACAATAGCTTCAACGATTTCATCCGCGTGCACCCTACAAACTCGCAACTGGTTTATTTCGGGGGAGTCCATTTCTTCAAGAGAGATTTGGCGTCTGAAGGGTTTCCGGTGCTAATTGATGAAGTGCAAGACGATATCAAGGAGCTGGAGTTCGATACTTTCAACTCAAACAGGTACTACGTTCTCACCGATGGGGGCATCTGGCGTTGCCAGGTAGGGGAGAATCCAAGCTGCCTCCACCGGAACAACGTTCTGCTGGGCGCCATGTTCTACGACTTCGATGTACATCCAACCGATTCCAGCCGGATGATTGGTGGAACTCAAGACAACGGCACGATTCTTTACACCGGGAGTCCGAGCTGGAAAGTAATTCGGGGCGGGGACGGCAACTTCGCGTTGATCGCCTCGGACGACGTCCTGTACTCCCAGCATCAAGGGTTCAAAACTACCGCGCGATGTGAAAATGGTTTGAAATGTGGCTGGTCGGACTGGACGAAGGCCAGCAGCGGGTTACCCGACCAGGGTTTTGGTGACGCCTTTTTCACCGTTTACCCGCGGGCGACCAGCCCCAACACGCTGGCCGGTCAAGGGCCCCAGACCTACTTCACCGGCAATGGTGGATACCAGTGGAATCCCAGGGGACCCAAAGCTCCGGATATCGAACCGGCGACCGCCGTGGTCAAAGGCTCTGTAACGCGCGTCGTCGTCGGCCTCGACTTTATTCTCGCCGGCACCAGTCAAGGACAGATCTGGCAAACGGCACTTGCCGGCACGAAATGGCACTTGCTTTACGAGCATAGCACTCCGGTTCGAACCAACAGCATGGCCCTTGCACCGACAGGTACCGGGGAACCCAAAATATTGTATGTCACTTTTACCAGTGGTGACCCGAAGAGGAACCGTGTTTACCGTTTGGTGCGAGACCCCTATGAGTGGCTAGATTGGCAAGCTCAAGACATCACCAGTAACTACCCGACCCTTAACTGTCCACCCCTGGTCGTGTCGGGAGACGGATACAGTCCTGACAAAGCGTACGTAGGCACGAAGGCGGGAGTCTATCGTGGGTTGAAGACCGGTAGTTCGTGGTACTGGAGTCCGTACAACGATGGTTTGCCGCTGGCCAGCGTGACCGATCTGCTGGTGGCACCCAACAAAGAACTGCGCGCCGCGACCTATGGACGAGGTGCCTGGAGTATCATCACCGGCTTCGAAATCGTAGCGCCAGGGGGTTCCGACGAAGCCGCATTCACCTCCGAACAAAAAGGGGAGAGCAATCACCCCGAGTAGCAACAATTCTTGCAGAGGCTTATAGACAGCATTTTTTATATTATTTCCCGCTGCCGCACGGACAAGGGGAGTTGCGTCCGAGTGATAGAAGACCACGTACTCCCAAGAGAAGGGATGCGGGCAGTATCGGCCAAAGGATACATGGGACGTCCGGGAGAGGACGAGAAAGATGTGCCCCGACTGTCGTCGGGGATTTTATGCATTCGCGAACTGCCCAGAGTTTTTTTAGTGCGGCGCATGTTGCTCATTCGATGCGCCCGCTGCAATCCCTCGGCTGCGCCGAGGGATTTAGTTTAGTTCGCAAAACAGTAAAACAAACCGTCTCCACCCGAGCCGCGAAGGTTCTCCTGGCTGCACCCTCGGCTCCCGTGGGCCGAGTTCCAGGACGTCGGATGCTCGCCGCCTCCGGTGCGGTCATGATGGCCGACTCGAGCGCTGCCCTCGCCGCTCGCCGTCCAGTTCTGACAGGTCGTGTCGTCGTCACCGGCAAGAAAGGTACCGTCCAGTTGCGAGCCGGTCAGGATGTCGTGACGGTTGGGGTCATCGCCGCGGCCGTTGACCACCTCACCCTTTTCGTTGATCGATGTTTCCTTGGTGAGGTTGTTGCTGTCTGAATGGAGGTCGTCGACGTTTTCAGCGACCTGGATCCCTTTGGCGTTATACCAGGGCCCGCTGCCGATGCGATCCCGGGCGTTGACGGCTCCCTGGCCGGTGGTGCTGAGGTAAGCGCGCCAGGTCTTGTTCCCAACCCCAACGGACTCGGCCAGCGCCTGGCAGTGCTGATCGGCCCCTACCAGGCCGCCCAGATCGGCTCCTTCGCCCGACCCCATACTCGTGATGAAGAAGCTCATGCGGGGGTCTGCGTCCTGCGCCAGGGCCGCGTAGGCACCCAGTGCGGACAGAAGGATTACAGCAATGAAAAGCATCTTCTTCATATCTATCTCTCCTTTAAGCCATGTCGTGCGTTTCTTCATCTTGGCGATTCTTTTGACCAAACCTCTATAGCCGGTCAGCCAGGAAGATGCAAACGTGGAATTCGAATGCACCTTGGACTCGAAGAGATGCCTCTACTCTCCAAAAGGAAAGAGAAATGTATCGAGGACTCTCGTATCGACGACTTCCCGCGTATCGCCGGGACCTGACCCGGTATCCACGACGGTGGCTTCGACTAGAGCCCAGCGGATTCGCGAGTTGACGCCTTTTTGGGAAGGCTCGGGCAATGTGCCGGTCCTTTGAGAAGCAACCGCCGCCGCGGCGGCATAGGTTGCCGGTCCGGAAAGTCCCATCACCACCAACCACACGTGACCATCAGCACGTCGTTGACCCACCGCAACTCCGTACTCTTTCCACTCCTCCTCCTCCTCCTCTCTGTGTCCGGAGATATAGAAAGCTTTTCCAACTTTGAGTGCTCGTTTGCCATCCTTGGCTAGCTCCCGAGCCATTTCTCGGTGAGTTGTCCTTAGGTCCTCCGCTTTGAACGCCAAAGCACTCTCGTAGGAGCAGTGCTGGCGGGACCAAATGAGATAAAAAGGAGACGACAAGGCTTTTGGCTTGACAAAGGGTTCGACTTCGAACATCTCCGCCAACATGAGCTCGGCGGCCAAGCACGCACGAGGGGATCCAATACAGCAAATGGATGCGTTGCGTTTCAGTACAGGGGTGAGGCTTTCCTTCAGCTCGCCCACAGGAGTCTTTTCTTTATTTAAAACGTCGTCGATATGGATCCTGGTGGTGGGCTTCATTTTTTCGATTCCCCGAATGAGCTTGGCCATGGCCCAGACATCCCAGCGACTCAAGTCGTTGCGTCGGTCCTTGCTCCGGGGGTAGGAGCCCAACAGCATGAGGACAGAGTCTTTCTCGAGCAATCCCGACATGAGCCAGGGCTCCTCGAAAAGAGGCTTTTCAGCCAAGCCTTCTCCCAGAGGAGCCAAATAGGAATCCAGCGCCATGAGCTCGCTGACACTGAGCGAGACGTCTTCGCCGGAAACGATCCGGGTGAGCTTGCGACGATCGAGCCGGGGATAATTCTGGTTACCGCTCTTTTCGATTTCCCGGGCGAGGGCGACAAAGCTTCCGAGCTCGTCCTTTTTCTTTTCGAGTACTTTCGCGAAGCGAAGCACCAGCGGCTTTTCCGGGCTTGGCATGGCGGTTCTCCTTTCTGCCAGGAAATGGCACGATTATGACAGATAGAGAAAGAATGTCAAATTATTGACAATATATGTCAGTTGCTTGTCATACAGATGACAAAATGGAGATCCAGTATTTAGTGAGTGTTTATAGTGATATAACACGTTTGACAAGGGATATTCTCTATGGTACTCGTTTGTGAATGGCGTTTTGAGGCCATGTACTAATTTAGTCATTAAGATGTCATATATGGGTTGTTCATGCAAGTTGCAGGGCAAAGGAGGTCTCATGTCGCTCGGAAATCGGAAGGCTGTCGAGGCGTTGCCACGACCCACCCAGAACGTGAACAAGCGGCCGGACGGCTGGGCTCGGGCCCGAATCGACGATGGTGCCCCTTTCGTGCTCCCTCCCGCGCTGGGCGACCTCCTCCGCATTATAAGCACAGAAAGCCGTCGGGAGGAAGAGGGCTTCGTGGGATGGATGACGTAGCCAAGGAGGGGTTTTGATGGCGCATCTTTGGGCTCATGAGTCAGGTGAGTGGTCGGTGCTGCTGCTGGATGAGCGCACCATCCGCTTGGATGTAAGCCCGCTAAGGGTCCTGCGAGACTGCGAGGTTGGGGATATCGAGGACTCCCCGGTGGCCGTCGTTTTCGCCGGTGAGGGCAAGCCACAGTGGGCTGCCATCGCCGCCGCGGGAGCCGGCGTGCGTATCAATGGAAGGACCTTGTTGACCGGTTTGCACGTCCTGGCCGACCGCGACGAAGTGCAAGTAGGAAGGGATCAGTCCCTTTTCTTCTCTACCGAAACACTCGCTTCGGTTGAACCGTTTCCGGGGATGGAGCAGACCATCTACTGTCCCCGCTGCCAACTGCCGATCGAGGAGGGCTCCCTCGCCGTTATATGTCCGCAGTGCGGGGTTTGGTATCACATGTCTGAAGAGTATCCCTGCTGGCGATACGCCGAACAATGCCAGCTCTGCGACCAGCGAACTACCGAAGAAGCAGGGTATCGCTGGACTCCCGAGGAGATTTGAGTCCGTGTGCCGGATGTCCGCGGAAGTGGCTCGAAAGCACCTGGTCGTTGCGGGTGCCGGAGGCAACATCGGATCCCACCTGGTGTCTCATTTGGGCCGAATGGCCAGCGTCAATCGAGTGACCTTGATCGATCCCGACGCCTATGAGACCGCAAACTTGCTGGGGCAAGATATTTCAGCGAGCGATGTAGGGAAGAAAAAAGTCCGTGTTCAAGCAAAGCGACTGAAGTCGATCAACTCGGAAGTTGAGATCACCACCCTGGCAGAGCCGGTAGAAAACGTTCCTCTGGGGAGGCTTCGTGGGAACGTTCTTCTTGCTTGCCTGGACTCGCTGTCGGCTCGGCAGGTTGTGAACCGAGCGGCGCTGCGGTTGGGCATTCCCTGGATCGATGCCGGTGTTCGGTCCGAGGGTTTACTGGCCCGAGTCGACGTTTATCTTCCGGGAGAAAAGCGGCCTTGTTTGGAGTGTGGCTGGAACGATAAAGACTACCGCAACCTGGACCAAGTTCTTCCATGCGCGAAGGAGGCCGCGGCGCCACCGACGAATGCACCTTCGAGCCTGGGCGCTCTCGCGGCGTCGCTTCAAGCCGTCGAGTGCTCGAAGTTACTGGCCGACTCCCCCTATCGAGCCGAGCCCGGAAGCCAGATCCTCATCGACGCGGCCCATCACAATTACTACTTCAGCCGGTTTCAACGGAATCCCGACTGTCGTCTACCCGATCATCGACCTCGTGCCATCGAAATGCTCGACAAGCGCCCCGGCGAGATTGTCCTGGGAGAAGCCATCGGCCTGGGAGGATTTCGCTATGAGCTGGCGAGGTTGAGAGTCGAAGGAAAGATTTTTCTGCTCGGTCTCACCTGCCAAGGATGCGGCCGGAGACGTTCCCTCTTGCGTCTGGCGGCGAGTCTGCGCCCCGGCAATGTGCAATGCCGCCGCTGCAAGGCCTCGATGGTCGCGGGGGGATTCGACACCAGCGAGTCGCTCGAGCTGGCGAGTCTCTCCTCGGCGTCGCTCGATCGTTCGCTCGAGAGTTTGGGATTTCGCTCCGGGGAGGTATTTAGCGTCGGCGACGGTCGGCGGGAAAAGCACTTCGAGTTGGTGGGTACGTGAAATTTCCAATGCCGCTCGGCGAAAGGAGAGCAAAGACCATGGCGAGAATGGCGCAGGCAGCTGACGTAGTAGACGTGGTTTTCCGAGGTTTCCTGGCGCGCCAGTTCGAAGAAGGCATGAAGCTCGCGTCGTCGAGCGATCTCCTCGATCTCGTATCCCTGGGAGAGTCGCCGCCGGACCGCTATGTGGCGGTGTTCAACTGTAAGGGATTGGTTCTTTCACCGCAGGCCGGGCCGGTGGAAGCCGATCGGTTCCACGTGGGCATCTGGTTCCCATCGGACTACCTGCGTCGAGCCGATCCTTTCCAGGTTTTGACCTGGCTCGGGCCGGCCGAGGTTTTCCATCCCAATATCAAGAGTCCGGGCTTGTGCCTCGGCCCTATCGCCCCGGGGACTACTCTGGTGGATCTTCTATATCAGGTTTTTGAACTGGTGACCTTCCGGAAGGTCACACCCAGAGAGGACGACGCGCTGAATCCCGAAGCTTGTGTCTGGTTTAGGCGAACGCGACGTCGTTTCCCGGTTGACCGCCGCCCCCTGAAGTGGCGGGCTTCCGATTCAGACAAGGGCAGGGCGTGATGTCGGAAGTCACGAGAACGGATGTGGTCGTCGCTCTCGAAAAGCTCTGGCCTTGTGTCCAGGAGTCGGGAGCGGGAGAGTGGTCCCTCGCGTCTTCACGCCGAAAGTCGAGAAAACCTCACAGAGTACAGGCTACCTTGTCGGATGAGTGGCTGCGCTTTGACGCGACGGTCGAGGCACAAACCGATCCCCAACAGCTTTGGATCCTTCTCACGTCGAGGGCCGCACTGGACGGCTGGTGCAAGTTGGCTCTCTCCGAGGCGAGAGGCGACCCAAAAACACGAGTGTGCCTCATTGCCGATATTGCCTTGAACGGAGACGACTTCAGCGAACGTTTGAGGAGGGTTTTCTCCAAATTCCTCGAGACGCTCACATGGCTTCAATCGGGGAAAAAAAGGAATGCGGCACGGACGGGGTCGCCAGGGGTGGCTCTCGAAACTCCGCAGATATTACAGATTTGCGAACAAGCCGGCTGGATTTGTCGAGAACGTTCCAGTGGAAAGGTGGAGGTCAGGGCCGGCGGCGAGGGTTCTGCCTTTAGAGCCGAATTGGAGAGTAACGATCGAGTGACCTTGAGGGCGTCAACGCCGCTCGCTTGTCTGAAAGGGTGGTCAGCCGAGAGTCGGCGGGCGCTGGGGATCTTCGTGCTGAGGGCGAATGCGGCGGTGCGGCTGGCACGGGCGGCGGTAGAGGAGTCGAACGGGACGGGATGCGTCCGCCTCGAAGTGTGCTTCGGTACCGCTCCTACATCGGCGGAGCTTGACATGGCCCTCTCGGCACTGGCTGTGGCCTGGGGCAGCAGCCACCGCGAAGTCGCGGCGCTCGAGGATCCAAAACTGGCCCAACAATATCTCGTACTGACGAGATCTTTCATAAACAACCCATAACCAAGAAGGAGGTAAGACCATGTCAACCCAGACGATCCAATTGACGGTGAGCGACGTTTCCAACCAGAAGATGGCGGAAGTCGACGGAATCCCGGCAGACACCACGGTCGGGGAGCTTGTGGAGGGACTACTCTCCCAGTTGAGACTTCCGGCAAACGGCGCGGACGGACATCCCGTTGCTTATCACGCGCGGCATGAGCGGGCCGGCCGCCATCTGCACTCTACAGAGCTCGTAGGAGACTCTCTCGAGACGGGCGACCATCTTGTGATCCAACCCAGTATCAATGCCGGGTAGGAGGCCGGTGATGAGTCCGCAATACCGGTTCGCGCTTGCCTTTTTCAACGAAGACGGCACTTCCCTGGGACAGTTCCCTCTCGAAGTGGACTTCGAGCCGGCAACAGAGTGGACTCGCTTTCTCGCGGCTCGGCGCCGCAGTTTGAGGTGCTACGACAGTACCGGGCAAGCGCGAATTGAGCCCACCTGGCACTCGACTGAAAGTGCTCCCTATGTGGAAGGCTTTTCAGTCGAGCTGCCGGGTGACGGTGACGGCTCGGGTAAGCTGCTCGGCACTTTTGGGGCGAGTTACTTCGTCGAGAAGGCGCAATTCGTCGCCTCTAGGCTCATCGCCGCCGGGGAGCTCTCGCCGGCCGGTCGGTTCTTCTATTTACCTTTGGCCTATCCGCTCGCTGAGTCTCTCGAAACCTCCAAGGCGCCATTTACCGCCCGCGAGATGATGCCCTCACTCGACATAGGCGAGCTTTGCTTGGAAGAGCGCCGGCGGGGCACCACCGCCTTGGGCACGATGGGCGAAGACGACATGCCGGTCTTCATGCCCCGACAAGTTCTGGATGAAGTCTCGGCGCTGGCACGTCGAGCCGGTTCCAAGGAGACGGGAGGAGTCCTGATTGGCCACCTCTATCGCGATCCAGACGAGCCGGAAATCTTTGCTGAAATCACCGCACAGGTTCATGCCCGCAAGGCGCAAGCAGAGTCCAACAAGTTGACTTTCACTGCGGAGACTTGGACTGATGTGAGGGCGGCACTCGAGCTCAGAAGGGAAGGGGAAATTTGGCTGGGTTATTGGCATTCCCATCCCGTTGCCGAGTGGTGCAAGAAGTGTCCGCCGGAGAAGCGAAAAGCTTGTGTTCTTTCTCGGGATTTTTTCTCGGCCGCCGATCGGGCCCTTCAGCGAGCGGTTTTTCCTCGAGCCTATAGCGTTGCTTTGGTGATCAACATGGCGGAGAAAGGTGATCTCAACTTCTCATTGTTCGGTTGGAACCAGGGAGTCATCGCTGCCCGGGGTTTCTATGTAAACCCGGAAAAATAGCAGAGAGCGCTTCGACGCGAGCGCCAGGGAGGTTTTATGCGTTCTTTCAGAGAGCTCGATTTGCTGGCCATCGTGGAAAGGCTCAAAGAATTGCCAGACGACGAAGGAGACATCGGCAGGACGGTGGATCTCGTGCAAGCGGTTCGTGCGCGATCGCCTGAGAGCTCCTCCAAGATGGACGAGCTCCTGATAGAAGAGCTCGTCCATTTGCGGGTGGGCCTCGAGACGAGTCGCCAAGAACAGGCGAAGCTTAAAGACCTCCTGGAAAAGTTGACCGTCCCCCCCTGGCATCAGGGCTTGTTTCTGGAACCGGTGGAGACAAAGCGAGGGCAAATGGCCTTGGTTGCACACTCCAACAACCGCCGGGTAGTGGGACCGGGTGAAGTCGATATTGGGACGCTCGCTGCGGGCGACGTCGTTTTCATGAACAACGAGATGAACCTGCTCATGGCCAAGTCTTCCTCCCCTCTATATCGGGGTGGAGAAACCGCCGATTTCGAACATCTGACCGACGACGGGCGCATGGTTATCCGGTGTCGCGATGAAGAGATTCTCGTCGAGGCGGCCCACCGTCTTACCGGCCTGGAGCTCAAAAAAGGCGACGCGGTGTTATGGGATCGGAATGCTTGGATGGCCATGGACAAAGTTCCCAGGGCGCCGGACAGCAGCTACTTTCTGGAGAAGACTCCCAGCGAAACCTTCGCTCAGGTGGGTGGGCTCGATCGTCAAATCCGTTGGGTCACTCGCTCCATCCGTCTCCACTTTCAGGAGCAAGATAAGGTTCGGAAGTATCAACTCCGGCCGCTGAATCGTTCCGACTGGGGACTGATTGAGGGCCGTATCAAGGCGGGGCGGGCCGATCCTATCGAGGTTGCTACACGTCTTGCCAAGGATGCACCCGAATCTGTAGCTCGCTCGCTTTACGAGCGGGCCTACGATGATGCGATGAAGTCAAAGGTCGTCAGTGCAGCCGAGCTTGACACATGGCGGTTCTCGTTAGATGGGATGGTGTTTCAGTTCTACCTGCAAGTCCACAAAGAGCATCCCGAGGTAGATGAAGACAAAGCCTCAGAGTTGCTGGAACAATACGGGCAAGAGCACCTGAAGCGGATCACCGAGCAACTGCTGAAGCAATTCCCCGAAGCTACGGCTGAGGATGTTGCGAAGGTTGCTGTCCAACATGAAGAGGCAGGGGTTGCGGCCTTGATATCCAAAGCTGCGGGATTGCCGGAGGGAAACTCGCCGACCCCGGAAGAGCCGGGGACCCCAATAAGCCGCTCGACTGGGAGCGATGGGACGCCGAACTGAGGCGGCTACACGGATGGACGTTCGACCAGATCAACCAGATGACGGTGGCCCAGATGTTCCTTGCACTGAAACCTGTAGCCAAGTCCGGCAACGAAGTAGTGATGAGCGAATCGGCCGCCGAAGCGTTTGTGTTGCGGCACAGGAAAGCACGCCAACAGTGGGTGGATAATCAGGTTAAGTAGATGGCCCTCAATCAATTCAAATTCGCCGAAGCGTTTGCCGAGGTCACGGTCAAGGATGCTCAGTTCCATCAGTCGATGAACCGCATCACCGGTTCGCTGATGAAGCTGAAGGCGGGGCTCGATGCCGCGGCCCGGCAGGCCCAAAGGTTCCTGCTGATCGGCGGCGGTGCGTTGGGTCTGTTCGTCAAGATGGCTGCTGATGCCGAGGAGTCTGTATCACGGTTCAATGCTGTCTTCCGTGACGG
>SDBS01007789.1_pt1 | contig 10382 bp, 13 predicted proteins | sample 2277091 | NCBI WGS metagenome assembly SDBS01 (sample SAMN10404972, study PRJNA504765) | marine sediment metagenome | isolation source: marine sediment core GS10_PC15, 163 cmbsf | place: Arctic Ocean: Southern Knipovich Ridge | collected 2010 | reverse complement strand
GCATAAGATTATCTGTCTACCTACTTTGCTCGGACAGAAGTGTGCGGTAAACGAACAGTCTCAGCCGGGTGCAACAACCCAGGTACGGATATTTTCCCCCCTAGACTGAATGCCGGGCAATTATTCTGCCGAGCGGCACGCAAAATCTTTTCCCTTTTCCCTTGACAAACCAGTCCCCTTTCCCTTCCCTAAACAGAGACTGTCGATCCGTTTTAATTCTCATCTCAGAAAGGCGGCACGCCATGAAAAGCGATGCTCGATGGGCTCGTTATGTGACACCCCATATCCCGATTGGTTCACTCGTGATCGGGAGGGTTGAGTTTTCCGATCCGCTTGACCGGTTTGGCCCCATTTTTGGCTACCATGTTGCCGAACGTGTGGTGTGTTTCAATTTCCCTCCAGATGATCCGCGTGCGGGGACATTGTCTTTGCGTGCGAGTTGCCGCGTTTCCAAAACGGCCAGTGATTGCCTTGGGACTTACATGGGAATGACGGCCGGAAAGTGTGTCCGGTTTGTGTCGGTATCGAAGAACAACGACAGGAGTTTGCTGGAGGCAATCACTGTATGCATGCTTGAGGTGAACGGGAAAATTCGCCCGCTGCTTGAGGCTGAATGGGGCCGGGCTTATACGCAAGTCGAGACCGCTGAGTATGGGCTGCTTGAAGACAACGGGCTCGCTGACCCCTCATTCACCGACCTGCCAAGCGATGAGGATTCTCACTCGTGACTACTATTTTGATCGACGGCCTTTGCAAGTGGCCGGACTGTGAAGTCCCAGTTGGAGAGTTTGGTTGGGTTTGCTCAACCCATCTCGTGAGAATTCCATTCAAGGCTCGCCGCAACTTAGAAGGGGCGTTGTTCGCGTGGCGGTGTCAAGGGGCGGACTTGGACGAAGAGATTATGGTCTTCCTGAACAACGTCAAGGGATTCCTGTACGGACTCTGGGCGATTGAGAATCCACTCCCTCAAATCAAAGGAACTTGATCAATGGCTAACGAACCGAAACCAGAACTCATTCACACTCCCACGCTCGGCACGTCCGGCGTGTTGTCGTTGCCTGATATGGGACGCCCAAATTACAACGGTCCCCCGCAGGCGTGCAACTTCGATATCAAGACTCCGAGCGGGGCAAGGCGGTTTCTGACGGCGGCGGGAAAGACGAAACTGCTCGCGTCGGATTTGGGTGGAGAAGTGTTTGAGATGGTACATTGGCTGTGTGAGCCGGCCACGTTTGCTAAGGAAGGGACTGAAGAATTGACGACAGGCTGTCGTGTAACGCTGTGGGATCGAGCCGAGAAACGGTTGACCTGTACGAGCTGGGACGTTGTCCGTTTCTTGGATCGCATTGTGAAATGTATGGGACCAGGTCCGTGGACTCCGCCGATTGGTTTGTCAATTAAAAACACTGTGGAACGCGGATCGGGCAAACGCGGCTATGATGTGGAAATGGTCGAGCTGCCCGAAATCGATTTGCCAGCTCTGGAAAAGTGACCGAGGGAACGACCCGCCACCGCCCGATATGGATACGCGAGAACGGGCGGTGGTTTTTTCTCCAAAGCCAGCTCAACACGACGGAGTGTTTAGCGTGCCAAAATCAACGACAACCGGTGAAGGAATGCAGCGTCGGAATGAGGACCGGGTCAAGCGGTTGATTCGCGTCGCGATTGGTACCGAGCTGGACAAGCTCCAGGATGAAATCGCTTCCTACCGTCGTATTGCGGACGCCGTCAAGGGGCCAGGGATTGCTGAGGAGATTAAGTACTTGGAAGACATGCGGATGGCTCTGCGGCGACTTGCGGGGCGTTTCCAAGTGAATCGTTCGCGGTTCATTCCGCAAGAGAACCGGGACGACGATGGCTAGGATTCCCCCACCCGCAACGGCCTTGCGGGCACTCGCCCGTGCGGCTTTGCCTCAGATTTACGGCCTGTTTATCGAGGGGGAAACTAATCGAATTGTTACCTTTAATCTGCTGAGGAGCTTCTATCATCTTCCATCGCAAGCAGCGGCTCGCGACCTGTTCAACTTTGCGACAGAGTATTCAGGTGAACTGTCTGGTATTGACCGCGAAATTCGGCTGGGAACTATTACGCCCGGAGACGTTCCCTTGGGCGAGAACTTGCCCGACCCGGCCGCAATCGCACGCCGTTATCGATACCAGTTGGCTGTTCAGGCCGGGGACCAATGGTACACAATCCCAATCAACAGCAACTCACTCTTGTCGATTGAGCAACTGACAGCCGATGCCACGTCGTCACTTCTCAATTGGATTGCGATTTATCCGAAGTTGGCGGAGTTTTTCAACACGAACACGGCGGATGATATTAATATCAGCATTGCGGGCCTTTTTAAGAGGTACTAAGGATGGGAAAATTCCTCAGGCGAAATCACTCGACCGCCGCACCCGGATCGATCATCTTTGTTGATACTGAAACAGCCCCATCGAAGCAACCGATTCATGGCCATCGCGACTTGCACACTCTGTTGATGGGAACGGCAACTTACGTCCGGCTTGAAGCGGGTGAGCCGACTCGACGTAAACAGATTGTGTTCTCGACGGAGGGGGAATTTTGGGAATGGTTCTTGACCGTTTCGCAACCGGAGCGGCCGACGTGGGTATTCGCTCACAACATTGGTTTCGATTTGACCATCCTCGAATTCTGGGAAACGCTTCACTCTGGCGAATGGCGAATTCGCGATGACGATTTCCCAGAGATTGTTGCCAAGCGAAAGGCGGCCGGACGTGAGCCGTGGCGGGGTTTTTATGTTGATTGTGATCCACCAACAATCATCAGTGTGAAGCACCGGAGCGGCCAACGTGCAATCTTTCTGGATACGATGAATTATTGGCCGGTGTCGCTCGCGAAGTTGGGGCAATCAATTGGTCTGCCGAAATTGCAAATGCCGACAGGCTCGACCAGCGACGACGAATGGACTAAGTACTGCCGTCGCGATGTTGAAATCATTGAGCGGGCCGTTCTCGGATTGATCAAGTGGGTAAAGGATAACGATTATGGCATGTTCCGTTTTACTGCGTCCGCTCAAGCAATGGCCGCATTCCGACACCGGTTTTATGATGGAAATATCACGCTTGACCGACCTGACCCAGTACGAAAGCTGGAACGGTCTTCCTATTTTGGTGGTCGGCTTGAAATGCTGTACGAAGGCAAGTACGAAGGCGATGTATGGGAGCTTGACGTACAATCCATGTACCCGCACGTGATGCTTGAAGAACACGTTCCGCGTGAACTGATCGATTCTTGGTTGGGCGGCGAGCCGTTCAAGCCGCCCCCAGTCGGTCCCGGCCGCTTCACATTGGCGGAAGTATTAATCGAGACGTCGAACGCGACGTATCCTCTCCGCCTCCAACGATGCACGCTTTATGCTCACGGGCGGTATTGGACCGTTCTTTGTGGTAGGGAATTGGAGTTGGCTTTCCAACGCGGCGACGTGGTGGCCGTCGGCCGCTGGGCGACCTACCGGCTGGCAAGGATGTTTCAACCGTTTGTTGAGCATTTTTGGGGAAAACGGCAGGCTGCCATCGACCGGAACGATGGGCTGGAGCAGCAGCTTTGCAAAACGATCATGAATTCCCTGTATGGGAAATTCGGCCAGAAAAAGCCTCAATGGGAATCGACGGGTGAAATTTGCACCGAACCACGCTGGGGACGTTGGCCGGAATTTGATCACGAGACGCAAGAGACCACTGTGGCACGCTACGTCGGCCGCTATGGGGAGCGAATGGTTGAGCCGGACGATCACGCCATGTCGTTCACGGCAATCTCTGCATGGGTCACAGCGGCTGCTCGCGAGAGGATGCGGCGGCTGTCGGGAATCGCCGGGCGGGGCAATTGCCTTTACGTCGTTTTTGACGCAGTGATCGTCACCCAGAAAGGTTTTCAGAACTTGTGGAACGCAGGCGAGATCGCACCCGGCAAGCTGGGTAAACTGAAGATTGCCGGTTATGGGAAAGATGCACACTTCCGGGGATTTAACAATTACACGTTTGGGGAAAAACGGGTCTGTTCGGGCATCAAACCGGACGCAATTGAGTTGGCGGAATTCACCTTCCGCCAGAGTGAGATTGAGGGAATTAAGGAAATCACCAACCGGAAACCGCTGCCGGGGGTGTTGATCGGCGAGCGGGTTGTTTCTGCTCCGAAAACCCGTCGTCGCTGGGAAATGGACGGAGAGAACTGGACAACACCAATGTTGGTTGCGGCCGATAAGCCCTGCCACCTGAATGCGATTCGTACGAACCAACCCTATCCACTGGAGAGCTGAACATGGTTAAGGATGAAGAATTTAAAGGGCTGGGTCCGTTGTACAATATGCTCGGTCGGCTCCACAATCTGCTGGAAGATAATGACTGGAGCAGCACCGTGATCAACGGCCAAGTTGGATATTGGTACAAACAACTCGACGACGGGTCGCACTTGCAGGTTTCCGGCACGCTAGAGGCAGCAATAATAGAGGGTGAACTGCAATGCTCAAAACTTGCCAATACTGCGGACAGCGATATTTGACGCCGACCGTTTGGCAAGAATGCTGTTCGGGCGAGTGTTACATCGCCACGCGATGTCTACGACTAGGGAAGCGACGCACCCGCCGATCCATTAGAAAACGGCGACGGAAACAGGCGGGCTGAAATTAGTTCGAGCGTCGTGTTTTCCAGGTCGGCAAAGTCGGCAACCTGTTCCGACTTTGCCGCGTCGAGCATCAACTGCAATGCCTCGTCGCGAGTTGCCAACGCGGGACGCATGATGGCTTGAAAGACGTCGTTGCTCGACCGCTTGGATAGTGGCAAAGGGATCGACAGCCGTTTGGCCATTGCCTCAGCAATATCAACCAACGCCTTGCGGCGGGCTTTCTGTCGGCTTGCCTCTTGCTTCAATGCAGTCCCCGCCCGACGATTTTCGGCAACCAGCTCACGTTCCATCGTTTTGCGTTCTTTCTCTGCTCGCCGTGTGTTTTGGATTGCCGCTTTCAACCGCCGCTGTTCTTCGGCTGTTTGCTTGCGGACCAACTTGATCATGCAGAAGTGAATGAACCGGGTTGCGTCGTCCGAATCCCAGCCGAGGTTTTTGAGACGGCTGAAGAATTCCGATTGGCTGACTAGTCCCTCTTCAAACCATTGACACAACAGTGAACCGCTGGCTTGTTTGCCACCTGTGTCCCGCTCGCAGATTGCGGCCTCGACCAGTTCGGTTACTTGATCCCCATCCAAATTCTGGGCAGTCAATTGGGCATCCAATTCTGCCGAGTCCAATTCCCCTTCCAAGAACCGTTTCCGAATTGATGCCACACACCGTTTTTGTCGGCCTGCTCGTGCTTCAAGTTTGCCCCGCTCAAGCGAAACCGGAAAGAATGCCTCTCCAATTCCGTCCTGTTCGAGCATAACATCCATTTGGGCCTGATTGATTTCCCCATTGGCGTACCTCCTAACGGCTGGATGTTTCGCGGCTCTGGCGGTTGCAATCTTTTCGGCGAGTGCAACCAATCGTTCGGCATCATCTGGCTTGTAACCAAGTTGCCCCCATTGGAAAACCGCTTCGTTCCGATTGATCACTCCCCGTTCCAGCAATCGGCGAGCATCAACGCGGGTCAACTCGCGAAATTGGATGGCCATGAAGGCGTCAATCCAGCCCGGAGCGATATCTTGTACGAGGAGTGCGTTGCGTACTTTTGCTTCATCAACAAACGCGGGGTCGTTCCGTGAAAGGTGTCCAAGCCGTCGCCGCATTTCCGCCAGTTGTGTTGGCGATGGAATTTGCCAGTGCGACCGCCACACAAAACGCATGTAATCGTCCGGCACGCGAGCTTGCGTTGCCCATTCCTTAATCCTACCGTTGAACTTCTGCTCAAAGAACTGATCATAGCCAAACTCGTCAACCACGGTCTGATCGGCCGCATCCCGCACCATAAATTTGACAAGATCGTTCAGCGGCGGAATTTGTTCGGTGATCCGCCAGAATTCTTCCGGCTCATCGTCGGATAAGAAACCCAACTCACGGATTCGTTCACGATATCGCTGTTCGGATGACAGTCCCCTTGCCCGCAATTGGACAAGTTCGGACACGCCAAGTTTGCTGCGGGCGGCGTTGGCAACCTTGCCGAAGTCGGCTTCAATGAAATTGTTGGCCTTGACCCAACACGCCCAAGTGTCGCGGTCAATTGTGCCACCAAGAAAAGCCTGTGTCGCTTCAGCCGCTGATGGCACCGAGCCGGGGCACATAAAACGGGCTTGCTGGAGCAGCGGGACCATCGCATCGGCGAAACCTTCACCGAGCCACGCCCGGAGAAACCCAACAATCGATGCGGCGGATCGGACGGCCAAATGTTCGGGGTGGCCACAAGGGATTTGCTCGAATGCAGCGTTGGCTAGCTCAGTTCCAGCGGCGACGCCTTGTTGGATGAAGTCGCGAATTCGGTTGAGAATCTTGCCAACAAAACTTCCGACGGGATCGGTAATGTCATCCAAGGTCGAGCCGGATGAAAACTCACTCATCATTTCCTTGAACAGCGATGGCAACCCATCAATTCCGCCGAGTAGCAAAGTGACTGCGGAGGGGATGCTTTGACAGGCGGATGTTGAACCAAGCTTCAGCCGCTTTTCCGTTTCCTCATCACCCTCGGCTTCCCCACAAATCTGATCGAGCAATTCCCGTAAGCTTTCTGCGTCGCGTTTCACTCCCACGCGAATGTCGTTTTGGCTTCTCGGTTCGTCACCAATTGGGAGTGCATAAATCTCGCAATCTTCCCGGCTCATAAAAATGAAACACTCATCCTCTTCCGGTTCAGGCTCCGGCTCTGGCTCTGGTTCAGGCTCTGGCTCTGGTTTTGGTTCCGGTTCCGGGCAAGGCGGACACTCGATAACTGGCGGACAGAGATCCGGTATTGGCGGTGGCGGCAATTCTTCGTCATTAAAGCATGGAACGTCTTCCTGGGTTGAGGATGTCTCTCCGGACGAGACAAAGATTTGGTATACGATGCCGGTTGAGCCATCTGGGAAAATAACAACACCTTGGATGCCGGGTTCAGTTCCTCGATTGCTAGGGACCAGTGACCAATAGAGTTGATCAAGCAAGCTGACCACGGAAAAGTTGGCAGGTAAAAATGCGGAACCGATCGTTTCTTGATCGGCGATTGACGGCATGGAATTGCCGAGCCACGGAACGGCAATTGGTGTCTGGGTGTCGCGGAATATCTTGTACGGTCCCAAAACAACCGGCAGATTAACCGAGCCGTTCTGGGCCTGAATCTCGCGAAACGCTCCCTGTCCCGTGGAAGTGCCAGCCGGGAGAGGATCGCATGGTGGTGGCGGCGGCAGTGGCGGCGGCGGTGGTGGCGGTAAATCTGGCGGCCTCTCAGGCTCTGGCCGTTCTTTCTCTGGCGGTTTCACTGGTGTGTCGGGCGGGGAAATCGCGAATTGCCGGAGAGTGGTCGCCGCATCTTCACCAAGGATTCCCGCCTCATTGAAAACGGCATCCTCGATTTGGCCGACGAAACCACCCAGCAATCTGCCAGCATTGTTAAGGGTGGTTGTAATATCCTGCCTGATCGGCCCCATCATTCCCGCAAGGGCCGTCTCGACAGCGGACCGCTCACGGGCGATTGCCCCTTCAATCAACTGGAGCGTTTCTGTCATTTGAGCGTCGGCGTCCACCAACACAGGGAAGACACGCTCCAACAGCTCCTCTCCGCTCGGTGGAGGCTCGAAACCAAGGTCAAACGATGGTTTGGTCGCAATAGCGATGGACGGGACAGGAGCGGCGTCTACGGCGTTTCGGATCATTCGCCGACGAATTCGACTGGATGAAGATTCTTCAGGCGGATCACTCGGCATTTGGATCACTGGCCGGGCTGGGCATAAATCGCTTCTCGATTTCCACGAATTGCAAATCCATCGCTTGCAATGCCTGCCTGGGGCCGATCACATTTGCCCCGCAGGCTTCTGCCTCATCGCAAATCGGCAACACGTCGGCAATTCGTCGGCGGATTTCCCTCAGTTTTCCCAGCTCTTCATGTGTGAAAACTTGCCGGATTCTGTCGGCTGGAGTCTCGTGCATTTTGGCAGGTCTTTCCAAATGAACGACCGGCCGGGAGCTGGTCGATCCGTTCACCTCAAAGAAAGGCTAATGGCAGTCCCGGCCAGTCGGTTTAGACTCTAGGTAATTCTACGCCCATTGGCAATTCGGCGTAGAACACATTGACAACACGGTCGGCAGCGTCGCCAACAACGCTCCACAATTCTGTTACCATTGAGCCGTGGTCTTTCAACACCATTCTGAATGGTGACCCGCCTGCAACAAGAACAATTCCCCGCCCCGCAACGGCTGTCGGCCCCAACACGTACGTGAGCGTTCCCGCCAAGGGGGGACAAAGGATAAGAGACGTTCTCAAGTTGGATGGCCCAACCGCTTTTGCCGATGCCGTTCCAACTGTGGACGTAGCCTGCCCACCTTTCATCGACCGGCCCAACGCAAGGTCTTCTTTACACATCGGGAAAATCTCCGGTTGGCCCACGACGAATGAAACGGGGCTTGTAGGTCACGCTCCAAATACTGATGCGTGTTGCAATCGCGGCGAATCCCCACCATTCATTTCCAACAAACGTGCCGACGTCGCGGAACAGCATAACGGTTGGTGGATCGTTAATGTCGCCCATCGCTGGGCCGACCGTGTCATCTTCCATTTCCGTTGGTGCATATATGACAAGATCGGTACTGTCGAGATCGATGAATCTCCACCACACTCGCGATTGGTCGGCGGGGAGCAGCATGAGGCTACCGTCAATCGTGACGTTCCGTCGTTCCAAAAAGTCAAACGCGGGTGTCAGGTCGCTCGGTGGAAAATCGATGGTCATAAAATTGGACGGTGACTTACCGAACTTTGATCAGGTCCAAGAACAGAGTCAACGCAGTGTCGGCAGCAGAGCAGAGAAGTTCGCATTCCGGTAACGTGTCATTTGGGAATTCGCCCCAATTCCCCATTGCTCCCTTTGTTTGGAATTTTGGCGGAACCAACCCAAGAGTCGCTACGCCAATTCCACCCGGCCTGAACAATTCACCGGGAATCCGCAAGCGAAAACCGATGCAAGTTGCCGACACCGCAAGAGCACCAACAATTGCATAGCGGCCGGGAGGGAGTGTGTCGCCGAAGGTTAAGGGAGCGTTGGTCCAAGCACCGACAACCATTGTCGCTGTGGCCACTGCTCGAATTGTGAAGATGTCGCCCGCTGGTGTTGGAGCAGGCCGCTCTTGAATACTGATCACAGCAGCGATCACCGTTGTCCCTGCGGCGTCCGATCCTTCGGCCGACAACTCTTGGCCACCCGGAATCAAAAGGGGGCTGGAGCGATAGTCTGCGATTGACGGATTCCCGCCGGGAAGAAAGGTTGCAGACGGCGGGATGATGCTCGGCGGAGTGATCGTCCGCCATGATGCAGTCACTAATCGGCCGGTTGCAATTGCAGTTGCACCGATGTAGGCGGCGAGCAATCGCATATTCACGTCTGGGAAAAGGTTGGCGTTGCGAATCGTTAGAACGTTGTCGGGGACGGCGGCGATTTGTGTGTTCGCAACCGTTGAACTTGTTGCGTCAAAAAACGCAGCGGTGTGGAAGGTCATTTGTCAAGCTCCATTGATGTTAGTTGGTTGCTCCTGTCTAAAAAATTACGATCAAGTTCGGCGGCGGAATTCGGAAAGCTGCGTTGCGTTTTGGACCATCCGCTGAAGGTTGTCCTGAAGCGATCCACGGGGCGGCAAGTTGCTGCGGACGTTCTCGACGAACGGCATAAATTCTGTCATGAACGCAGCAAAATCCGCTTGGGCTGCTCTTGCTCCAGTTGCGAGACGTGGTGCCCCTTTTTCAATTGTCGCCCGTTGCCAATCGGGCAAAGTCACGCGACGCAAGCCACGTTCCAAAGTTCCGTCTGCTGCGGCTCTTTGTGTCCCCTCAATGTATCTTGGAATTGCAGCGATGGCCGCTTCAGTTGGGGCAACGGAAACGGCTTGAACACCTTCACGAAATGCCTCGACACCTCCTGCGACCCCATTAACCCATTTTTGTGCGATTTGCTGTGGGGAGAGTGCCATTCTTTTGTCCCTCATTGGATTTGGACCGGGGCACACGGGGGTGACCCGGCCGGGAAAAATTGTTTGGACGACGGGACGTGATAGTTCAGCGGAATTTGTCCCGTCGTCCAAACGCAACACCTACGCAACTGCAACACTTATGCAATTACATAACGATTGCAATAGCAACTCTTGTGCAAATGCAATGGATAGTCATTCTAGTCCCGTGCCAATTTCGCAAAATTCTGCGATTTTTATGAAATAAACTAAAGAAAGAGGCCCTTTTGATTTTGATATTGATTTTATA
>SDBS01007788.1_pt1 | contig 10382 bp, 5 predicted proteins | sample 2277091 | NCBI WGS metagenome assembly SDBS01 (sample SAMN10404972, study PRJNA504765) | marine sediment metagenome | isolation source: marine sediment core GS10_PC15, 163 cmbsf | place: Arctic Ocean: Southern Knipovich Ridge | collected 2010 | reverse complement strand
TTTTCTTTCCCGCGCTCTATGTAATAATTCGCTTCCTCGATGCCCATACCCACAACGGTTCCTATCACGAGGAGCCGGTAACCTACACGTGGGGCTTCAACCACAACGCTGACCAAAGCATCATCCGTTACCAATCCGATGTGATGATGCCCGCCATCGAGAGAATGTTGCGCACCCACCACGACATCCTGTCGGTACCGCACGGCGATTTCATCGACGTGGAGGATCCTGAGAAGGGATGGATACCCGCCGGCCCGGAGGCTCGCTACCTGAGCAACTACGTTGGCCTGCGCAATCGCCTGTCATTGCTCAACGAGCAGTATCCGTACGTGAGCTTCGAGGAACGGGTGCGCGGCTGCTACGCCCTGTTGTGGTCCTTGCTCGAATACACCAGCGACCACAAGGAAGAGATCGTCGATCTCGTTGCCGAGGCCGATCGCCTGACGGTGCAGCGGGGAGCGGACCCCGCGGCCTCGAGCGCGGAATTCGGCACCGACTGGGACGTCCGCGCAATGGGCACCTACACCGTGCGTGGCTATGCCATGGAACGCATCCCCACCGAGGGTGGCCGGCCGCGCGTCGACGTCGATTTCGACGACAAGCGCGCCTACGAAATCCCCTACCTGGCCGATTACTATGCGACGCGCTCCGTTCCCTTGCCTCACGGCTACTTGCTGACGGTTACTGCTCCCGATATTGAGGAGAAGCTCCTGCAACACGGCCTCTTGGTGGAGAGGTTGACAGCTCCAGTCACCCTCGACGTGGAGGCCTTCACCGTCTCCGAGCTCGAAAGTGCCGAACAGCTATTCCAGGGACACCTGCTGAGAAGAGCGCACGGCGAGTACGAAAGCGTCAAAATGGAGTTCCCTGCCGGCACGCTGTTTATTACCACTGCACAGCCGTTGGGACGCGTTGCCGCCTCGCTGCTCGAACCCGAGAGCGACGACGGGCTGCTGGCCTGGAACTTCTTCGACCGCTATTTGACCCGAGGTTGGGGCTCAGTACCCTTCCCGATCTTCAAGCTCATGAGCCCGGCGAATTTCGCCAAGGTAACTCTCGACTAGCCGGCCTGATTAGCCGGTCTGCCTGCCGTCCCCAAGAGAACCGCAGCAGGGAACGCGGGCTACCGGCCGAAGCTGCGGATCGGCTCAACGTCGAGCACCCAGACGCTGCGGCCGTGAGTGCCGATGACCAGCTCGCTCTCTCTCGGGTGGACGACCAGGTCGTGCACCGGGGTGGTGGGCAAGTTGGTGCTCAGCGAGCGCCAGCTCTCACCCGCATCGAGCGAGACGTACACTCCCAGGTCGGTTCCCACATAGAGGATTTCGGCGGCGGTGGGGTCCTCGCGCACCACGTTGATCGACTCCGACGGCAGGTTGCCGCGAATCGGCGTCCACGTCTCGCCGAAGTCAGGAGAGGCGTACAGATATGCCTCGAAGTCATCCTCACGAAAGCCGGTGAAGGAAGCGTAGACGGTGCCGATCTCATGCTGTGAGGCAATCACTCTGCTGACCCACTTGGCCGGTAGGCCGTCGCTGACCTTGGGCCATTCTGCTCCGTCGTTTCTGGTCAGGTAGATGCTGCCGCCCTCTGTGCCGACATAGAGGAGCCCCGGCTGGAGGGTAGACTCGGCGATCATGGTGATCGTGCCGAACGGAACCACGGCCCGCTCACCCCCGCCCTCATCCGCCAGATCGGGGCTGATGGCGAACCAGTCGTCGCCGCGGTTCAGAGACTTCAGCAGGACGTTGGCGCCGGCGTAGAGGGTCAGCGGATTGTGGTGTGAGATCAGGAACGGCATGTACCAGCTTCGGCGCCACTCCAACTCATCCTCCGGGGCTTCCGGAGCGATTTCTTCGGTGGACTCCCGACCCGAGTACACGGACTCGCCGTCGAGATCCATGCGCAGCATATGACCGTGCTGGTGCGTGTAGTAGACGATGTTCTCCTGCGTCGGGTCGCGCAGGATCACGAACGAATCACCGCCCGTCCACCTGTCGAGATACACGTTCTCCCAGGGATCGGTTGGCATGTCGCCGATCGCCTTGTCGGACGGCCCGTAGAGAGCAGCGTTGTCTTGCGTGCCGATGAAGATGTTGTAGGGCTCGGCCATATCGGTGGTGACGGCATAGGCCTCGGCCGCTGGAATGTTGTTGACGTGCAGCCAGGTGCTGCCTCGGTCGTAGGAGATGAACAGGCCACCATCGTTTCCAAGCAGCACGCGGTCAGCGTTGAGGGGGTCGATCCAGATCTCGTGATGGTCGAGGTGCATGATCTCGCCGCGGGTGTCGTGCAGGCGGAGGATCTCCTCGCCGATGCGCTCGTACGTCTTGCCGGCGTCGATGGAATGGAAGGCGAGGTTGCCGAGAATGAAGATCTCGTCCTCGTTCTCGGGCGAGACGCGCACATCGCAGAATTTCCAGCCGTAGATGCCGAATACCGGATAGATGTTGTCTTCGTTGACCCTGCGCCACGACTCGCCCTTGTCATCCGAGCGGTAGACCTCCCCGCCGATGATCTCGCGACGCCGCCGCTCTTCTTCCTGCTCACCGGTGTACGGAGCCCAGTTGTCGATGTAGGCGTAGACGATGTCGGGGTTGCTCGGCGCGATATCGAGGCCGGCGCGGCCGAGCGGTCCAGCCGGCAGGCCTTCGGTCATCTTCTGCCACGTCTTCCCGGCATCGGTCGACCTGAATAGGCCGCTCTCCATGCCGCTGACCGTCGGCTCGCCGCTCACACCCTGCCAGGCAGCGGCATACAGAACGTTGCTGTCGGCGGGGTCCATGACCACGTCCACTACGCCGGTGCGGTCACTGATATAAAGGACCTTCTCCCATGTGGCGCCCCCGTCGGACGTCTTGAAGACGCCGCGCTCCTCGTTGGGCGTCCAGAAATGGCCGAGGGCCGCCACATAAACGACGTCGGGGTCGCGTGGATCGATCAGCACCTTGCCGATGTGGTGGGTGTCGTGCAGCCCCATGTTGTGCCAGGTCTCGCCGGCGTCGACGGACTTGAACACACCGGTACCGGCGTACGAGTAGCCGCTGTGACGAGGCTGCGTTTCACCCGTGCCGACCCAGACGATGTTCGGGTCGGACTGCGAAACCGCTACGTCTCCGATGGTGAAGGTCGACTCGTTCTCGAAGATCGGCGTCCAGGTCGTGCCGTTATTGGTCGTCTTCCAGAGGTTCCCCGACCCCACCCCGACGTAGATGGTCCCGTGGTTGCCCGGCGGCACCGCAATCGCCTCGACTCGAGCGCCGGCCTGTTGCGGGCCCACGGCACGCCACTCAAGATCCGAGAACACCGACTCGCGCTCCATTCTCACGTGATCTTCCCAGGCCTGCATCCGCGCCTGGGGAGAGGTGGCTTGTGCGACGGACGCGGCATCCGAGGAGGCGAGGGCGAGGCCCATCGCTACCAAGGTAATGGCGAGCAACATGGCGAGCGGCTGTCTATTCATGGTTACTCCGAGTTCAGCAGTCCGTGGTGAAAGTGTGATGGGTCTGGTTACTATTGATGCTAGGGGCCCAAGACGGTCAACGCACCCTCGAGGCTGACGTCTCCAGCGACGATTCGGACAGTGTAGGTACCGGGCTCGACATATTGAGGATAGGGGGAGAACGACCCATGCGGTACGTCATCCCCTTCCGGCCTCAGGTTCCAACGCACGACGTTGAAGCCGGCATCGCCTTCACCCTCGAGTGTGCGCACGATGTCTCCGCCGGCATCCAGTATGGTAACCGTCACCGACGCCGGTTGCTGAAGTGTGTAGGTAAAGATGGCCCCCCCCGCGGTCGCCCCATGCCGATAGGCGCCCGCCCGGCCGTCTCGAAAGCTCAGCACAGCAGGCACGATCTCGAAGAGGTGACCAGGCTCGGCCGCCACTTCCGGTACGTACTGCTGACTTGGCGAAACATCGAGCACGAAGGCGCTGCGCCCGTGCGTGCCGATTACCAGCTCGTTGTCGCGCGGATGAACGACCAGATCGTGCACCGGCGTGGTCGGCAGGTTGCTAACCAGCGATTGCCAGGAAGAGCCACGATCGAGAGACACGTAGACACCGAGGTCGGTGCCCACATACAGCAAATCGGGCCGCACCGGATCCTCGCCGACCACGTTGATGGACTCGCCTGGAAGGCCACCGCTAATCGAATCCCAGCTCTCCCCCAGGTCCTCAGTGACGAACAAATAGGCGAAAAAATCGTCCTCGCGGTAACCGGTGAAGGAAACGTAGGCGCGCCTCGGGTCGTGCCGCGACGCCACGACCCTGCTGACCCAGAGGGCGGGCAGGCCGGCAGAAACGTTGCTCCAAGTCTCACCATCGTCCGGCGTGAAATGCACCCGGCCGTCATCACTGCCGGCCCAAATCAGCCCACTGACCAGCGGCGATTCGGAAATGCTCGTGAGCGTGCCGAACGGCACGTTGCCCTGTTTCTCTGGACCGGGATCCGTGGTCAGGTCGGGGCTGATCGCTTCCCATGAATCGCCCCGGTCGGGCGACTTCATCAGCATCTGCGTGCCGTAGTAAATCGTGTCGGGATCGTAGTGGGAAATCACAAAGGGCGTCATCCAGTTGTAACGCAGTGGCGGCTCGTCCTCGGCGGCCCGCGGCTGAATCGCCGCGGTGGTACCGTCACGCAGATCTTTGCGGCGCAGGACGCCGAACTGGTGCTCGTAGAACACGATGTGGGAATCGATCGGGTGAACCGGGGTAAAATAGGAGTCACCGCCACCCCAGCGGTCGATGTAAACATGCTGCCAGGGATCCTCGAGCCCTACCTCGATCTCGACGTTGCTCGGCCCGAACACCGCGGCATCATCCTGTGTGCCCCCGTAGATCTTGTAGGGCATCTCCATGTCCACGTTGACGGCATAGAACTCGGCGATAGGCAGGTTGTTCAGGTGCAGCCAGTTCACGCCCCGGTCGTAGGTCACGTACACGCCACCGTCGTTGCCGACGATCATGTGGTCTTCGTCGTTGGGGTCGATCCAGAGCTCGTGCTGGTCGAGGTGCAGCACGGTGGCATCGTGGTCCAGCAGGTGGACGATGGCGCCATCGAGCTCTTGGAAGGTGCGTCCGCCATCTTCCGAGGCCCAGAACACCTGGCCTGGCACGTAGACTCGATCGGGGTCATCCGGCGCCACTTCGATGATGCAGAAGTCGTAGCCCGCGGGGATGTTTCGCTCGGTTACCTTGTGCCACGTCTCGCCCCGATCATCGGAACGATAGACCTCACCGGTGGGCTCACGACGGCCATCCTCACCAGGTGATTGTGGCGTCCGGTTGTCGAGCAGCGCGTAGAGCACGTTGGGTTGCGACGGGGCAACGGCAAGGTCAATGCGGCCGACGTGCTCGCCCGCTGGAAACCCCTCTGTGCTCAGGGTCCAGGTATCTCCGCCGTCGGTGCTCCTGTAGATGCCACTGCCGGGGCCGCTCTGAGTGTGCCCCCAGGCTCGCCGCGCCCGTTCCCAGGTGGCCGCATACAGAATGTCGGAATCAGACGGATCGATGACCAGGTCGATGGCGCCCGTGCGCTCGTCGACGAACAGAACTCTTTCCCAGGTGCGCCCACCGTCAGTGGTCTTGAATATCCCGCGCTCCTCGTTGAAGGAGTAGAGGTGGCCGATGGCGGCGACCCAGACGACGTTCGGATCGGTCGGATGAATGACGACCTTGGCGATGTGATGGCTGTCGGCCAGCCCCATATGCTGCCAGGTCTCACCACCGTCCAGAGATTTGAATACCCCGGTGCCGGCATACGAGCTGCGCGCCATGAGCACCTCACCCGTGCCGACCCAGACACTGCTCGGATCAGAGGCGGCCACCGTGACGTCGCCAATGGAGAACGCGGATTCACGCTCGAAGATCGGCTTCCAAGTGATGCCGTTGTTTTCCGTCTTCCAGAGATTGCCGGCTCCGGCTCCGACGTAGATCGTCGCTGTGTCCGTCGGGTCTACGGCGATGGCCTCGATGCGCCCGCCTTGCATGCGCGGACCCACGGCTCGCCACTCGAGGTTCCCGAAGGTCGAGGCTTCGCGCATCTCGACGTGGCGCTGCCAGGACTCCATGCGCTCCGCCGCAGAGGTGGGGTCCGGCGCCGGCGGGATCGCAGGAGTGTTGGTCTGCTGACCACTTCCCCATGCGGGTGTCGAGCTGATCAGCGCGAGGCCGACAAACAGTATCCGGGCAACAGACAGTATCCAGGCAACAGACCGATTCGGCATTGCGGCTTCTCCTGTTCCCCCGCCAGGGCAGGAGAAGCCTATCGCAAGCCGGACGCCGCTGTAGAGCGGGCTAGCTAACCGCCTCGGCGCCTTGGCTCCGATCGGCGCGCCCCGCCCGAGGAGCTGCGGCTACGCCGGAACTGGTTCGTGCGCTGCGTTCCCTTGGCGCGGGCCTGGCTCTCGCGTTGGAGTTGGGACTGGATCTGGGTGCTGGGTCGCTGGCCGGTGGAGGGTCGCGCTCCGACCGCCTGTCGCGCCTGCTCGCCAGACGGCCGTGCCTGTGGTGTCGCTCCCTGCGCCCGTGCGCTCCCCACACCCTCGAACGACCCGTCTCGATTCTGCCGGAAGACGTTGCCGTTGGAATCCGAGTAGACGTTGTTGCGCGCTCTCGCCGCGTTGGGCTGGTTGGCTGGACGGTTGGCGCGGTTCTCGCCGGCCGGCCTCACCGAGGGGTTGTTCTGAGCGCGGTAGATGTTGTCGCGTCGGTACCCGTCTCGCTGGCCGGCGCGGTAGCCGGCGCGGTAGCCGGCGTGCGCCCCACGGTAGTAGCCACGGTTCCAGCCGTGGTAGTAGCCGCGGTGGTAGCCACGCCAGTAGCCGTGGTAGTGGCCGGGCCCCCACCAGCCGCCGTGCCAGCGGTTCCAGCCGCCGAAGCCGATGCCGAAGGTGAACCAGCCGTTGCTGTAGGTAACCCCGAAGCTCCAGCCGTACCAGGGGCTGTAGCGCACCCCGAAGCCCCATGTGGCCGGACGCGGGTAGTAGTAGGTGCCGTACCAGCCGGGGTAGTAGTAGCCGGTGCCGTACACGACCGTCGTGTTGTAGACGTAGGTGCCGGCGTAGCCAGGCGTGTAGCCGACGTATACAACATCAGGCGTCGAATCGTAGATGTAGACGTACTTGACGTTGTAGACGGGCGATTCGGGCGGAATCTGCTCAACCTCCGTCGGCCGCGTCGTCGATACGGCCCACGGGCCTGTCGGCGCGTTGGCAACGAACCAGACTCCCTCGTTGCAGGCGTAGTACCTGCCGTCCGCCTTGATGACCGAGGTCGGGGTGTTCACCGCGAACTCGAGGCTGGTGCCCTCGATTTTCGCGAACTGAGGCTCGCCGTCGTATTCAACCTCCAGGGTCGTGGTGTGGCGATCGACCGCCGCCGTCTGTGGGATCTGTGCGTCCAATACTGCTTCCTGCGACTCCTCCGTGCCCGCCACAAAGGTACGCAGGTCACCGATTTCCGAGTCGGCGGGAATCAGCAGGAAGCTTTCCGGTAGCTGGTCGGAAGCAACGTACGACCAGGGCCCCTCGAGCCTCACGCTCGTGAACCAGCGCCCCGAGAGCAGGACGTAGTGCCGCTGGGTCTCGAGATCCAACAGCAGATCGTTGTCGGAGTTGCTGATGTACATCAGCTCGCCGCCGGTTACCGGCGTGTACTCCGGCGGGCCGTCGGTGTAGATCAACTCGGTGGGCTCGGTGGCGACGACGATCTGTGGGATAGCGTTGGAATTCGCAGATTCATCCGATTCGGGCACCTCGATCTCGGACTCATCAGGGGCGAGCTGGGCTACCGACGACGGTACCTGCTGGGTGAATTGCCACGCCGCCTCCAGGTCGGATGCCTGGTACCAGGCGTCCTTACCGGCATACAGGTAGTAGGTCCCGGCCGATGAGTCGAGAACCACCAGGAAGGGCGTGTTCGCCACACGCATGAGGCTGGAGTCCTCGATCCGCGTCAGCTTCGCCTCGCCGTCAATCGTCACCAGGATCGAGGGCGTGGTCGAGAAAATGATGTGCGGCGGCCGCGTTCCCAAGTTCTCGGCGGCGGCCGTTTCTTTCTCAACCGCATCGAGCGCGGCAAGCAGACGATCGAGGGAGAAGCTGAGATCCCATTGCGGTATCTGGTTCTCCAGAATCTCCGCTAGTCCCGCCTCCTGCTCGACGGTCGCATTGGGGAATCGCACCCTTGGAACCCTGACGCTCTCAACGTAGACCATACGTGCGTCGCGGTCGGTCTCGACGCGGGCGGCAATCCAGACAGTGCCAAAGACCGGATCGGTCTCGCCGGTAGCCGTCACGGACACCGCCGAGCGACCCGTCATGCTGGTGCCCTCGTAGGTCTCGAGCTGCGGTTGGTAAATGATGATGGTCCCCTCGGGAACCTCGATGGTGCGGGGCCAGCCGATATCCTCATCAGGCGCCTCCTCCGACTCCTGCAAGATGGTGGACCAATCCACACCATCAGGCGGCAAGACCAAGCCCAAGACAGCGAGGATAACCAGCGATGACGACACAAATCGGCCGGAGGCCTTGAGGATTTTCACGTGCTTCTCCCGGTTCGTTAGCCTGGACTTCTCAACGGGTGGCGTCGCGAGCGGGCGCGAGGACGTGTGAGGACAAGGCGCCCGCCGATTTGAGCGCGGAGACGTACTCGTGCAGTACGTCGAGCACTCCAATCAAGCGCAACGCAGTACTCGCGCTGCATCGCGCTCGCGTAGTAGCCACCCGTTGTGAAGTCCAGGTTAGGGGACCCGTCTTTACTATAGCCCCAGGTGCATCGACACGCCCGCTCCTGAACAGCGAACAGTGTGCAACGAAAGACGTGTCTACGACTAAAGACCTGTCTCCCTGCTCGCGTCGCGATACTTGCACCATGCACAGGAGCGCCTAGCCGGAGGCGCCTCGGGGAGCTCCAGTACCTCGACCACCTCGGAGAGGTAGTTGATGAACTCATCGTCGTCGCGCGGGATCTCGACCCATTCGAGCCTGCCCGTCAGCGCCGCGTCGTCGTCTACCTCGTGACAGAAGCGCCATGGCTCGTAAACCAGCAGGCCGAGTTTCGTCACGGGCGCAACGGTGAACTTGTCGGGCGCCGGGTTCTCGAGAGCCCAGGCGTACGCATGCAGCTGGCGAGAGTACTTGGCGAGGTGTTTGGGGCTGACCCGCGTGGTCTTGAAATCGATAACGCCGTAGGTGCCGTCGTCGAGCTGCAGCACGGTATCGAACTTCCCCCGGATAAAGCAGGTCGAATCTCGTCCGGGAACCTCGATGGGCGTCGATTCCACCCACTCCTCACCGAAGGCGACGACTCCGGGCGGCATAGCGGCGACGATCTCCTCGGTGCGCTTCTTCATGAAGCAGTCCTTCATGGCGTTGTCGATGGTGCCGAAGATGCGCGGGAAGGGGCCGGGAGGTCGGCGGAAGCCGGCGGAGATCTTCAAATAGAAGCAGCGCTTGCAGTCCTCCCAGAGGAAGGCGAAGTCCGATGGGCTGAGCTTGAAGTTGCGCGGGATGGGACCGAAGAGGTCCTCGGCTGGTGGGCCCTGGATTTTGTTCGGCATAGGGGAAAGCTCAGAATCCGCCGTACTCGGACATGCCCCCCATCATCGCGCCCATCAAGCCGAAGAAAAAGACGACGGCGAACATGAGCAGGCCGAGCAGGGCGAGCACCCCGGTAATCGTGAAATACGTCTTGATCTTGCTCAGCGACACGACAAGCTGCGCCTCGTCGCCGGTCGCGTACGCCCTCTCGACCGATGAGGCCGACTGCATCAGCAGCACGCCCATCCAGATGGGCAGCCAGGCGAAAATGATCCCGACGATCGTGAACACCATCATGACCCCGTAGAGGATCGACAACACGCCGACAAGCTTCATCCAGCCCTTGGCTTGATGAATCGGCAAGCAGATATTCCTGACAACCTCGCCCTGCGCATCGATTTCCATCGCAACCCCCTGAGTGTGTCCCGCCTCAGTCCTTGCCGCTGCGGTCGACTCATCGTGTATCACGTAAGGGACGGGCTGGTCGACCCTCATCCCGATCTGATCCCGCGCATTAGCCTGGACTTCTCAACGGTTCGAAGTCCAGGCTAGCAGGCCAGCAGTTTTCCGAAGCGCTCCAGGACCAGGCGAGCCGGAGAGGAATGCACGGCCTCCAGTACCTGATCCGGATCCCGCCCCTGCTCACGAATAACCTCGCTCTGGATGTCGACATACATGCGCATCACCGGGGCGCTGAACTCCGGGTGGAACTGCACACCCCAGGTGTGCTCCCCGATTCGAAAGGCCGTGTTGAGATCAACGTCGCTGCTTGCCAGCCGCACGGAGCCTTCCGGCAACGTCAGCACCGCCTGGGCATGAGTCGTCTGTGCGGGGAAGCT
>SDBS01007785.1_pt1 | contig 10383 bp, 10 predicted proteins | sample 2277091 | NCBI WGS metagenome assembly SDBS01 (sample SAMN10404972, study PRJNA504765) | marine sediment metagenome | isolation source: marine sediment core GS10_PC15, 163 cmbsf | place: Arctic Ocean: Southern Knipovich Ridge | collected 2010 | reverse complement strand
ATTCTTTTGCCCGATTACTCCCGAAATCCGACATTTTTAGGATTGAGATAATCACGATTTTAGTCGGAATAAGATGTATAATTTTTAAAAATAAGGTTAATTTATAGATTTAAAAATACACTCAATTAGAAGAAATGATATTAAATAATATTAATTTTTAAAAAAAGCTTGGATATTTACGTTCTAAATTATTTAAAATTTCAACTAATTGATGAAGAAAATCTTCATGATGATATATATTTATAATTTCAGTTAAATGATTTAATAATTGATTACCAATCTCTATTTCTTGTTTATTATATCTTTCTTGTTTATTTTTAAACATTATATCAAATTCTTCCTCATACCAATGTAACTCTTCTTGGAAATTTTTCTGTAAAACACTTTTATAACTAATACTTCGATACATAATTCCAATTTGAATTTAGGTAAGTTACTATTGTTTTAAAAATATGATTTTAAAAACCACTTATTATGTAGTCTTTGTTTAATCAAATCTAAAAAGATAGATATTAATAGCTAAATATTTTCTTCAATGCGAGGATTTTTATTAATTAAAATTATTGAAGCTATTACAAGGCTTATAGAAATTAGCAGGGCAATCGTAGGAAGTTCGTTTAATATGAAAAAGGCTAGAATTGTTGCGAATATAGGTTTGCAAAATGCTAAAGACATGCCTTTTGAGACCTCTATCCTTTTAATACCTTCAAAAAGAAGAAATGTGCCCAAACCAGAAGGAACTATTCCTAAAAAAGATATCCAAAGCCATGATTCAAAACTATAATTCATGAAAGTGTCTAACTCTGGCGTAAAAATCAATATGATAAAAATCGTTATACTCGCAAGAAAAGACGACACCATACAAAACTTTAAGGCAATATTAGAAGTTTCTTTTTCTTTGATTTGAATCTTTTTACCTAAGACAGAGTAAAAACTCCAAATTATTGATCCTAACAAAACAAGAAAGTTTCCGAATAAATTTTGTGGGGAAAATATTTCCGTAATGTTGAAATTTGTCATTAATATTGCAATTCCAATGAGCCCAAGACCTATTCCGATGAATTTTAACTTCAAATTTGATTTTTCGTTTAAAATAAATATGGAGTAAAAAGTAATCCACATTGGATATGTAGTGTAGATAGTAGCTGCGATATTTGCCTTTGTATTTGTTACACCAACAAAATAGATTGCGTTTCCTATTCCGAGAGCGAAGCAACTTGATATTAAAAGCAAAGGCCAGTTTTCTTTGACCATTTTTATTATGCCCGAAAGATCTCTTTTTATAACCAAAATAAATAATAAAAATAAAACACCTATGAAATATCTGAAGAACGACAGTGAAATTGCCCCAACCGAACCTTGGAGAAGTTTAACAATAATTTCACTAAGGACCAGGTAAAAACACCAATTATTATTATTAAATAACCCTTTAAACTCTCATCATTATTCATTGTCATTTGAGGGAATTCTCTTTTTCTCCCAATATTTACTAAAAAGATAATACGCAACAAACATAACTGCTAAAACAGCCAATATTATTAATAGTATATTATTAAAAAGAGCAGCTTGAGCCTCTATCTGTGCCAAGGGTAACTCATCAAAATCAATAGGAGGTCTAATACCTAAACTAGCCCCTAGCCATGAATAAAAAAATGCTCTTGGAATACTACCTAAAAAGGTCCCTAATGAATATTTTTTAACGTCCATTTCTACGAGCCCGCTAGCATAACTAATAGGGTCGAAGGCAACAAATGGTAAAAACCTGGCTACAACTATCGCTCCTGTCCCATATTTCTGAATTAGATCATCAGCCATATTTAAGGCACTTACCCCTACGAATTTTTCTGCTATGGGTCGACCTCCTTTCTTAGAGACATAGTAACACAAGATTGCAGCTACCATAGAACCAATAACTCCCATGATGCCCCCCATTATAAAACCCCATATAATACCTGCTGCCAACAAAACAATTTCAGAAGGAATAGGTACAAGAAGCCCCTGGATAGCCATTATGGCAATAAATAAAAAAATTCCGATAATTCCTAATAAAAAAATAGGATTTACAAACCATTCCACTACAATACGATATAAAAATGTTGGATCTACAAAATAGATATAATATAATAAATATATAGATATTGCAAATAGGAAGAGAAAGAAAGCAATATATAATTTAGTCTGTGTATCATATGTAGAAAAATCAAATAGGTTTTTGATATATTTTTTTAATTTACCTGAAAAGGAATCCTTCTCATTAATCGGTTTATCTTCGGTATTCATATCGATCAAGGTTTAAAATAAAGATTAAGTATATATGATAATTTAATTTTTTATAAAAAATATATTTTTTGTTTAATAGAAAAATTACTTCTAAACTATATTATGAAAAAGCCCTACATATTTGCCCACCGAGGTGCGATGGGTTATTGCATCGAAAATACAATGGAGTCATTTCGAAAAGCTGTCGAAATGAGGGTTGGGATTGAAACTGATATTCATCTTACCAAAGATAATCAATTAGTTTGTTTTCATGATCCGGTTATTAAAATTGGAAGTGAGTGGCATATAATTAATAACTTAACCTTGAAAGAACTAAAACAAATTAAATTTGAGGATTCAAGAGAAATTCCTCCATTAGATGACGTTTTTAAGGTTTTTCTCTATTGTCCAAAAAATTTTCGGTATAGTTGCGATATTGGAAACAAATATGACGGAATAGAATTAATAAATCTAGTTAATAAATACGATATTTTTGATCAAGTTGAGATCACTGATACGCGTATAAGAATATTGAGAAATCTAAGAGAGAATAGTAAACTAATAAAACTTATTAATACAATACCTTATCATTTCAAAGATATAAGTAAATATATAAAAAAATATCTCAATAAACTTAAAATAAATAATATCAAGGTTTTAAATATAAAGTCTGAACGAGCAAATGGAAAAAATTTTAAAGCAATAATAGACAACGGATTTAAATGCTATATATGGGATGTAAACACAAGAGTAAGATGTAAAAAAGTTTTAAGGCTCAGATATAAAAATGAATATGTGAGAGCAATTTACTCAAATTATCCGGATGTAATGAAAAAGGTAAGAGATAGTATCTATAATTAAAATTTAATTCAAAAATTAACTTGTTATTAAAAGTTTTAATATTAGAGATACAATAATTTATATATAATTTATATTTATTGAAGGACTGTGAAAATAATGAATTTGAGAGAAAATTTGAAAAAATTAACTTTAATCGTGATTATTTGTTGGATTGTATTAGCGATAATTTTTGGTTTAACTGACTTAGAGATCTCAATAGCTCTTGTAAACAGAGAGTCAATTTGGGCTAATATTGGAAAATATTATGGTGAAGGACCGGGGTATGGTATTATTTTTATGGCAATAGCGATACTTATTGGAAAATCTAATGACGACATAAAGAAGCAAAGGCTTGCATCCTATATAATCATTTTAATCGGAGCTATTTTTCTAATTATTGCCATTGTTTTCTCGATTTTATGGTTTGTAACTTTTGGCGGGGGTATAGTACTTGTTATGGTAATTTTCTTAATCCTTACCCGTAATGAAGATCTTAATCAGTATAAAACAATTGCAATCGTAATAATAATGCTTACCGTCATTAATCCCCTAATATTCGTTCAAATTACTAAAATAATGTGTGGGAGGGTTAGGTTTAATGATCTATCACCAGGTTACACAAACTACACACCATGGTTTTTACCACCAGGACCACTTAGTGGGATTAAAGGGAATGCCTCATTTCCCTCAGGCCACACGGCTATGGGATGGATGTTTTTACCTTTACTAATCCTAGTTAGAGAGAGAAAATGGAAAGATCCAATTAGAATATTGACTACGCTTTTTGTTATAGGATTTGGTTTATGTATGGGTATTTCTAGGATTGTCACAGGAGATCATTTTGCATCAGATGTTTTATTTTCTAGTGCTGTCGCAATTATTGCTACTATCTGGCTTTATAAGCGATATTATGTAGATAAGAATAATTAATCCCTAACCCAAACAATTCCATAATAAAAAAGAGGTATATTCCATGAAAGAAGTATTTAAAAATGTATATCATGTGGGCGATTCTGGATGTTCTGTTTATTTAGTTGACACAAAAAGTGATGATGGCTTAGTCTTAATTGATTGTGGAATGAATTTAAATCTGATTAAAAGAATTAGTAAAGCTAATCTAGATCCAATGAATATAAAACACTGCATTTTGACGCACTATCATTTCGATCATATATCTTTATGTTATGATTTAAAAAATTATAATAATAAGGTTAAATTTTATGCAAATGATTTAGATGCAGATGCGATTGAAGAGGAGGGGCATGATAGAGAAACTGGAGCTGCTTGGGCAGGAACCACTTATAAACCAATTAAACTTGAGAAAAGACTTAAAGGAGATGAGACTTTAAAATTTGGACCTTACGAATTTCAATGTCTTCATACTCCAGGGCATACTCCTGGATCTATATCAATCTTACTTGAAATTGATAACAATACTAAGATTCTTTTCGGGCAAGACCTTCATGGTCCAATTATTCCAGGAGTTAGTAATTTTGAAGATTATCAAAAGTCTCTGAAAAGGCTTTTGGATTTAAACGCCGATATACTATGTGAGGGGCATTTTGGTATTTTTTCGCCTGCTGATCGAGTACGTAATTACATAAAACGATATATTGAACTCAAAGGAGATGAGACATTAAAAATGGGGTCGTATGAATTGTGAAGATTATCAAAATTTATTTATTTATCTTTTAGATTTAAAATGATATAATGAATAGAACATATCAGAAAAATGTCGGAATAAATGTTATTTGAGAGTATATTTATTGTAAGAGGGGGATTCTGGGGAGAAGAATATGACTTCAAAGTACTTTTTGCGTTAATAGCTGTATGTATAACCATCTTAGATTGGAAATTAAAAGGTCGAAAAGATTATCTCTGGGTTTTTTTAACCGGTTTTATTTTTTGGAGTTTAGTTGAATTAATACTCCTTCTTTTAAACATTAGAGATATGCCAAATAGTCATCTTTTTGGGATGCAAATTCCAATCTGGCTTTCTATTCCATTGCAGGGTTTATCAGAAGGTGTATCTGTGGGAATTATGGGGCTATTCATTACTGATTTATACTTAGATCGAGAAAAGAGAAAGTATAGCTTCATTACTTTTATGATTGTTGTCTTTGGAATGGCTTTAGTCATGTTTAGCCATGGAATTTATACTCCGAATGTGGGTGGAGATGTACCTTCTCGCAGAGAAGTGTTTCCCCTATGGTCCTTACTTATACCAATTTTAGTGTCTCCAGCTATTTATTGGTTTTTGACTACCGATAAAAGCTCGCAAAAAAGAGGATCGTGTATGTTTATTACAATGTTTATTCTTGGAAGCATTTGGTATGTATTTTATTGGTTATCAGGACAACGATGGGTGGAAATTGGTACGAAAAATCCAGATGGAACATATTCTAATTTAAGGCGGGCTGAACCAATAGTAGAATTTAGTGTCATTATTTACAACGCAATAGTTGAGATAGCTTTAATATATATGCCCTTTTTAGCAATTCCATATTTGTTAGGATTAATTAAATCTGAGAATAATTAATAATAATAAAATATTATTAGCTTCTGAATAGTTTACTAATCTAGAGCGTTTTTAATTATCTATTTGAAAGATTATTTTACTTTAAATATTTGATTTTAAATTCAATATAAAAGCCTCATTAATATTATAAAGAATTAAATTTTATCTTATTTTAAGGAGAAGTAAATCTAATTTTAATTAAAATATCATTAGTGACATATTTATTGCTAAAATTGAAAAATTTGGGTAATCCTCCAGAATTTTGGGAATATTTCGAACAGATATCGAAAATTCCTCGTTGTTCTGGATATGAAGGACAAATTAGGAATTATATTAAAAATGAAGCAGAAAAATTCAATTTTGAGACGAAAATTGATAAGGTGGGAAATATATTAGTTAGGATTCCCCCTAGAAGCAATATAAAATCAAAAGTGATTTTGCAAAGCCATTTGGATATGGTATGTGAAAAAAATGACAATACTATTCATGAATTTTCAACGGATTCATTGAAGCTAAAAGTTATTGAAATAGACGGAAAAAAATGGGTAACTGCTGATGGAACTACTTTGGGTGCTGATAATGGCACAGGAATAGCAAGTCAATTAGCAATAATGAAAAAAAATCATTCTGGAGAATTAGAATTCGGTCACTTGGGAATAGATTTGCTATTTACAATTGATGAAGAATCTGGAATGACAGGAGCTTATCAAATCGATGAATATATGATTAACGGGAATCAGTTAGTAAATCTTGATGGGATTCAAGATAAGGTTATTACAATTGGTAGTGTTGGGATGATTCATTCTTCCCTTGAAGTAAAATTAGAAAGAATTAACATAAATAAAGAAGAAGAACTTGAAGTTGTAAAAATTATTATTTCTGGATTATTAGGTGGGCATTCTGGAGGAGATATTAATAGAGGTCGAGCAAATGCTATAAAATTGATAGCAAGAATTTTATTGAAATTAAGTGGTAAATATTCAATTTACATTAATTCCATAAATGGAGGTAAAGCAGATAATGCTATACCAAGAGAAGCTAATTCTATAGTTTATGTCAAAAAAAAGGAAGTAGCTGAAATATCTAATTATGTAAATACTCTTTCAACAGAATTAAAAAATGAATTTATTAGTACCGATAATGAAATAGAAATCTCAATTCAAAAATTAGATAATTTCAATAATTTCAATGAAGTTTTTTCAAAAGAAATCCAAAATAAAATTCTTAATGTGCTCTATATAATGCCAAATGGTCCAATTTCTATGCACCCTGATATAGCAGATTTAGTATTTACATCTTCAAATTTGGCATCAATAACAACTAAAAAAAATCGAATGATAATTATAACAAGTCAAAGAAGCTTTGAGGAATATTCATATAAAGTAGTACATGAAAAGATTACTGCATTGTTCTCATTAGCAGAATTAGATTTTAAATTTAAAATTACAGGCAGTGTTGGAAGCTGGAATCCGGACATTTCATCAAATTTATTGAAAGTATCTAAGGATACTTATAAAGAATTATTTAATGAAGACATTAAAGTGCAAGTAATTCACGCAACTTTAGAGACAGGTTTATTGAAATTAAAGTTTCCTAAAATAGATATCGTTTCCTTTTCTCCTAAAATCGAAGGAGCACATTCCCCAAGCGAGCGTTTAGATGTAAAAAGTGTTGAAAAGACGTGGAAATTTTTATTAGGAGTGTTAAATAATCTTAGTTCTTAATTTATCTCTTTACTTTAGAACACGTTTGAGAAAATTAAGAGACTTCAACCCATATGGGACCAATCCAGGCAGCCCCCCCTTCTGAGTCTTGCATTCTAACATAATAGTAATCTACTCCATTTGTGTCTAAGTCGTCAGGATCTACCGGCTTTATTGATCTCTCATGAATATACCATTTGTCATCTTCTCTTTTAATGCATTCTTCATATTCTGTACCAGTTATAAGGCTAGTATCGTTTTCTGTAATCTTAACAAGGGATTCATCAAGATTTTCATATATTTTCCATAATTCTGAGTTTTTAAATATTTCAACTTCTTCTATTTTTGTTATTTTATTCGGCTTCAATGAAATTCCATCAGCGCATAATAAAATAGTAATTTCTCTTGTGAAATCTAATTTAGGCACTTGCAATGTTGAATCATTAACACCAACTGTTAAACCATTAATTGAGAATTCTATATAATGTCGATTAATCCATGTTGTAGCATATGCAGAACGTTTTTGCAATGCTTTAAAAATACTGTTCCTATCAAGGGTATCTGAATATATTCCAGTTAATCCATTCGGATACGGTGTCCCATAACGATAACCTGCGGCAGTATATGGTTGTTGGTTTAGGGCCTGTGCATTTGTATGAGATATACTATGCCCTAATCTTCCATCATGGCTGTCTCCCGACGCCATCAATCCGAATTTTCGCCCCATTTTAAGTGCATCTCTTATTGAATAACCATCTCCATCTAACTCTTGTGCCTGAGTATACAAGTTATCTTTACCGGCGCATTCACAAGAACCATGGCAAGAATAAATTTCAGCCATAGTATTAATATCTTCATCATAAAATCCAAAATCTGAAGGCATTGTACTTCTTATGCTATGATGTGTCCAAGATAAAAATTGATCATCAGATTCCTTTTCAATTGCTTTATATATCTCTTCTGGATCGCTATGAGTAAGAGAAGAATAGAAAGGCATATCATCATTTTCAAAATATATGTTAATGTGCTGAGTAGGAAAAGAAGTTCCTCGTCCACTAATCCAAGGAGTCCATTCCATAGCTACAATTGTGGCAAACTCCCCATCATCATTGAATTCATTCGTTATATCGATATAATTTTGGAACCTATCTAAAAGATCTACGTCACCGAGTCTAGGAAACATTTCTGAATGATCTGTTAATGCTGCGAAGTCTAATAAAGCTACATCTCGAGCAAATTCGTAAGCTTCCTCAGGCGTTCCAGAACCATCTGAATAAGACGTATGACCATGTAAATCTCCCCAAAATAAATTTTTAAAATAAATATTTTCTGGTTTGACAATTATGGGATTACTTCTATACTTTTCCAAAGTATTTTTTTCTTTTAATTTAATATAATGGATTCCTGGTGTTGATATTTTAATTATAAATGTTCTTTTTCCATTATCATCATCTCCAATATTATACGCTGGTACTAATCCTTTCCATATAAAATTAGATGTAAATTCGTAATCATTAGGTAGATCTGAAACAGCTTTGATTTCTTCTAATGAAGTATAGTTATAGGATTCGATTCCAAACGATACTTTTCCATTATAACCTCCAGCTAACCGTTCATATCTATCCCAGGCTTCTACGGTAATTTCAAAATCCTCATTTTCCACTACCATAGAGGGGCAGTGAATCCACATTGAAGTTTTATTATTATTGTACATTACATTAAAATCTATAAATAAAACAATCCAAGAGCTAAGTATACTCGAGATTAGGATAATCTTTCCAATAAAGGATAACTTTTTCTTCAACTCTTTATCGATTTTCATTATAATTTTCTTCTTAATCATGTAATCCTAATTCCCATAGAAAATGCAAAAAATGCTAATATAAAAAACTGGATAAAAATAAGAATTAAGCCTAGCAAAACTACCTTTCTTTTTTTTTGAAATAGTAAAATACTTGAGCATATAATACCTATTGGCATTAGAACTTGAGATGAAAAAGAAATACCCAAAATAAATATTGTTAAGTAAATAATTTTTTTTTTATTAGATTTTTTTGCTAAAATCTCTTTATCCTTGGAAAATAAGGAAGAATTTGAATCATTATTATTATTCTCAATTACTTCATTGGTTAGATGTATATCTCGAGAATCATTCATTTATTTAGATTCATCTCTTAATTATATAAATGTTTTTATTTTAAATGCGAATGAAATATATCAATTTAAAGAAAGAAATATTTAAATAACTTATCGTTGATTTAAAACCATATAAAATATTTCAGATAAATAGATTATATCTTGATTCCGAGTTATTTCTTTTTAGGATTAAACCTAGTTGGTTTTATTATTTTTTCAGTCATTCAAACAATATTTAATCAAATTCTTTTAAATCTACTATTGTATCTTGGGTTTTGGTTAATATTAAAGGATAATTCCAAGATTGATAGAAAAGATATTTTAATTACGAGTTTAATTATTGAGTTATGTAATTTTATTAATTCTTTTGTTATGTATCTTTTTATATATACCGGATTATTTGGAATTCTGTTATTTCTTCTTATATTTTTTATGTTTCCTTTCATAATTTTATATTTAAGATATTATGAAAAAGATAAGATTTCCGAACGTAAAATATTTTTGCTATATTTTGTTTCTATTCCAGCTTCTTTTATTATCAGTATCTTTTGTACCAGTATAATTCTTATTCTGCTTGGATTCCAAAATAGGTTTCTATTTTTGATTTCTTAAGTTTTATAAAATAAATTTCTCAAAAAATATAATAAAAGGAAAAAGTTAAAATACGTGTTTGATAATTCACCATTTACATAATTACTGTCTATTATTATTAGCAAAAACTTTAAAAGAAAATAATTTGAAAATGATATATAGTGTCTGAAAATAGTGAACAGTCAAACTCATCTAATACGCAAAGGGAAATTGAAAAGGTTGAGATTAATATGCAATATCATCTTTACCTACCATTTTTTTCATTCATTTATTTTGGATCTTATATGATACCGGGAATACTTTGTATGCTCTATATTCTTTTGTTTTTTAAACCTT
>SDBS01007784.1_pt1 | contig 10386 bp, 7 predicted proteins | sample 2277091 | NCBI WGS metagenome assembly SDBS01 (sample SAMN10404972, study PRJNA504765) | marine sediment metagenome | isolation source: marine sediment core GS10_PC15, 163 cmbsf | place: Arctic Ocean: Southern Knipovich Ridge | collected 2010 | reverse complement strand
ATTCAGGCCGCCTCCGACCTGACACTCCTGCTCAAGTATCTGTCCGGGCGGCTCCCATCTTCTGATTTTGAAATCGATTTTGGAATCAGGGGAACGGCCCCCAACATGATAACGTCATTTTTTAAGAATATAGGAATGGTCATAAATGACCTGGCAAGACCTATTGACGCGATTAAACATCAGGCCAAAACCGTTACCGTGGGAACAAGCCGGATTTCTGACGAAATCAAGGGCCTTCTTTTCGAAGCGTTAAAAAGTAACGGTTTTAGCAACAACCAGCTTTCAGCCAGTAACATTCTGGTACTGCGCCGTTTGCAGGGGGTCATCAGTGAGATTTCGGGAACTACTCTTTACCGGATAGCGGGCCTGAATATTATGGGTGAACCCGTGGAAGAGTCGGCCATTTATCTGGAAAAGAAAGGAGGAAGCGCGGAAGAACTTGTCTCCCGGGTCGAATCCGATCACCGTCTGCGGGGTACTAAACGAATTATCGTTAAGGAAGGAAACGTCTTCATCGGCAAGGGAAAGACGGACAATAGGAGCATCCTCATCGTGCCGGTCATGTCTGCCGGCGCCAATATCAATTACTTGCTGCTCTTCAACGTCCAATTTGAAAAAGAGGTCGATGTTTATAGGAAGGTGCAGGCCCTTGGCGGAAAATATAACGGTATTCGCAATATGACGGAAGAGATGACCCGTATCTGGGAAGACGATTACCTGGATCTATTGGCTATCGAAGACCTCTTCGGGTTGTCCGCTGAAAAAATTTCCGAGCGCCTGGCCGACATCGTCAATACTTAATCGCCCCTGAAAAACGTATAACAAGTTAATATTTAATGATAATTCAACCTAATCACACAACGGGAATCACCAGGAAACCGAACAACATCTTTAAAAAAGTGGTTATTTATGCTTCCAAATAATAACCTGATTCGCATTCTTTAAAAAAAAACCTCCTCTCCCCTTGAGGGGAGAGGATTGAGGTGAGGGGTGAAAAGCTTCTACCGCCCCCTCATCCTGTCTAAAGCGTTTTCCCGTAATTCTCGCAAACAAGGAAATCTTGACAGTTTCCACCCAGGTTTTCTAAAGTACGTTATCCCTTGTTTTAATCACGGGGGCGGTGTTTGCCGTTGACCGGACTCGGTCCGGCTGGAATGAGAGTCTTACTTCATACAAACACAGTAACCAATCCGCTAGTCAGGTAAAAATGGAAAATCCAACCGAGCAAAGCGAACTGTATCATCTGGAGAATGAAAATCGGCTACTCAAAGAGGGCCTGACCGCCCTGCGGGAGGAGCTGGAAAAAGCACAGATCGCGAGAGAAGGACACGCCCAGGCGGAACTGGCGTCGGCCAGCAACGAGATCACCCAATTGAAAGGAGCGATCACCGCCCTTCGTGAAGAAATGGAACAAATACGTTATGAGAAGGCGGAAAGGACACAGAGCGAGCAGTCAGCCGCCAGGGACGAAATAGACCAGCTTAAAGCCGCTCTTACAGCCTTGCGGGGAAAGATGGAACAACTCCTGGCCGAACACGAGGATGAGTGCCAGAAGATGAGGCAGGCCGCCAATGACGAGATGAATCAATTGAAACAGACCATCATAAAGTTGCGGGGGCAATTGGAGAAAAATGGTTAAAGAAACCAATCGCCGGAAAACCAGGCCCGGAGCTGAAAATGCCACCACTTCGACTGGAGCGGCTCGCTTGCTTCAGGTAGAGATGCTGCTCGACATCGCCAAAACGGTGGCCGCTTTCGAGACCCTTGATGAGATGCTGGATAAACTGGTGGAACTCACCAGCGGCGTGGTCAATGCCGAGCGCGGGACCATTTTCCTGCACGATAAGGAAACCAGTGAATTGTACTCCCGGGTGGCCCAGGGCGACCTGAAGAGAGAGATCAGGTTCCTGGACGACAGTGGTATCGCCGGTCACGTTTTCACTACCGGTAAGCCCGCTCTGGTCCACGACGCGTACTCGGATAAGCGGTTCAACCGAAATATTGACGAAAATACAGGCTTCACCACCAAGTGCATTCTTTGCGTTCCCATAAAGACGGTAAAGGATGAAATTGTCGGTGTGGCCCAACTGCTGAACAAGAAAAAGGGCAGATTCTTAAAGAGCGATATGGAGCTGCTCGGAGCCATGACCACCCAGGTCACGGCTGTTTTGCAGAGCGCCCAGGCTGTAGAGCAGATGCAGAAGGCCCATCGGAAGGAAATGGAATTCTTTGACGTGGTCTCGGATCTTACTTCCGAGATAGACCTCGAGCAGCTTCTGCTTAAAGTCATGGCCGAAGCGACCAGGATGCTTAACTGTGAGAGGTCAACCCTGTTTTTAAACGATGAAAAAACAGGTGAGCTGTTCTCCCACGTGGCCGAAGGTATGGGGACCACCCAGATTCGCTTGCCCAATAGCGCGGGCATTGCCGGGGCGGTCTTTACTTCAGGTGAAACGATCAACATCCCCCACGCCTACGCCGATCTCCGGTTCAACCCGGCGGTGGATAAACAGACCGGTTTCTTCACCAGGTCCATGATATGTGTACCGGTCATCAATAAAAGCGGCAAGACCATAGGCGCTACCCAGGCGCTCAACAAGCACGGCGGTCCTTTCACCACGGAGGACGAGGCGCGTTTGAAAGCCTTCACCGCTCAGGTATCAATTTCCCTCGAGAACGCCAAGCTTTTCGATGATGTTCAGAACGAGAAAAAATACAGCGACGGCATGCTTCGAAGTATGACTAACGGTGTCATAACTCTAGATGAGGATGGCAAAATCGTAACGATCAACGAAGCCGGTTTACGGATACTGCGGGTGGCTGAGGAGGAAGTGATCGAGCGTACCGCCGAGGATTTTTTCGACGGTCCGAATGCCTGGATAATCGAAAAAATCCGGCGGGTCGATGAAACGGAAACCTCGGACGTGACCATGGACGCGGACATGGAAATTGGCGGAGAGAAGTTGTCTGTCAATTTCACCATCCTGCCGCTGCTCAGCGTGGAACACAAAAGACTCGGCATGATGATCATGATCGAGGACATCAGCAGTGAGAAGCGGATGAAATCCACTATGTCGAGATATATGGATCCGGGTCTGGCGGATAAGCTCCTGCTAGGTCAATCGGATTTCCTCGGTGGTCAGAGCACGGAGGCCACTATACTTTTCTCCGACATGCGGGGCTTCACGCCTTTGACAGAGGAACTTGGCGCGGCGGCCGTGGTGGATTTACTGAATGAATATTTCACCCTGATGGTGGAATGTGTCCAGGACGAAGGCGGTATGCTCGATAAATTCATAGCCGATGCCCTCATGGCCGCCTTCGGCACGCCCATTGCCCACGATGACGACGAGGATCGGGCCGTGAGAACGTCTATCGCTATGATAAACAAGCTGAACGTATGGAATGTTGAAAGGGCGGAGGAGGGCAAAAAGCAGGTCAAAATAGGTATCGGACTCAACACCGACCAGGTCATTTCCGGGAACATCGGCTCACCTAAAAGAATGGACTACACCCTAATAGGAGACGGGGTGAATCTGGCCTCACGCCTGGAGAGCGCGTGTAAGCAGTATTCCGTCAGTATCCTGGTGGCTGACAATACCGTCAAAAAATTACGGGGGACCTACCGGATGAGGGAAATCGACCGGGTGGTGGTCAAGGGTAAGTCCGAACCGGTGGACATTTATGAAATCCTCGATTACCACACCGACGAAACATTTCCCAACCTGATGGAGGCTGTCAACAATTTCAATTACGGGGTTCAGCAGTATCGAAAGGCCAAGTGGGACCAGGCGGTCGAGACCTTTAATCAGGTCCTTGGACTGAATGAGCAGGATGAGGTTTCCCGGATGTACATCAAGCGCTGCCAGTTCCTGAAAGAAAACCCGCCCGCTGACGACTGGCAGGGTGAATGGGTGTTGGACAGCAAATAAAGGGCGGTTCATCCAGTAAAATCTTCTTACCTTTTCCGTAAAACAGTCCGGATAAGTGTCGTATCGGTCCTGGCGTTAATTGCCCGCCGCAAGGGACTTATACATTTCCACGATCCGGTCTTCAAATACAATGGGTGGACCGGAACTGAATGTAATCCATGTCCGCACTAGCGGGGTAGCCCGGACAAATTTTGTCCGGGTCGCGAAGCGACAAGAGGTTCATCCCCGTGGATCGAGATGTCTGGCAAATCTGCGGTTAATTATCACGGTTGAGGATATACCGGAACTGAATGTAATCTAATATCGCGCTACCCTCCAGTCACCATGGTGACCAGGTAAATAAAACCAATTCCCAGAAGCAGGGAACCCGCGTTCAGAAAACCTTTTTCTTCGTGAGTCTCCGGGATAAGGTCTGAAGCGCTGATATACAAGAATGATCCCCCGGCTATAGCCAGCAATGATCCTACCACCGTTTCCGAGAGACTGCCGATGAAGGTTAGGGAAATCAGGGCGCCCAGAGGTGTGGCCAGGGCCACGGCGATGGATAGATATATGGCCACCTTTCTTCTTATCGTATCAATCAGGAGCGAAAAAGTAGTCACGCCTTCCGGAAGCTCATGGCAGATAACTCCGAAAGCGGTCAATAAACCCACCTTTGGGTCTATCTCAAAGCCCAGGCCGATAATCACACCATCGAGTAAGGAATGCAGGAAAAGACCGGTGAACATGACCACACCCTTGGCGTGATGGGTATCTGCCTTTTCGCTGAAATGGATTTCAGCTCCGGAATGAAGCACCAACACGTTTTCCAGCAGGTAAAAAAGGATAAAGCCCAGGAAAAGAAAGGTTACCGCGTTTTCCGACAGCTCCAGCGCTTCCGGCAGGAGATGGAAAAAGACAATGGCCAGTATAAGCCCGGCCGCGAAAGAATTCACAAAATGAGAATGGCTCAAAATCCACTTGGCGTTTTTGAGCACCAGAATAACCCCTGAAATCGTGGCCAGCCCGGCAATGACACTGTAGAACATAATGGTGAACTGGATGCCCATTTACTTCACCCCGTAATCAATTCTGAAGGCTTCTTTTGCGAAGCGGATTACTACTGGACGCAGGCTCTCCCGCGCGCGGCGTTTCGGTGCGGTATCAAGTAATGAAAACCGTATTCTATCTTGAAACCTTAAAAAATAAATAATCGCACATCGAATATCCGATTACAACCCTTGGTAGAGGCCATAGCAATAATTTCACTTGTATGAGGCGCGGCAACGAAGTCAGGTGATTTACCTTCATTATCGCTCCCGCCTTTATTTTTGCCGTCATGGACAGGCCAAACCTGCGGTGTTTTTTGGCAGTCTTTTGTAGGGGCGACCGGCCGGTCGCCCCTACGGCTGGTTTGGCAAAAGTCATACGGGCTATGTTTGGATCTTTATATATTGCCTATGGTTTTGTTTGCGAATTGGAGACCCAGGTTTTTCATCTCGTTACAGCCTCTCTGCCCTGTAACGCTTGGACCCTTGACCCCTTGAACCCTTTCAAAATCATCAGCCATTGTGGAGATGATTCTTAAAATAAGATCCCCCGTTCGGGAATATTTTGACCTCGGTTAGTGTTTGTGTTAAACAGCCAGTAGGGCAACACACTAAAAATACCGCGTTAACAAGTACTTTTTCCGCTGCCGCCATCCTGTCGGCTGAGGCCTTTGATAAAAACTTAAAAAGGGAAGAAGGGAGTAAAAAATGAAGCTCATACTACCGCCGGTTAAATTCTTGGCTATGGCCTTATTAATGTTTTTAGTCTCTATGACGATGGTTGCCTGTGGTGGCGGTAAAGACGCGTCTGTAGATGAAGGCATCCAATACACGGGACTCACCAACCCCGCCGTCATAACAGCCGGTAATGCTGAAGAGCTGGCTACTCTGGCCTATCTTGGCGGGTATGGACCGGCCCAACTAGCCGTGAGAGACGGTTCGGAAAAATCCGTCGGCGGCTATCCCGTCTTGCTCTATCTCTATAATTTTCTGGCGGATTCCGTCCAACAGGCCCGCCAGGCCGGCAGTCCCGGAGCTCGGGCGCTGGAACTCATTGATGACGTTGAATACAGCGCCTGTTCGGCCGGCAGTCTCACCTATAGTCTGCAAGCCGATGATTTGAGCGGAGAATTTTCAGGCAGTCTCACCTTTAATGATTATTGTGAAAACGGGGTTACGTTTTCAGGGGGAATTAATGTAACCGGGGTTCTTGATATTTCCGATGATTTATTCACCTCACTCAGCCTGGACCTGTTTGAATTTACAATGGCCATCGGAGGAGAATCCTATACCCTCGACGGGTACATCGATTCCATGCTGGTCTCTCCCACGGCATTTGAATTAATAATGGACCTTTTATTGGTTGAAGGCTCCACGGGCGCGGTTTACTGGGTGAACGATTTCTTCCTGTCGATCACCGAGGAAACTTTTTATACCGAGATTCAGGTGTCGGGCAGGTTTTACAGCCCCCTGGACGGCTACGTGGAACTCACTACTCCCATACCGATGCGAATTTACGGCGGGGACAACGCTCCGTCTGAAGGGATGATTATCTTAAGCGGAGACTTTAACTCCAGCGTTAAGCTGGAATTTGTTTCCAGCGTGAGCTTTATTGTCCACGCCGACGTTGACGGTGACGATACGTTTGAATGGAATACCGGCGAAATACCCTGGTAAAAAATGGAATCGGATCAGGCCCGCCTCAATAGCTCGGAGGCAGTATCCTAAATAGAAATATGGATGAAGAACGACAAAGATGTTTGCTCACGTCGGTCTTCCTCTTTTTTACCGATAAATCAAAATTTTAATTTATTATTCCAAGCTGCCTCTAAACCCGGGTTCACCACGGATAAAAAAGGAGAACGCTTAATGCCTGTCTTCAGTTACCTGGCTTATCCGGAGCGCGGAAGGAAAGAGGAACTACTAAGAGAATTCGCGGTCCTTGACTATTGTGAGGCGATGCCGGCTGATAATGCGGATGTTCTGATCCTTTTAACCGACACGCCTGATGAGAAGACGGAGGAGGAGCTGCAAATTAAGCTTAAAAGGTTGAAATCATTACAATCATTAAGCATGACTTTTGGCCACACGGATGATTAGAGCCGGTTTCACGACCTGATACACGGTGGAAGTTTAAGCCTCAGGCCAGTTTTAATAAGACTATAACCGAGGCTGGAGAAAGGAAGCAGCAAATGGATATTACCAGGCGATCGTTCATTAAATCCATGGCCAAAAACAGCGCCGTGATTACCGCCGCGGCTTTATTTCCGGGGATCACTTTTGGCGCGTGGAAAAAAGCGGACCTTGCCGACGGGACGATTAAGTGGAACAAGACGCCTTGCCGTTTCTGCGGAACGGGATGCGGCCTTCTGGTGGGTGTTTCCGGTGACCGGGCGGTAGGGGTAAAGGGTGATCCCAATTGTTCGGTAAACAAGGGGCTAGCCTGTGTAAAAGGATATCATTCCATACAGGTTCTCTATGGCGGGGATCGGATAAAAAGCGCTCTAATTCGTAAAAACGGAAAACTGGTTAAGGTCCCGCTCAAAGAAGCCCTTGATCTTGTGGCAACGAAAATGAAGGAGACAATTGAAAGTCATGGAAAAGACGCCGTCTCTATCTACGGTTCCGGGCAGTGGTCCATACCAGACGGGTACGTTGCTTCCAAGCTGTTCAAAGGTTGTATCGGAACCAATAATGTGGAGGCGAACGCCCGCCTTTGTATGGCCAGCGCGGTCACCGGATTTTTAACCAGCTTTGGCCTGGATGAACCCATGGGCTGTTATGATGACCTGGATCACGCGGATGTTTTTATTACCTGGGGCAACAACATGGCCGAGATGCATCCGGTCCTGTTCTCCAGAATGCTCGCCAATCGAGAGAGCAGGGATGACGTCGAGATCATAGATCTTGCCACCCGTACTACCCGCTCGAGCCAATCGTCTGATAAATCGATATTATTTAAACCTCAGACAGACCTGGCCGTGGCTAACGCAATCTGCTACGAGATCATCCGCAATAAGTGGATTAATTGGGATTTTGTCAAAAAACATGTTTCCTTTCATAAAGGAAAGACCGATATCGGATATGGTACCGAAGATCATTTCCAATTCTCGGATAAACCGGAAACTATTGATTTTAAAGAGTTTGAGGAGTTTTTAAAGGATTACACCCCGGAGAAAGTGGAAAAAATATCCGGTGTTCCGGCCGGGGACATCAAATACCTTGCTTCTCTTTACGGTGACCCGGATAAGAAGGTGACTTCCTTTTGGTGCATGGGTATGAACCAGCATACCCGCGGGACCTGGATGAATAACCTTGTTTATAATATTCATCTTCTGGTAGGTAAAATCTCCACCCCCGGCAACAGTCCATTCTCCCTGACCGGCCAGCCCAGCGCCTGCGGAACGGTGCGCGAAGTGGGTACCCTGACTCACAAGCTGCCCCATGGCGTGGTAATGAATGAAGATGCCCGAAAGATGGCCGCCAGAATCTGGCAGGTGCCGGAGAAAAACATCGATCCCAAACCCACTTACCATACCGTGGAAATGTTTAGAGCCCTGGACCGGGGGGATATCCGGTTTATGTGGATCCAGATCACGAATCCCATGGTCACTATGCCTAATTTAAAGCGGTATCGGGAAGGCGCGAAGAAAGACGGCCGTTTCATGGTCGTGTCGGAAATCTATCCCACCCCCACCTCGGACGTGGCCGACGTGATTTTACCCTCAGCCCTGTGGATCGAGCGCGAGGGTTTTTTCGGAAATTCGGAGAGGCGCACCCAGCATAACGAGCAGATGGTTCCCACGCCGGGAGATACGATGTGTAACACCTGGCAGATCATCGAGGTGGCCAGAAGGTTAGGCTTTGAAAAACAGTTTCACTGGAGCCGGGAGACCTATATCGAAGATATCTGGAACGAGTATATCCAGTTCCACGACAGTCCGAAACACAGAATGGCTCCTTATAAAGTGCTTAAGGAACGGTCTGGAGTTCAATGGCCTTACGTGGACGGGATGGAAACAAAATGGCGGTACAATTCCAAATATGACCCGGCCGCCAAAGGTGACGACTTTGATTTTTACGGGAAGCCCGATCATAAGGCCTGGATTTGGATGCGTCCTTATGAACCGGCGGCGGAATCGCCGGACAGCGAGTATCCGTTCTGGCTTAATACAGGCCGGGTTCTGGAACACTGGCACACCGGCTCCATGACCAGGCGTATACCCATTCTCCATCAGGCGGTTCCGGAATCTTATGTCGAAATAAACCCGGATGACGCCGCCGCGCTTGGCATCACCAACGGGGAGGGAGTAAAAATTTCCTCGAGACGAGGCTCCCTGGTTATGAAAGCACGCATTAACGGGCGAGGCCGCCCGCCAAAGGGCATGGTTTTTGTCCCATTCTTTGATGAGAATCACCTGATCAATGAAGTCACCCTGGATGCTTTCTGCCCCATATCAAAACAGCCTGACTATAAGAAATGCGCCGTCAAGCTGGAGAAAGCATAATGGAAAACGGGGAGCGAGGGATAAGGAAGATTTTCCCGGTTTCTGTCGTGATCTGTGTTCTGGTTTTGACGTTCCTCGTTCATTCAGCGTTTTCCAAAGAACCGGCTAATACCGAAAAAGCCGTAGAAAAAGCGCGGGACAGCAAGCTTGACCAGTACGGCGTGGCTATTTTTGATGGATACTTCCGGATACTAAGTGAACAGCTAAAAGCCACCTCCGCCACACGGACACTTGAAGAATACTATTCACGGAGACAATACCCCGGGTCGCCGCCATATATTCCGCATAAAATTCCGAATGAAGACGAGGAAATTGAATGCCTTGCCTGCCATGAGGAAGGCGGATGGGTGGATGACCTGAGCAAAAACGCGCCCATAACACCTCACCCTGAGCAGACCGCCTGCCGGCAGTGTCATGTCAAAGTGACCACGAGCGAAGTTTTTGCCAAAAATGATTGGGTCAGCGTAAGTCCCCCCCGTCTTGGCCGATCGGCTTTACCGGGGTCGCCGCCACCCATTCCCCATAGTCTGCAAATGAGAGAAAACTGCGTTGCCTGCCATGTGGGTCCAGGAGCGGTGGACGTAATTCGGGTGGAGCATGCCTCCCGTGGCGAATGCCGGCAATGCCACGTGCCCAACTCCGGGGCGGACCCGTTTCAACGAAAGTCTCGATCCAACTAGTGTCTCGTCAACCGTCAAGCGTCGGATAAAGACGAGATGATTTTATCCGAGCGCCGGGTGTCCAGACAATATCGGCGTTTTCTCATTCGTGTAGGGCTGATAGATACACCGGAAAGCTGGATATACAGTTCGGAACAGTTCTTTTCGCAAGGTAAATCAGTTGGGATTCCCCTCAAACTTCCGAGATAACGAGTAGCCCGGACGTCATACGTCCGGGTCTGCCGGAGGCGGACAAGAG
>SDBS01007782.1_pt1 | contig 10386 bp, 12 predicted proteins | sample 2277091 | NCBI WGS metagenome assembly SDBS01 (sample SAMN10404972, study PRJNA504765) | marine sediment metagenome | isolation source: marine sediment core GS10_PC15, 163 cmbsf | place: Arctic Ocean: Southern Knipovich Ridge | collected 2010 | reverse complement strand
ATACTAAAAGGATATTAAACCGGATGACTCTAGCTCAGAGGATTATCTTAGCCATAATAAAACTCACGTTCAGGGTTTTGCTTTCCTGGAAGATTAAAGGAAGGGAAAATGTGCCCTTAAATAGCTCGTTAGTTGTGGTAGCCAATCATGTTCACCTAATTGATCCCATATTGCTACAACTTAGCTGTCCCAGATGGATTAATTTTATGGCCAAACGGGAACTTTTTCGTTATCCGCTTGTGGGATTTGCCGCCCGCTGGGCACAGGCCCTCTCGATACATCGTCAGGGAACGATTAGCGATAAGCGAGAGACAATTAAACAAGCCAAAGACATACTAAATAAAGGGCTAGTTTTAGGTATGTTTCCTGAGGGCAAGAGGAACCGTAATGGTAAGCTTTTACCCGGAAAACCAGGCTCCGCTGTAATTGCTTCGCAAGTGGGAGTTTCCTTGCTTCCTGTGGCCATTATCGGCACAGAGAAATTAAAAGGTGTAAGCTGGCTGTGGAAACGCCCTCGACTAGTTGTCAATGTTGGCCAACCTTTTAATCCTCCTTCAATTGAGGGTAGATTAACCAGACGGCAAACCAAATTGTTGACTGACCTGACAATGAGTAAAATCGCTGCTCTTCTGCCACCGGAGAATCGAGGGGCCTATGGAAATTGAGAGGGCTGAAGGACTTGGCTTGTGCTTTGGTGTGAAGAGGGCGGTCAGGCTGTTGAAAGAGGCAACAAATGAATACGGCAAGATAGAAACCCTGGGACCTGTGGTGCACAATCGGCAGTTGGTGCAAGAGTTAGCCAAAGTAGGCATAAGGCCAGTGGGTGAATTGGGGCAAGTCCAGGGCAAAATACTGGCTATAACTGCTCACGGGGCAAGCCCTGTGTTGCTATCCGAGATTGAGATTCGCTGTATCCATATTATTGATACTACCTGCCCCATAGTTCGAAAAGCACAAAATGCTGTTAAGAAGTTAGCTGAGGGTGGCTTTGATGTTATCATCTTTGGTGAGGCAGAACACCCTGAGATTAAGGGATTGCTGGGTTGGGCAAACGGTAAAGGTGTAGCTGCTCTTGATGCAAACCAGATCGTTACATGCTCTTCATCATTGCGACTTAAGCGAAATAAGCTCCTTCGCCTGGGCATTATCTCCCAAACAACTCAAAACCAAGCTGCTTTTGTCCAATTTATTGCACAACTCATCGCTACCCCTCATCTCAAAGTTGCGGAGCTACACATTATCAATACTTTGTGCCAGATAACGCAAGGACGCCAAGAAGCTGCTACAGAGCTGGCCAGAAAAAGTCAGCTTATGCTAGTAGTAGGAGGACACGATAGTGCCAATACTAGGCATCTTGTTGAAGCAAGTTCACACATAGTGGAGACTCACCTGGTGGAAGGAGCAAGTGAGGTGGATAGCTCCTGGCTTATAGGTAAACATTACGTGGGCATCACTGCTGGAACATCCACTCCAAGCGAGGCAGTAGAGGAGGTGATAGCCAAACTAAAGTCCTCAGTGTAACTTCTACTGTTCTGGGCTAATTTTCAGTCTTGGCCGTGAAGCACAAAGGGCCAGAGCAATCTCAAGATTACAGACAGCGAGTCAAATTTAGCCAAGTTGACCACTCAACTTCCTGCCCCCGATAAGGTGGAAATGAAGATGGGGTATTATCTGTCCTCCTTCACGCCCACAATTTGCTGTCAGGCGATAGCCACTTCCTGCTACCCCTTCCTTCCAGGCTAATTTTGTGGCCAGAATTATCAAGCGCCCTATAAGTCCTTGCTGTTGTTCAGTAAGCTCTGTCAAAGATTCGATGTGGATTTTGGGTATGAGAATTAAATGCTTGGGTGCTTGAGGGTTGATATCCCTGAAAGCCAGGAATTCCTTATCTTGATACACAATGTCACTGGGTATCTCACCAGCAACAATACGGCAAAAAAGACACTCTTCAGCCATATTTACTCCTGATTGAATTTTAACCCACTACCTCTACTGACACAATATTTGGCTCCTCTAGTCTTCGCGATTAAGCTTCAACCCAATAAGCCTACCATCAGCCCAAAGTTTTGCGCTTATTTCACCCAACCTGTTCGCACTCATATTTCCCTGTCAGGAACTCGTAAGTAGTGCGATTCTGTATCTTTATCTTCTCGCCCACTACTACTATTGTAGAGTGCCCTACGATGACATCTCTGTACATATCATCAAACCATTCCCAGCCCCTGGGCCAATGGCTTTCCTCTGAGGGTCCTGATTTCCCATCAATAACGCCATCACCATTCCCATCAATAAAGTGTATAGAATTCACCAATTCCCTATCCTGGTAGTACTCGATTCTGGTGACAAGGCCACTTACATTTATCGGCTCAGCAGTAACCTTAATGGTTTGAGTATAGCTACTCCCAGCACATCCAGACGATAAGATTAGCGTTATAGCCGATGCCAAAACTACTATTACTAAAGCATGTAGTTTCCCTTTCCATATTCTATCCTTCATCATGCCAAAATTTCTGTTCATTTGAAAATTCTCCTGAAATTCTTTGCGGCCCTAGATTGCGCTATGTCTAGATTTCTTATCATTCTAACATGTGATGTCAGCTTCTTGAAAGAAAATATTATGAGATGTGTATAAGCTATGGATTAGGTGCTTAATGCCACGGATTGTCCTGTTTATCTCGCTGTGGTGTACTCGGTAGCCTTCCATCAATGAGTGGAACGACACAGATCAAGCGAAGGAGGTCGTCACCTGTATTAGCAAAACAATGATACTCATTAGGAGTAACCAAGATGGCATCTCCGACGCTCAACTCCCTTTCACCCTCTGTGCTTCTAACTATGCCCCTCCCGGAGAGCACAAAGACTTCATGTTCCCAATTATGGGAATGATAAGGGGTGGAACTTTGCGGTTTTATTTCGAAGACGCGCATAGCGAAATTCGGCGCTCCTTCATCAGGGCCGGCAACGACGCGCATAACCACTCCCGGCACCTCTTCCATACCTCTGACTTGGCGGTAGTTCTGAATTTCCATCTGCGTATTTGTGGAGGACGCCTATCTTAATAGACCAATTCCCCGCTAATTATCAATTGTAATAACTAGTTCTGTCAAGGGGTCCAGGAAAGAGCGCAACTTCTAAGTAAGAATTTCACCTTGCCCCAGCTAGTTCTGGAGTCGGTGGCTAAAATTCGCTGGTGGGAAACTGGCGGCTTGAACATTGTGACTGTTGTGGAGAAGAAGCAAGCTCCTGAAATCCGAGCTGAGGCACTAGATTTTCTATGGCTACCATTATATATGTGTGCTTGTTATACTATTGATAATAATATGAGTATACGGGAAACCAGAGATTTTACCTTTTATTTTCACCCTATTTTGTTGATTGCGCTGTTTTCTAGTCATCCTTAAGCACTAAGCGGTAAATTCAATTTGGTTCTGGCTCAATCGCTTTATTTGCAAATTACAAATCTCAGTTCAAATACCTTTTCCTTTGGGCAAGATTCTTAGCTTCCATAATTCCGTTTGCCTCAAATTGCTGTATACTTTGACTATAATTTGAAGAATACCAGTGTAAGATATGTCACGCTATTTTATTTGGACCATTGGCTGCCAGATGAATAAGGCAGAATCGCAGCGGATAGCCAGCTACTTGAATTCCGTTGGCTATCAAATTGCTGTTGCCCTTCAGGAAGCTGATCTGGTAGTGCTTAATACCTGCGTCGTGAGACAAAGCGCTGAGGACAAGGTTTTGGGCACTCTGGGTTTATTGAAAGGGTTAAAGAAGGAGCGCCCAAATCTTTCTATATTGGTTACTGGCTGTTTTGTTGATTCCAATATTGAAGGATTGGAGAGGCGATTTCCACAGGTTGATTTTTTCTTTAAGCCAAGCGCTTACTCAAAGTTAGCTAGCTGGGTTCAGAAGCAGAGCATCTCTACCACCGAGCAAAGATCCTTTCGTCCGCTCTCCGTAGAATTCACCCCAAGCAAAGGGCTCACTGCTTCAACTCACCACAATGACACAGGGGAACCCCTTCTCTCCTCACCCTGCGCCTTTGTTCCCATTATCCAGGGCTGTAATAATTTCTGCTCCTATTGTATTGTTCCATACAGAAGAGGCAGAGAGGTGAGTCGCCCTTTGGAAGAAATAGTTTGCGAAGTTGAAGCGTTAGTAAAGCAAGGGATAAAGCAGGTAACTTTGCTGGGGCAGAATGTTGATTCCTATGGGCATGAGTTGCCCAGTAATCCTGATTTGGCTGATTTGCTAACTGCACTAAACGGTATTGACGGCATCGCCAGGATTCGCTTTTTGACCAACCACCCCAAAGATTTGAACCAGAAGCTCATGGGAGCTATGGCGTCCCTGGAGAAGGTTTGTGAGCACATGGAGTTACCTGTTCAGTCAGGGGATGATGACATATTGAGGGCCATGAAACGCGGCTACTCCGTAGAACAATATTGCGAACTTGTTCATGCTGTGCGGCAGCGTATTTCTCAATTATCTTTGAGCACAGATATCATCGTTGGCTTTCCTGAGGAAACTGAGGAGCAATTTGAACATAGCCTTTCTCTACTGGAAGAGATAAAGTTTGATGTAGTTCATGTAGCTGCTTATTCTCCCCGCCCTGGCACCATTGCCTGGCGAAAATATAAAGATAGTGTTAGCCCGGAGATCAAAAAGGAGAGGCTTAGCAGAGTTGAGCAACTTCAAGCCAATATAGCTGCTGAGATAAACTCCACCTATCAAGGCAGGATAATGGAGGTATTGGTAGAAGGTAAGAAGAGGGGAAAGTGGTATGGACGCACCAGAAGTGATAAACTACTTTTTTTTGAGGAAAGCAATGAGTGCTCAGGGCAATTGGTGAAAATCAAGATTGAGAAATCCAGCCCTTGGGCACTGCAGGGCAAGGTTGAGTATAGTAGTTAATTAAAAAGGAGGAATATTATGGAACAACTCGGAAACATGACCCCAATGATTCTATTTTTGGTACTAATCTTCGCCATGATGTATTTTCTTATGATTAGACCGCAAAGGAAAAGACAAAAGGAACATGAAGAGATGGAGAGAGAGCTTAGGAAGGGAGACAAGGTAATTACCGCTGGTGGAATCCACGGCCGAGTTGAAAACGTCAGCGAAGACACTGTAACTATGAAGATAGAATCGGGGGCAACAATGAAGGTAGCTAAAAAGAGCGTAGCTGGTAAAGAAGGGGGCAGGTAGGATAGCAAGATAACATACTAAAGCTTTGTGAATAAATCGCTTAAGTGGATAAACTCAAACAAGCTAGAGAGAGAATAATTCTTTATCCTGCTTCTGTTACGTTCACGGTAGGATTACCGTTGAGGAGGTAATGCTAGCTCTTGATAGAATGCTTGCCATGGCCTGAAGGGAAAATGAGTGAATTACTATGATTATATAATAGTGGGCAGTGGTATTGCCGGGCTTTATATTTCCTTGTTCGCTATAAAACACGGCAGCGTTCTTATCCTGACCAAGGGCAGCATTGAAGATTGCAACACCAGGTATGCTCAAGGAGGCGTTGCTGTTGCTATAGGCAAGGATGACTCTCCTGAGCTTCACTTCAAAGATACCATGGCTGCTGGGGATGGCTTAAGTGATGCTGCAGCTGTACATATTCTGACAAGCGAGGCTGCTGATTGCATTGCTGACTTGATCAAATTCAAGGTCCCTTTTGATACCTTGAATGGTGAAATTGCCCTGACCAGGGAAGCAGCTCACAGCGTGCCGCGTGTTATCCATGCTGGTGGAGATGCCACTGGTGAGCATATCGAGGTTACCTTAAGCCAGCAAGTGCGCTCCGTTCCAATTAAGGTCCTGGAATACTGCTTGGCCAGTGAAATTTTAGTAGATAAAGGGAAGGTAAAAGGCGTGAGTGCTCTTGATTGCCGAGCTGGTTCCGTAGATGAATACACCTGCCGATTTCTTGTCCTGGCCACTGGCGGTGTAGGGCGGCTGTTCAAATATACCACCAATTCCGATGTAGTTACTGGGGATGGCATAGCTTTAGCTTTTAAGGCAGGTACAGAGATTAGCGATATGGAATTTTTCCAGTTTCACCCTACCGTCCTTCGTTTGCCAGGAGTGGCTCCCTTTCTTATCTCCGAAGCGGTAAGGGGGGAAGGTGGCATACTTAGAAACGTGGAAGGTCGCCGCTTTATGCCGGATTACACCCCTGCGGCTGAACTGGCACCAAGAGATGTAGTAGCTCGAAGCATTGTCTATGAAATGCGCAAGACAAGCAGCGATAGAGTATTTCTGGACGTCACTCACTTACCACCGCGGTTGATTACCACCCGCTTTCCTCACATCTATCGTTTTTGTCTGGATCATAGCTTAGATATTACTAGAGAGCTCATTCCCGTCGATCCAGCGGCCCATTATCTTATGGGAGGGGTAAAAGTGAATGCTTGGGGGGAGACAAATATCTCGGGACTATTTGCTGCTGGCGAAACTGCTTGTACGGGAGTGCATGGAGCTAATAGGCTGGCATCAAATTCTCTGCTTGAAGCAGTCGTTTTTAGTAAGCGGATGATGCAAAGAACTACCTCTTCTTGTCATTCTGGGGGAGAAGAGCAACGTAAAAATCTCAAACGAGATTCCTCGCTTACGCACGGGGTAAGCTCTACCATCTCTTGTTTCCTTCCCCACCGTGAAGTATTACCCAGCGTACCATCATTTAATCTACCCAATTTGCAGTCTCTTGTGTGGAATAAAGTGGGTATCATTCGTTCAGGCGCGAATCTCACTGAGGCCGCAAATATGTTGGCCACTTGGCAACATTCCTTGCCTCAGCCCACTGACCGCCCTTCTCATGAACTGACCAATTTAGTTTTATGTGCCAGGATTATGACTGAGGCTGCTCTGCTTCGTGAGGAGAGTCGTGGGGCTCATTTCCGGACCGATTTTCCTCAACTCTCGCCACAATGGGAGCGTCACATTATTTTCAAAAAAAAACATGCAGCTAATTGAAGCCCAGATCGAAGAGATTATTGACCGCGCTTTAGCTGAAGACCTCGGTTGGGGCGATATTACCACTGAAGCTTTAATACCAAGCGACCAGCAAGGTATAGCTTCTATTGTGGCGAAGCAACAGGGCATTTTAGCTGGAATCGATGTGGCTAAGACGGTATTTCGTAGGGTGGACCCAGAATTAAAGATGGCCGTTTTGCTTGAGGACGGGGCTAAAATTGACTCAGGCAGCATAATTACCAGGGTAGAAGGCAAGGTAGCCAGTATTCTCAAGGCAGAGAGAGTGGCTCTGAATTTCCTGCAGAGACTCAGTGGCATCGCCTCAGAAACAAATCGCTATGTGGAAGCAGTGAAAGAATTGCCGGTGCAAATCACTGATACCAGAAAGACGACTGCAGGTTTAAGGTTATTGGAAAAATATGCTGTCAGGGTTGGTGGTGGTGAAAATCATCGCATGAATTTGGGCGACGGCATACTCATTAAGGATAATCATCTGTCAGCACTTCGTAGCCTTGGATTAAACCTCAATGAGATTATAGCCAGGGTTCGGCAAAATGCTTCACAACGGCTAAAAGTTGAAGTGGAAGCCAGGACTGTGCGAGAGGCCACGAAGGCTGCTGAGGCCGGGGCAGATATCGTCATGCTCGATAACATGAGCCTTGAAGATATGCGCCGAGCCACCAGCATCATCCATGGTCGTGCCTTAATCGAAGCCTCCGGAGGTGTAACCCTGGATAAAGTTCGAGCCATTGCTGAAACTGGAGTCGATTTCATCTCGGTTGGTGCTCTTACTCATTCAGCCAGAGCCCTAGATATCAGCTTGAAGCTTGAGTAGCTTTTCCTCTGGTGCAAGGCCATGAGCTCTGAGCAAGGTGACGTCATTGAGAATGTTTGTGGTGCTCCCGTCGGCTACTATTATCCCGTCATCTAGTATTATAGTCCGCTGACACAAAGCCCTTATCAATTCCAGGTCGTGGGCGGCAATGATTTTGGTCATAGGTAGTCGCTTTACCACCTCGATTAAAGACCACTTGCTTCTTGGGTCGAGGTTACTACTGGGTTCGTCCAGGACCAAAAGCTCTGGATTTAGAGGAAGGACAGTAGCAATGGCAATCCTTTTCTTTTCACCAACGCTGAGGTGATGAGGGGAACGTTGCTCATAACCATCCATCCCTACCAATTTCAGAGCTTGAGCCACGCGCTGCTTAACTTGTAACTCAGAATAGCCCATGTTTATAGGACCAAAGGCAACATCATCAAAAACAGTTGGTGAAAAGAGTTGATCCTCAGGGTTCTGAAATACCAGGCCAACTTTTCTTCTTGTCTCCTTCAGACTTTTCTCCTCTACAGGCAGGCCAAAAACCTTTATTGTATTGTTACCGCGAAGGATACCATTGAGATGGAGTAAAAGCGTTGATTTGCCAGCACCATTGGGGCCGATTACCGCCAGGTTCTCAGCGGAGTAAACAACCAAGTTAATATCTTTGAGCCCCTGTTGCCCATCAGGATAAAAGAAAGAAAGATTTTTGATATCTACAATCTTGGCCATAACCTTTCAAAGCTACCAGAAGATGATGGCTGAAGAAATGATAACAAGGCCAAAAGCAACACCGAAAGAAGCATCAATTCTTTTGAAACCTAATTGGCGCAGGCTACGGATTTCGTCACCAAAACCCCGGCACAGCATAGCGGCGTAAATACTCTCGCCCCGTTCATAACTCCGAATAAACAGAGTGCCAATCATATTGCCGAGAGTTTTTAACTGGCGAAGCCAGCCGCCTCCAAAGCTACGGCTATCACGAGCTTGTCGCATCCGCATCGCCTCATCTACCAAAACGAAGATATAGCGATACATAAAAGAAAGAATCAATATTATCACTTTGGGTATGCCTAACTGTTCCAGACCTTTTAGCAAATCAACAAGCTCTGTTGTCGCTGAAAGCAAAATCAAGCTAAAAATACAGAGCCAAGCTTTAACGGTCACATTTGCCAGAATGAGCAGGCCAGCATAAGTCACTGAGACCTGCCACAGCCAGATATTGTAGCTGCCAGCTATCTCACCTGGCTTAAGAAACGGGATGAAAACAGCAACCAGCAAAACGAAGGGGAAAATTACTAAAGATCTCTTTAAGACATATAAAGGTGGTAACTTGGCAATAATGAGCAAAGAAGTCACGAGGCAGAGGTGAAGAGCAAAGGCGCGCCAATTACTCGTTGGTGTTAATACCACAGAAATAATGAAAGCTAAGCTAGCGATGAACTTGGTTCGGGGGTCAAGTCTGTGGATTAGACTATCTAAGTCACTATACTTGTCAACGAAACTATGCTTCACCTTTTGCCTTTAATAATCGAGCTAAGCTGTAACCAATGGCAAACACTAGAAGCGTGCCAATTAAGCCAGCCAGAATTGTTGCTACAGCTTCGCTTTTTATTCCGGGCACCATATAGTCAGGGATGGCCTCAAAAAAAGCTTCGCGAGCTGTTTCCATAAATCCCTTGTCCTCAGCTACCCTCTCTAGCCCATCAGGTGAGGAGGAAGCTAAAGGAGATAATACGGCCAAAAACAAGGCAAAAATCAAAGCACCATGCCACCATTTAAATCTCATGTAATCTTCCTTTAAGCCTTTTGTAATTCCAGCAGGTCAGCTCTGGTAGCCATGATTAGATTAAGTACTGCAGCAGTTATTAGCCCTTCACCAATACCGATAAGAGCATGGATACCTGCCATCGCCAGTAAAGCTATTTTTAGTGGCACCGTGCCTGAAATAGCTAATTCAAAGGCACAGGCAACAGATGCTATCGCTACAGAAAACCAAGCAGCTAAACCTCCGCCAATCAGTTTTCTTTTTCTCCCTTCACTAAAAAGTGCACTAGCCCGGTAAATATGATAAGCGACGAAGCTGGCAATAATTCCCATATTAAGGATATTGACTCCCAGGGCAAAGAGCCCTCCATCCTGAAATACCATACACTGAACCACCAGCACGCAGGTCATTATCAGTGTCCCTCTCCAAGGGCCTAAGAGAATAGCGGCCAAAGCAGCCCCGACAAAATGTCCCGATGTACCTCCGGCTATTGGGAAATTAAGCATTTGCGCGGCAAAGATGAAAGCAGCTAATACCCCCATCAGCGGGATTTGCTTCTCCCCCATCTTTTTCTTTGTTGCCTTGACAGCGTAGGCCACAGAACCACCAGCTAGGGCACAGCCAACTGTGGCCACTGGCGCGCTAATAAAACCATCAGGTATATGCACCCAAGGCCTCCTTTAGAACAAATTGTCATCAATCAATTGCATTGCCGATTTGGATTAAGAAAAGGCATCTTAAGGTTTTCTAAGCAACTTCTTCCTGCCGGTTTTTTCAATATTTCCTGTATCTGCAATTAATTGCACTAATGGAGCAAAAA
>SDBS01007781.1_pt1 | contig 10388 bp, 7 predicted proteins | sample 2277091 | NCBI WGS metagenome assembly SDBS01 (sample SAMN10404972, study PRJNA504765) | marine sediment metagenome | isolation source: marine sediment core GS10_PC15, 163 cmbsf | place: Arctic Ocean: Southern Knipovich Ridge | collected 2010 | reverse complement strand
TATTTATATCTACATGCTTATCTAGTTGTTTCATCTCATTTTTTTTAGTTGTATCTTTCATATATATATTTTATTTTATCTTTATTCTTCTACATCCATTTTTTTAATTATCTTAATTGAGGAGGTTTTAATTTTGATGGATGCATCTTTTCTTGTATTGGCAGGTTCTCCTTATTATGTCAGTCAGGAGTCTTTGTCTTGCCCATTTTCATTCCTTGTTCTTTTCTTTCTTGCCTTACTTTAGCTAAACAGTCCCGACAATAAGCTGGTCTCCCAGGAGTAGGCTTAAAAGGAACGCTAGTTTCTACTTCACATTCAGCGCATTTAACATTTTCCGTATTTGTTTTAAGCAACTTATCTAAATCAGTTATTTCCTCTGCCTTATTAAACTCTTTCGCTTCTTCAAAAGTTTTCTCTACTTTTGTTGGTGGCGGAAGATTAGCCCACTGATTACCCTTATCAGCAGCACCTCTTCCTCCCCTATTCCTATTATCAGGCGAATGCTCACTTTTGTTTTCTTCAAAATCTCCTTCGCTCCAGCGAGCAATTTTATCCTCCACAATTTCTCTTTTTTGGGCATACCTCTCACGTGATACTTTAATTATCTTTTCGTGCAGACCAAAACTATGACTGCTCGGCGCAATTGTTCTCATGCTAAAACCCTTACTCGCTATTCCATCAATCATTAATTTTATGTAAGCATTATATTTATCCAAATTCACCAAATCAGTTTCCGTAAAGGTCGGCGCAAATTCTTTTTCCAGAAACTCACTATCAAATGCTCCCACTCTAAACGAAACAATTGTTCCGGTATTTCCAAACACGGCATCTCTAACAGGTTCTTCCATTTGCGTTATATACTGATGCCCAATAGTTAAATTAAGTCGATACTTTCTTGCCTCAGACAATATTGTTCCAAATGATTCCGTAGCAAAATTCTGGAATTCATCAACATATAAATAAAAGTCTCGCCTATCTTCTTCAGCAATGTTCGCTCTATCCATTGCCGCTAACTGTATATGGGTAATAATCATTGCTCCTAATAAGGCAGAATTATCTTCACCGATTCTCCCTTTGGAAACATTAACCAGTAATATTTTTCCACTGTCCATAATGTCTTTCATGTCTATAGTACTTTTAGGTTGCGACACTATGTTTCTAATTATCGAAGAAGTTAAAAACTGGCCTACCTTATTCTGTATCGGCGCAACAGCTTCAGTTTTAAAGCGCTCATTGTAATGAGCAAATTCCTCATACCAGAAAGCCTTAACAACAGGATCTTCAACTTTAGCCACAACTTTTTTCCTATACTTGTCATCTGACAACATCCTTAACACACCCAACAGTGTACTGTCCGGATAGTCAAGAACGGCTAAAATTGTATTTCTCAAAATATACTCTAATCTAGGCCCCCAAGTATCAGCCCATATTTTCTGTAGAACACCTATTAATCCTGATGACACCAGATATTTATATTTAGGATCAACTGCCTGCATAACATTAAACGCCACCGGGTAATCAATATCAGCCGGATCAAAATAAACAACATCATTCACTCTATGCGGAGGGATTACGTCAAGTAAACTTCTAGCTAAATCGCCATGAGGATCAATAAGAGCCACCCCTTTTCCGTTTTCAATATCTTGTCTAATCATGTTTTCTATCAATGTTGTTTTACCGACACCGGTTTTTCCGATCATATAGACATGCCGACGTCGATCATCTTGTTTGATGCCAAATTTCTTATTACTCCCCCTAAAAGTTGTTTCACCGATTATGTTTATGTCTTCCATATTTAACAGAATAATATTTAAATATATTTCCGCTACGTTGGGTAGGGCAAATTATCAGGCGCGGCACCAACGCCCGCCTTGCTCCTTTCAACCGCCGGCGCCTTTACATATTTAACAGGGAAGTGAACTAGCGTTGCTAGTTCTTCAGCACTTAACATATAGCCATCCTCATATTTCCCTAAATCCCTCCATTGATAATTTAAAAACACTCTTCTTTTTCTCATATACCTACGCCACTGCTTCATTATATAGTTTGGCCCGTTTGTCTTTGTGTCTGGACCTGGCATAAAAGCATTCATATTGAATGTATTGAATTGCTTAAATGCTCCGATAGCCCGAGAAATATTGGGTTTATGCAACTGCCCTATTGGCGCAAGGTGTAACAACCTAATCTTTACTTTGTAGCCGCCCTGTGATATTTTTCGCAAAATACCATCCATCTTTGCCGAATCAGCTGCGCTTACTCTGGGAAAATCAAGCGCACCGCTAGTACTCTTTCCAGCCTCAATAGGTCCTTCTATAAACGCTTTTAAGATCTCTACGGGCCAAGCAAGTAAACCATGTGCAATCTGACCCATTAAGCCCATCTCATTTTTTGGTTCCTTTCCGGCTAGTTTGTCAATCTCTGCCTCGCCTTTTTTCTCCCATTTTGCAATATCAACCGGATCGATTGGCCTTACCAGTATCTGCACCCAAAATTCCTGATTTTCTGGAATATTTGTGTAAGCCTCTATGAGGGCCTGGTGTGGATCAACATATTTTTCCTCTTCAGCAAAAATGTCCTCGTATTCCCGATATGTTTTTATAGGAAGATAATCATCATCCACCAAATCAAGTTCCGTACCATATAAATCAAACTCCTTATCTATGTCTTTCCATGAATATCTTAATGTATAATCTTCCACCTCAGTAATTTCCGCCTGCGGATATTGTCCATATATTACATCCTCAAGGAAACTTCTATGAGCATTTGGCACAACCATAATATATTGTGCCTTATCTTTAATGCAGCGAATTTCACAGCTATACCACGCCTCTATATACCCATCAAAATACCTTTCAACCAAGTCAGCCCCCTTATGAATACCATCCCATATATCAAAAGCACTTTCTATGGCTTTTGGTGTTTGCTCAGCTTCTTCAGGAACCTTAATTTGCAAAAAAGTCCAACGGATAGCTGATACATAATCAATCATCTTTATTGTCATGTAGACACGCCAAATAACCCACAACAAAACTACAATTAATACCAACCACCCCCACCCCAACACAAGACTAATAGTTGATTCAGACCAAGACTCAACTCCTCCAAAAGGCAAGATAGCTCTAACAAACCATTTATCATTCTCTTTCATATTTACAATTTAGTATAAGCTATACTGCTCGCCTTGACGATATTTCTGTATGGAAGTCGGACTTCAAAGACTTAACACTGTCCTCTCTTGTGAGCTCGCTACTGGTAGCAAACACATGTGCTAATGAGTACATTAAATGAGCAAGAAGTGCTTTCATCTCTGAAAAAAAATGTTCCGCTTTATTGCTGTTGAATATAAAAAGAATATTAAGAAGTTTGGGTTTTAAATTTTACTCGACAAAAAACTCAACAATAATGTTCGTTAAGTTCGCAAATATGTAAGACCGTGGTGATTTCTCACCAAGACCCAACAATACATTATTCGTTTTTTGTAAGTTTATACCGGTTTCCCGTAGTCTTTTGAAAACGATCCGTATTTTGTAAACCAAGAAGTACTGTGGTTTTCTTCACCATTCGCTGTTTTAACACTTGCTCCAATAACTCTTCACGAGTCAAAGGGCCTGTTGCCTTGTTTAATATGGCTTCCAGTACGTCTGCTACTGTTCCAGGAATATAGCCCCATTCTGTTAAACCATATAAACCTCGTCCAACTAAAACAAACCGACTGTCTTTTATAAGTTCATTATGGACAGTTTGTGCATGAGCACGCTTGTGATCAAAGCTTGCATCATTAATTAGATCCGTGATGCTTCTGAAATGTTCCGGCTTACCAAAACGTCTAAGCACAACATATGCCTTATCACCAACGCCTCGAGGACTAGTTTCTACCCAATCTTCTAACCCCCACTCACCAAATACTGTTTCTTTTACTGACTTGCTAGCTCTAAGTAATGCAATAATGACTTCATTTGGTAGTTCATCTTCACCAAGACTGTCTTGCAACCTTATTTCAGAAATTAAACTGTTCTCATCTTTTGGATGTTTTTGCTTTGTAAGAATTTCTTCTGCTTGATCAATCACATAATCTATACTTTTATTCTCTTGTTCTGAATACGCCCAATGTGGACCAAGCCTAGGTGTTCGTGTCACAAACTTAAAATTAGGCAAAATATCCAAATAGAATGCAATTATTGTATTCTGAACCTGATTTTCTTTATCACTACTAATAGTTTCAATAAGTTGTTTGCCAGACAATATCCCTCCATGATAAGTAAAAACATCTTTTAATAATTGAGACACTTCTTGTAAAACATCCATTCTACGAGCAATCAGTTTTTTTGCTTGAACCTCAATCTGTCGAACTCTTTCTCTGGTAATACCATATTCTTTACCAATACTTTCAAGCGTCTCTATTTTTCCGTTTTTAATACCATACCGACGAGTAACAATATCACGAGATCTGGCATCAAGCACTTCTAACAGCTCCTGCGCTGTATTTATTAGTTTTTCAGTTTCTGTTCCTTGTTTTAATGATGTCATAATTTTGCTCTACTTAGCGTTTAAAACCATTTTTATCTATTTATAAGCTTAAATCTAAATACTTAATACTCATAGTATAGCCTCATATTGACGTAAAGTCAAATTTAATTTAAGACTAAATAATAACCGCCTCACATAGACGACCGCATGCAACTCACCACAATAATGAATTAATTCATTATTGTCCAGTAGTGTTCTCTATTTAATGTCAGAAACAGATGACAAATTTTGTTATTTCTCTGGTCATCGCTCAAACCATATTTGTAAAAAAATACTTCCTTCTATTTTACTCAACCAAAAAAATGCAAAATCTACAACTTTATTCGAAACCTGCGGTGACTTTTATTTAACTATTACAATCTCTTCCTCTAGCTCAATCTTAAACTTCTCCTTAACCTTATTTTTAATTAAATCGATTAATGCCAAAACATCCTCTGCTGTAGCTGCCCCATTATTAACTATAAAGTTACCGTGCTTTTTACTAATTTCCGCATCACCAACCTTCATGCCCTTCAGGCCTGCCTTATCAATTAACTCACCAGCAAAAACACCTTCTCTAGGATTTTTGAAAATTGAACCTCCTGAAGCAATATTATATGGCTGCACCTTAATACGCCTCTCTATACTTTCCTTAATCAGTTGCAGACCTGCGCCTCCATGACAAGCACGCAAAGGGAATGCTGCTCTTACAATAATCCAGTCCGGATGTTTCTTGAAAACGCTATTCCTGTAAGAAAAACTACATTCATTTGCTGTCATTGTCCGGCTAGTCCATTGGTTGTTATCAAAATAAAAAACATCAACACTTTCGATCACATCTTTAATCTCAACTCTACCAGTACCTGCGTTTCCATATATAGCACCGCCCACTGTTCCTGGAATACCTACCAACTCCTCCATTCCACAAAAACCTTTCTTTATCATAGATGTAATCAATTGCTGTAAAGACACCCCACTACCAACCGTTACGGTTTTATCACTAAATTCTATTGAGCGATTTTCCATTCGAATAATAACGCCAGGATATCCATTATCAGGAAAAATAATATTACTTCCACCACCAAACGTGTGATAAGGGACTTTCATTTCATTTGCTTTTTCAACTGCCTCCTTTATTTCGTTTTCATCAGAGACGCGTGCAAAATACTTTGCTTTTCCTCCAATGCGAAATGTTGAGTAGTCAGCTAATTTTATATTCCTTTCCAATTTCATAAGAAAATACTTATTTTACTAGCTCTCTAAGATAACGATCCGCATATCCAGCTGTAAAAGCTACCCCTACATCAAAAGTACTACTAGATGCATCATTAATAACTCTCTCTAAATCCTTAAAATCATCTATCATCCAAACATTCTTATTCTTATTCCTTAAATCCTTAAAAAACAAATCCATATATTCTTTTGCCTCCCTGGACTCTTTTTCCCGGCCAACGGGAACAAACACAGGCATCAACACAATTCCATCAGCCATAGCTAATGCCTCTATAAAAGCATCTTTAAAAGTAGTAAGCCTCTTCAAGGTGTGTGCTTCAAAAAATACAACCACTCTCTTATCCTTGTATTTTTCTCTTATAGACATAAGGGTGGCACTTATCTCAGCCGGATGATGTCCATAATCAGAAATTAAAACCATCCCTTTATAAGTACCTATCTCCTCCATTCTCCTGGCAACACCACTAAAACTATTTATAGCCTCAACCATCGAAGCCATAGGCACTTCCGCAACTTCACCAACCTTCATAGCTAATGCAGCATTTTGGCGCATGTGCTCCCCATAAATATTAAGCTCAAGATCTTGAGGCAATTCATCTACAACAACAGTATTTTTATGCCAGATAATTTCTGAATTATCCTCATAAGTTTTCCTGCCAACAATTACGCGCCCATCTTCTTTTACATTACCAATGAACTTACTAAAACTTTCTCTTACAGCATCTAACGAAGAAAAGAAATCAGCGTGGTCATAATCAATCGATGTGATTACTCCCATTTCAGGCTTTAATTGTAAAAAATGATCACGATACTCATCAGCTTCAACAATAAAATACTTTCCTTTCCCTACGCGCGCGCTTTTATCCTGCCACCCTTTTACATTCGCTCCAACTAGAGCAGATGGGTCCAGTCCTCCTGCAATCAAAATATGAGAAATCAGTGCGCTTGTTGAAGTTTTGCCGTGAGTGCCAGCAACAGCAATTACTTTATATCTATTCACTAGTTGAGCAAGCGCCTCATGATAAAAAAGTATTTCAACACCACTCTTTTTAGCTTCTTTAATAACTAGATGATCTTTTGCAACAGCGTCAGTTAAAACCACCACATCAATATCTTTTAATGATTTAACTGCCTCTCTTTCATCTAAAAATGTGTATTTGTTATTTTTAGAAAAAGACTCTAATTCACTACTATCACGATCTGTTCCAATTATCTGTTTTCCCGTTTCAGCTAACAAATACGCTAATCCACGCATGCCGCTACCGGCAATTCCTACCATCAAAACAATTTTTGCGTCATTTATATTCATCTAAACACAATTAACAATTGAAAAACTATTAAACACCTTGCTAATAATTAAATCAACACCATGCATCTAAATAACTCATCCATTTTCACCTTTTCGTTCTAGTGACTCTTTTTTATTTGCCTTGGCAGCATCACTATACTTTGGTTGTTGCGGTAATCTTCCTGCCATCATCTTATACACCAACCTAACAATATCATTTGATGCGTTCTTATAATCCAAACGTGAAATATTAGCGCTTAGCACCTCTCTCACTTGTGGGTTATTCATCAAGTTTCTGATGTTTTGCTCAAATATTGCTCGTCCTAAATTTATCGGATCAATTACCCTAATAGCGCTTGCCTTTTCATACACAGCAGCATTCCTTCGTTGATGATCTTGTGCCGCGGAATCTAACGGAACAATTATTGCCGGCTTACGTAATCTAGCTAACTCTGCCAGTGCTGTTGCTCCACCTCTTGAAACCACTAAATCTGCAGATACTAATGCCTGAGGCATTTTATCTGAAAGATATCCAAATACCTTATACCGCACTCGCAATCCAGACCGCGCAAACATATCATTAGTTTTTTTCGTTATTTCTTTTATTTGTTCCGAACCTGTTATATGAATGACTACCATATCTTTAAGTAAAGAAGGCAGTACTTCTAGTAAAATTTCATTCAGCTCTTGAGATCCCTGGCTTCCTCCCGTTACCAATAGCACCTTGTCCTCAAGTGAAAGATCAAACATTCGCCTTGCCTCCTCTTTATTAATAACATTGAGCTCACTTCTAACTGGCGTGCCTGTCACGATCGTTTTAGTGCTGAAAAATTGCATGGTATGTCTAGTCTCCGCAAACCCCACAGTTACAATTGATGCTAGTCCACTCATTATTCTCACTGTCAATGATGCTACTGCGTCTGATTCATGTAATAAGATTGGCACGCGATAAAACGCTGACACAATAGTTACCGGAATACTTCCATAACCACCACGGCTTATCACTACATCCGGCATAATACGCCACAGTAAAACCAGTGATTTTACAATCCCTATCGGCAACCTAAAGAATAAGTCTATAAAAGTTAATGCCGAAGCATAACGACGAACTTTTCCTGATGGAATATCTATTGCCTTTATATCTAACCGCTTAAAAAACTCTTTTGCTTGTTCATCCAGCACTCCAAAGTAATACAATTCAACCTCATTCCGATCTATTGTTTTAGGCAAATCTTTTTTTAATTCACCATGAAGCTCCCTAATCTTATCAATGATTGGTTCGAACGGTACCAAATGTCCTCCTGAGCCACCGCCTGTTAATACAATACGCATGTGTTATTTGACAATAATCTTCTTCCACTCAAGAATACCGTATCATTGTTTTCTAAACAAACCGACACCGCCATATATTTAAGAGAACCTAATCATCCCAAAACACCCCTTATTCCGTCACTGTGTACTTTGAAATATTTAATAATACTCCTGAAGCAAAAAGAAGAGTTACCAGAGCCGATCCGCCATAACTAACAAAAGGCAGAGGAATTCCCGTAAGTGGCGTGATTCCTAAAATAGAACCTATATTAATTATCGCTTGTATGATAATCCACGTTGTTATTCCCGTTGCCAGCAAGGAGCCGAATACATCAGGCGCGTGCCTAGCAATTGCATACCCGCGCCAGCCAATTATTGCAAACACCAGCAATATCAATACAGACCGCACAAAACCCATTTCTTCTGCAATGATCGCATATATTGAATCTCCAGCCGGTTCTGGCAAGTAATAATATTTTTGACGACTTCGCCCCAAACCTTGCCCCCAAAGTCCACCAGTACCCACAGCTAATAGCGATTGATTAATTTGATAACCGATTCCTTGTGGGTCCAGCTCCGGATGAAGATACACCATAATACGTTCCAGCCTATATTTAGCTGTATTCATCAATATCGCAAAAATACTTGCTCCAACTAAAAAAACAACAACTAAATGCCATAATCTAAAACCAGCTACATAAATCATTGCTGCTGCTATAACGGCAATGTTAAACAAAGTGCCAATATCCGGCTGCATTACAATTAACCCACTTATAATTCCTACTATCACCAAAAAAGGAATAACGCTCTTCTTTAAATCGCGCACGTCCTCCCCTTTCTTTTCAAGTAAAGCAGCTAAATATAAAATAAAGGCTAATTTTACCACCTCTGTTGGCTGTAATGTAATTGAACCAACACTAATCCATCTTGACGCCCCGCCATATTCAGCATGAAGTCCAGGCACAAATACTAAAACAAGCAACACTAAAGATACTAAAAGGGCAGGCAATGCCAACGGACGCCAATACCTATATGGCACCAAAAAGCCAATCATAAACATTAAGATTCCAAATAATCCACCATATAACATTTGATGCTTAAGAAAATAATATGCATCATCATAATATCTCTCCGCCACTACTGACGACGCGGACGCTACCATTATCATTCCAAATAAAACAAGCCCAATAATCACCAATAATAATAAATGATCAGCCGAATGTTTATGTAAGTTCAATGACACTAATAATATTGATAAAGAATAACTATATATTATTCACAGCTTCTTTGAATTGATCACCTCTATCAAATTCATGCTTGAACAACCCAAAGCTAGTAGCTGCCGGAGACAATAGAACAACGTCTCCCTTTTTAGTCGTTTCCGACGCTTGTTCAATTGCTTCTTTCATATCATTAACTTTAAAAACTATTATATCAGTATCCCCCACCTCGCTTATCATAATATCAGTAGCATTGCCCGGTAAAAATATTAATGCCTTTACACTCGACCTACTAATTTCTTGTGCCAATTCTTTAAAATTTAATCCTTTATCATTGCCGCCCAATATTAACACTATTTCTTTTTCACTAAGTGATCTTAAAGCAGCTATGGTCGCCTCAGGAATAGTGGCCGTTGTGTCATTGATATACATAACACCCTCTACTTCTCTTACCCGCTCCAGTCTATGAGGAACAGCTTGCATACCCTTAAGCAAACAACTAATATCTGCCGACACAACACCTCTAATATCTGCAAGCATTACAGCAGCTAATATATTTCTAGCCGTATGCTTATCAAATACAGACAACTCACTAATAGGAAAAAGATTTTTTACATCTTTACCCCTTTTAACCTTCACTTCAGCATCATCAACATAAATGCCACTCTCTTCTAACGGCACAGAAGCCCTACTGTACCAGTATATGTCTCCCTTTATCTCTGGTGCCCATTTTCGTATCAGCTCATCATCATAATTTAAAATAACCACACCATCCTTTCCTTGATATTTCACAATAGCCTTTTTAGCCTCAATATAACTTTCAAAAGATT
>SDBS01007780.1_pt1 | contig 10389 bp, 11 predicted proteins | sample 2277091 | NCBI WGS metagenome assembly SDBS01 (sample SAMN10404972, study PRJNA504765) | marine sediment metagenome | isolation source: marine sediment core GS10_PC15, 163 cmbsf | place: Arctic Ocean: Southern Knipovich Ridge | collected 2010 | reverse complement strand
TTTCTAAATACTCCTTTGCTTTTTGTAAGTTATAATTAGGTACAAAATATTCCCCTTCTTCTCTTTTTATAATTTTCTTTAATTCACGATTAAAAGATTTTTTTATATTTTCTTCATTCAATCCTAATTCATCTTTTTTATTGAGTAATTCTTTTTGAGATATTTTTTCTGATTTAATGCCTGCAATTTCTTTAATAGCTTTCACTTTCTTAACTAACATTTCAACCAATATTTTTCTCGCAGCACTTAGTTTTGCAAACCCTTTTTTATAATCCACTTCTCCGTTAGAGAGGATTCTTTCTATATAAGGATCAATTACTTCTGCAAGCAGAGCTTCATCTAATTCTTCTTCCTTAACGATAAATGAATCTAAATTAAGTTTTTTTATTTCCATTTTTCAATTTTTCCAAATAATTCAAACCTGTTCTTGTTATCATCCAGCTTTTTAAACGGCTTGTAGGGTTACTAGGCATTATCAGGCCTTTTTTATGGAGTAGCTGCAGTTTGTCAGAAATGTTGAGGGGTTTTTTTTCCCTTACTTCTTTAAATCCCTCTGAAATTTCCTTTATAGTTATGTTCTCCATATCCCATCTTGATTCTAAAAAATGCATAATAACTAATGTTTTGTCTGTGTCTTTTTTAGGTTTATATTTTATAAAAAATTCCATGAAGGATTCTTGTTTCATAGGCAACACGTCCTTCTCCTTTTTTTCAAAAGACTCTTCTCGCTTTGGCAAATTACTTTCTATCATAGATACTCGCTGTTTTATGTCCTCTAAGTCTTGCATGATTTTGTCTAATTTTCCTTTTGGCATGTAAAAATATATAATCCAAAGTATTTAAATCTATCTAATAACATAATTTAAGGACAAAAGAAAATTGTTGTGCTACCTGACTAGGGAATGGTTTAGTATTATGTAAAGAGACTTTAATTTTACAATGATTTTCTCCATTCTTACACATTAAAAATCAGTTTTTTCAATGCCAAGCAATTTGAATGAGATATCTGTCAATCTCCTGTTAGGGATAACCACCAGAGTCTTATGTCCTATGTATGTAACTATGATTTATTTAACCCAATTCTAAATGTAAATATAATATTTTCATATCATAATACTAGGGACAAAAGAAAATTGTTGTGCTACCTGACTAGGGAATGGTTTAGTATTATGTAAAGAGACTTTAATTTTCCAAACTCTCCTCAATTATTTTTTCTTTGCTTATTAAGTCTAAAGTTGATGCAAGTTCCATTTTAAAATATATTTAATAATTTTAATATTTGAATAGCTAATAAAATAAGATTAATAATGGTAAATCCAAGAATCCACCACGTTAATTTTTTCATAGTCTTTGTATGAGAAATCATTTCTTTATTCTGTTTTTTAGAAGACGCAGAAAAATTATCTGTTATCTCCCCAGACTTCTTAATACTCTCCAACATTTTATCCATTATTTCTCTTAATTGCTCTGTGTTCTTAGAAATTCTTCCTTGATTAAGTGTATTGAATCCAACATCAGTCAAATAATAATCCGTGCCACTAAATCCTATTAATTTCCAATGAATAGCTTTTTTAACTAAAGTCTTATCAAATGTCCTGTATAGATTTTCGCTATCAACTGAGATTCCTTTTTTTCTTTGTTCATAAATGCTTTCTAATAAATCTAAAATTTCTTTATCCATCTTATTTCAAACTCTCCTCAATAATCTTCTGTTCTTCTGATGTTATGTTGTATAGTTTATAGACTTCTTGGTCAATTTCATAATCAATATTTTTAATTTGTTGTTCTAATCTTTCTTTTTCATAAACGCTTAATTTACCAATCTTATTAATTTTTTTCTTTAAAAGAAGCATTTTATCTACGAAGTCAATTAAAGATTGATATTTTTTCTCCAGAATATGTTTTTTTGGTATGGGAAATATTGCAAGATAAGGATAATCCATGTGCCTAGCGCTTTCTGTAGTATCAGAAAATAAAGACTTCTGAATATAAAATGAAAAAAGAGTAGAGTTGAAAAGCCCCAAAAGAACCTTATAATCATAACCACAATTTTCTTCAATTATTACATTAACTATATTGCTTGCAGTTAATAATTCTCCTAAAGAATCATAATGTATAGTTAATCTTTTTCCCCTCATAACTTTAAAGATAAGTTTTTGATTTAATATCTTATTTATTTTCTTTTCCTCTATAAAAGGTTCTTTTATGTTTATTTTGATAAATTTCTGCACATAATATCTTTGGATCCAGGGTTCTTTTTCTATAAATTTAATAGGACCTTCTTTTAAAGATAATTTGTCTTTATCAGAAATATAAACCCCACGAAAAGAATCTTTGATTATATCTGAAAATCTAATACTCTTTTTGTCAATTTTTTTTATTATCTCTTGTTCTGGATTTGATAAGGGAGTGAAAATAAAAACATTTTTGTCTTCCATAATAGAATATTTTATTAAGTTACTTTTAATAATTGTTTTTTCATCTTTTGGTTTTTTTAAATCACCAAATTTTTCAACAAGTATTTGATAATCTTTTGTTATAGTTTTCTTATTAAAAATAAGGATTATTTCTTCCAAATTTACATCAGAAAATCCTAATCCAACATCTCCTATTCTAAATATTGTAAAGTTTTCAATTAAAGATTTTCGAACATCTTTCCATTTTTCATAATAAGCAATGCTTTTTGGAACAATAAAGCCAATAGTTCCTCTTTTGTTTAAGATTTCAATAGATTTTCTTAGAAAATACTCTGCAGTGTCTCCACTATGTAATTTTTTGTATTTAGATTTAATGTAATCTTTTTCTTGAGGACTAAGCTCTGCATTATAAGGCGGATTTCCAACAACAACATCAAATTTAAATGGAAATTCTTTTTCCCATTTGAAAGCATGTATGGGATCAACCCTTTCATCATCTATAAGGCTGTTACCATTTTTAATATTATTATGAAGTAGAGGGATCTTCTTACCTCTAGTAGCTAGTTTAAGTGAAAGACTTAGTTTAGCTATATCACATGCTCTTTCATCTTTATCTACACCAAAAATACAATTTAACATCAATTCCTTTTTTTCTTCATATGTAAGTTCTCTTTTTAATTTAATCTCACTTTCTTGGATTAGGATGTCAAAAGCCTTAATTAAAAATGAACCAGAACCGCAGGCAGGGTCAAGAATTTTTATTTTCAAAATTTCATCAAAAGATTTTCCTTTAATTTTTTCTCTAATAGTATTTTTAACAATGTAATTTACAATATATTGGGGGGTATAATAAATTCCCTCTTTTTTTCTTTTCCCTATATCCTTCTTTTCCTTAAATCTTTTCTTACCAGTTATTACATGCCCTAAAAAACTCTCGTAAGCTCTTCCTAAAACATCTATATCTATAATACTAAAATCATATGGCAATTGCAATATTGGAGTTCTCAAATCTTCCAAAATCTCTTGTAAAATGCTTTCATCAAAAACAAATTCATCACAAATTCCTTCTTTAAATAAATCACTATTATATGTTTTATTATATTCTCTAAACAAATCTTTTAGTTTAGGTAAAAGAAAGGGCTTTCCAAGATGGCTCCTTTTTTCTAATAACAAAGGTTTTAGTTCATTATCATTTAATTGTTTATCTTCACAAAAACAAATAAAAATCAACCTATCTATAAATCTTTGAATTTCTTCTTCTATATTCAAAAGTTCTTTTTCATCTTCAAAATCATATTTTTGTTTTGATGTTGCTTTTAAACTTCTTAAAAGATATTCTCTCCATTTAGTCATATCTTCTACTAATTTCTCATCTATTTTCTTTTTCTTTTTTATGTTTTTAATTGAATAAAGAGGATTTTCTTCTCCTTTTTCTATCCAAAAGTTTTTACTAAAATACCATAAAAAATCAAATCCCTTATCTGTTAAATTAAGTAAATCTATTGTTATTATTTCATTAGCAAAAGGTCCTCTTGTTTCAATTCCTGCTCTAAATATAATGAAATTTCTAAAATTAGTCAATATGGCAAAATCTTTGTCTTTTGCTTCAGCATATTGTATTGTTTGTTTGTAATGTTTGCTGTTATCTTTTATGTCTTTAGAAGGCGCTTTCGCTTCAATTACGAACTGGCTTACACCATCAAGGCAAGCCATATAATCTATTCTTTTTCCTCCTTGAGAGTATTCTGACTTGAATTCATAAGGATCATCTATATTCCAACCAAGAATATCTCTAAAAAAAGGCCTTATAAGACTATCACATATCTGCCTTTCATTCTTCATTAAATTTTTATCTTCTTTATATTTAGTATACTTTTCAATAAATTCCTTTATTTTCGCTCTTGCTTGTTCTTTAGTTATCATAAATTATTAAGAAATCCTCAGATTTTAAGTTTATCTATTCTAATTCATCCAACCCCAAACTCTTTCTTAACCTTTCTAGTTTTTCCCTATTAAGTTTTATTTCTTTTTCTTCTTTAATTTCCTCAGTAGTTCAGCTCTTTCTTCAGCTTGTCTTTCGTATATTTCTGCTTCATTTAACCAGTATCTTGAGGTGGTATCTCTTCTTCCAGGTTCTGTTATAGCCTTCTTCCTGTGTTCTTTAGCTCGCTTTAATAAACTTTCTTTCTGTTTCTCTAATCTTTTCTCTCTTTTAGCCATTTTTCAACGTTTTTAACTTCTTTACTCACATAGTTCATAAGCTTCTCAGCCTCATTAATTGGAAGTTTATATAATATTTTTTCCTCATTATTTTTAACTTTTAAATATTCTTCATAAGCAATTAAAGATCCAGCTATTTTTTTAATCAACTTCAAAAATTCTTTTTTATTCCATAACTTATTTTTTCTTAAACAATCAATAATATAAAGGGTCCTAAGCCTTAAGATAAGAGAATAAGAAGTAGCATCTCCTTCTAATAAACCCATTTCCCTGGACAATTTAATGCTTGCTTTTACAACCCTCATAGCTGATTTGGTTGTGTCAATATGCCATTTAAGATTTTTTTTAGTTAAAGAAGTATCAATATACTGATTTAATAATTCTTTATTAATAATTGGTTTAGCCTCCATCATCATAGGAAGCAAAGGAAAAATGTTTTTTTTCATTTTTTCATCTACAATTTTTTTGGAAACTAATAATATGTCATACTTTTCTTTTTCTATTCTCTTGTTTATACTGTCTGTTATAGCTAATACATCAATATCGCTCTCAATAGTTTGTTCTTTTCTTGCATAGCTTCCAATTAAATAAATTCCCAGTATATTTTTCAATATTTTTTCTTTCAACAATATTTCTAAAATATCTTTTTCTATATTTAATGGCTGCAAAACTACTTTTACTTGAGAATTCAAAAATTCCTTAGGCAATAATACCCCAGCAGAGTTTCCAACCCGAATAGTGTTCTTAATTAATTCCATATTGTTATAACAAGTTATAACTATTTAAAGGTTTTGGGTGGAGGGTGTGGGATAAAAAGAAGGGGTGTTTGGGGGTGGGTTGGACTATAAAAAATTATCTAATGAACCTCAATCTGTTTCATATCCTTCAAAATAATCTCAGGTCTGCCTTCATATTCTATAATCTTGCCTTCAATTCTAACTGTTTTTCCATCATAATAATCTTCTAAGTTTTCAGGGAATTTATAAAGATCAGAAGAAAATATAACAGCATTAAAACACTGATTTGGATAAGGTTTGTCAAAATTTAAAAAGACTGTATTTGTTTTACTTTTATAGGTGGCAACTATTTTCCCCTCTACAATTTTTTCTTTATTGAGATAATTTCCTGCATTGCAAGCTCCAATAACATCTAAACCTGTTTTTTCAGAAGTTAATCTGCTCCATTTTGGATCTGGTTCAGGTTCATCTTGTTCTTTTTCTGATTCTTCCCTGTCTTCTAGTTCTCCTTCCTGCTCTTTAGTTTCACCATTCCATTTACACCCAATCTTATTTTTCCTTGCTTGCTTTTCTGCTTCTAAGATTTCAAATCTGTATTTTTTGTTTTGGGGATAAAGTCTTGCTATAGCAAGTCCTTCTTTAACTAACTGCAGATTAATATTTCTTTCATTAAGAAATATATACCTCAAGTACCTTTCATATTGGTCTTTGTCTTCCCCATCTTCTTCAATTTTCACTTCTTTATTTAATATAAGTTCTTCAAGTCTTTTTTTTGCTTCTTTATAACAAGGATAACCTCTTTCATCAGCATCCATTCCAAGGAGTCTTACACTTGCTCCTTCAATAATAACTGTGTCTCCGTCAATTATTTTGGTTACAAATTTGTTTCCTGTGAAGGAATCTTCTATTGGTTCTATTACTTTTCCATCTATTGGTGATGGCCTTGAAATAAGAATTGCAAGCAAAACAAACCCTCCAATAATAAAGGCTGCTAAAATAATTGCTATGATTATTTTATCTTGTTGTTTCATGAATCTTATTAGAAGAAAGGGTTTTTATATTTTTATTTGATTTATCCATAAACAAATATATTCTCTCCAGGACCAGAAGGATATCTGACGTCTTCAAAAAAACCTTTCCATCTTCCTTTTTTCTTGGGTTTTTGAGATTGGGCTAATTCAGAGAGGTAGGATTCATAGCTTCTTTTTGTTTCTTTTTTAAATTGTGCTTGCAATGCCTGAAAATACATCTCAACTGCATTTCCTCTAACTACATAAGGTCTTAAGTTTTCTATTACTTCAGAAGCAAATTTAGGTTCAAACTCTCTTTTTCCTCCCATTAAATTATTTGCGCTATCAATATAAGCAGCAACTCTGTTTATATCTTTTATAGAAAATTTCTTTTCAAGTCTGTTTGTTCTCATCTTTTTAACACCCATTATTCCTTTTTAACAATTTCTATATTCGAGAACAATAATCTTTTTTTGATTTTATTTTTATTTATCTATAATCATCTAAATTATTAAGTTCTTAATATGAGTTTATTTAGTTTGCTTGGGCATCTTATCTCTCGAACTTATATTTTTGTAGATTATTGATATTTTGATAATTTGTGTGTTGAATGAAAAAGGTTTAAGGTTTTTAATGAATAGTGACTGCTCCTTCTAAAACATCCTCTTTACTAGTCTTATAATCACATTTGTTACAAGATGTAGTCACTTTTATCCTTTCACATTCCGTCACAGACCTCATACCGTAATAGAGTTTACCTGCTCCTCCTTGATGATAAAACTTTTCTAACCTTACTAGACTTTTAAATTATTTATAATTTTCTGTGGTTCAGAACAACATCAACCCTTCTTTTCCTTATTTTGTTTTTTACTAATTTGCAAATTTTGTTTGAGAGTACACTAGAAGAACCATATACTAAACCTACAAATCCTGCTAAGACTCCCATTTTCAGAGCATATTTTATTTGTTCTGTTTTATTTATTCCTTCATTCCCCAAAACACTTAGTATAGTTCCCATAAATAAAAATGTCCCGGCATACTTGCCTATAATACATAAAGATTCTTTCATAGTTAAAGATTCTAATGGTCCAAGATTTTTAATTTTTGGGGGCTTCTCTCCATAGCTATAGCTATACCCTTCCTTAAATTCTTCATCTGATTTTTTATTAGATAGCTCGCAAGTCATTGGATAAAAAGCATCGCCTCTCCTGACAGCCCCATAATCAACTCTTTCACAACCTGCCCAATAATAAGAATCTCCTTCATGAACCATGTTCTAACTTAGTTTTCAGATTATTTATAATTTTCTACACTCCACAACAACATTTTTAATTTTATTTATAATACTACAGGTATTAATTTCTGTGATGAGTTGCTTGCGTTTTTTGTTTGCTTAAGCTCCCCATCTCCCGAGCGTTATATTTTATTAAGTTATAGATTAGTATAGAGAATAATTATCTTGTCGTCACAATAATCTCTTTATCCTTTTTTATTATTGTATGCTCTGCCTGGCTGACAGGCTGATGAGATTTTTCAATTAACTGAGGGTAATTTTTAATAATTCCTGCTTGTTCAAGCTCTTTTAAGCTTATTCTTGCCATTTTTCCAAATTTTTCCTGGATTTCTCTAAGAGAAAATGGCAAAAGTCTGTATTTTTTCCAAACATAATCAAATATTTTTCTTGCTGCTGCAGTTCTTGTATTTTTTGGATTAATTACAGAATAAATATTGCTTGGAGCTCCTTCATAAGTTTTGCCTTGTCCTGTTGTTGCAAAAGGCTCAATTGCATAAGTCCCTTCTGGCAGTTTTTTATTGTTGTTGTTTGCATAATTTGGAATTGTGATTCCTGAATGCAGATTATATTGTTCTAATGAGTGCCCTGAAAGGTTGATGATAGGAGAGAATCCTTTTTTTTCAATTGTTTTTTGAATAATTTCCCCTATTTCATTTAAGCTTGGATTTTTTTCTAAAATTGATAATGCTTTATCCAGTGCTTCTTGTGGTGCTTTAATAAGCTCTTTATATTCATTATTTGGCGTGAGATCAATTGAGAATGCAGTATCTGCAATAAATCCATTTATATGAATTCCTATATCAATCTTAAGCAATCCATGAGCTTTTGTTTTATCTTCTAAATCAGGATGATAATGAGCAGCTATATCATCAATAGAGAGATTTACTGGAAAAGCAGATTGTGCTCCAAGCTTAGTTATTTCTTTTTCGATTTTTTGTGCTATCTCTAATAAAGGCATGTTTGGCTTTATTAATTCTTTAGCATAAATTACAATTTTTTTTGCGATTTCTCCTGCTTTCTTATAGTTTTCGAGTTCTTTCTGGTCCATTTTATTTATTTTTATTTTACAACTTTATTTAAGTTATGTGGATGAGTTTGTTGTATGGTTTTTTGTTTGCTTAAGCTCTATAAATAAGTTATTCTCGCTTAATCATCTCATCTCTCGAACTATTATTCTTGTAAAGATATTGATATTTTATTTATATAATATTAGCATTAATAATTTATAAAATCTTGCAAAGGGTTTTTAAAGATATTTGTTATTTTTAGGGATTTTTATATTATATAAATGTTTAAAAATTAAGAAAGAATGAAGGATTTAATGAGAAAGGAAAAGAAAAAGAGTTTGAGACAGGATAATCTTGAAAAAGAGAAAAGTCATTTATTGAGAAGAATTTCTGAATTAACTAATTTATTTAGGCATAGAGATAAGGATAAAAAGAATTTACGTAATCAATTAAAAGAAAAAGATAAACAAGATTTGAATTCTGTAGTCTCTATGATTGAGCAAATGACAGAAGCAGAGAAATATTTGAGTTATATTTGGGTGGATACATGTGAAAGAATTGGGCGAATTGTTGGGGCAACTCCTGTTTTTAGAAAAACATTTTGTTATGATGATCCAGATAGACCGATAAAAGGACAGCTTTGTTACAGGGCTTTTAAACAACCATCAGATGTTGTTGATTACAGGGATATAAAAAAACTTTTAAAAGAGCCTGAAGAAATTAAGCTTCAGACAACAATATATAATGGAGCAAGAGAAGAAAAATTTATTAGATTCACAAAATATCCCCCTATTTCTGGGAAAATTGGAGAGAGAGATTATTCTTTTACACGAATTGATATTTATGAAATTGGATGGGTTGAAAGATTTAAAGGGGGTGTTAAAAGAAAAATGCATGTAATAAATGGGGAGCCTGATACGCTGGAAAAGTTTATAGTAAAAAAAATTACTGATAAAACTATTGAAGAGGGGGGAAAAGAAGTAGATAAAATAATGTCTGGAAAAGAAAAGAAAACAAGGGTAAGAGTGGTATCTGGGGTGGATTGGCATAAAGGAGAAAAAATAAGAAAAAATAGATTATAAAAACATCTTTTAATTCTCATAAATGTTTATTAATAAATTAATTTATATCTTAGTAACTTACAAAAATTTAAGGTCTGAAGATGAGAGCTTAAGCAGAGTCATTGCGTAACTTAATAATTTATAAGAATATGGATAAAAATATAATAAAAATGGAAAGACCTTTGGTTGGATTATCAGTTATTGTTATGAAAGAAGACAAAGTTTTACTTGGAAAAAGAAAAGGAAGCCATGGCGCAGGAACTTGGGCATTTCCTGGAGGACATATTGAACTTTTTGAAGAATTAGAAAACTGCGCCTATAGGGAAGTTAAAGAAGAAACAGGTTTAACAAGGGAAAATATTCATTTAATTGATAAATATCCTGTAGCTGCAACAAATGATTTTTTTAAATCTGAAAATAAACATTATATAACTTTGTTTATGCGGGCTAAATATGTTTCTGGAGAGCCAAGGAGAATGGAGCCTGACAAATGTGAAGAGTGGGATTGGTTTTATCGGAATGATATCCCAAGCCCATTATTTACTCCTGTCAGAAATTTAATTGAACAAGGTTATGATCTTTTTACAAGATGATAAATGGCAGAAATTCACATAAAATTTGATTTTCAACCTTCAACCAAAGG
>SDBS01007779.1_pt1 | contig 10389 bp, 14 predicted proteins | sample 2277091 | NCBI WGS metagenome assembly SDBS01 (sample SAMN10404972, study PRJNA504765) | marine sediment metagenome | isolation source: marine sediment core GS10_PC15, 163 cmbsf | place: Arctic Ocean: Southern Knipovich Ridge | collected 2010 | reverse complement strand
TGAAGCTAGTGCATGTGCTGTGTGTAATAGCTTTGATCATCGGAGGGTTATTTTTCGGCGGGTGTGTAGAGCAAGCACTGTGGACCGCTTCGGGAATCACTGCAATGAATGAAGTTGCAAACGATTCTACGGAGCGTTTTCTGGATGCGGTGAACACGCTAAACGTAGAAACCAATCGAATCAACACAGCGGTCGATAACATCGAAACTGCGATAAACGATTCCATAGTGGTGAACGAAATCAAACCTGAAACATGGGGAGCTTACGACAGATTAAAAGGTCGCGAGAAAGACCCGGTAACGTGGGTGGCTGCAGGGTCGCTAATTGCGAATGCTATTATGGGTGGACGTGCTTCTATTAGAAAACCAAGCACAGGAAGTTAAGAAATTATGAACGACAAAGCAGACAAATTAATTTTTGATGAACTTACTGGTTATAAGTACCGGGTTAAGTATTCTAAAAAATACGACTTCCCTGAACTTAAACACCTAAGATATCAACATGAGTATTTTATGCTCAACGAAGGTCTGCTTACCATTCACAAAGGATATGTCTGGGATGGCGCCAGCGGTCCTACATGGGATGATGAAACAAACCATAGAGGATCGCTAGTGCATGATGTATTGTATCAAATATTAAGAGAGCGTGACAAAGTTTCACGTACGAAAAAGTTTAATGCAAAAGCATTAAGAAAATTTGCTGACCAAGTCCTGATTGATTTATGTCTTGAGGATGGTATGAATAAAATCAGGGCTTGGTTTTGGCATAAGGCTATTAGAGCGTTCGGTAAGAATGCTACATTACCTGGACGTGATCATCGAGGAAAGATTATTACTATATAATGAAAACTGAAATTACAAAATTTAAAACTACTCCGATCAATCTTATGTTAGATCGTTTGACTAAGAAGAATGCGATAACCGTATTTCGACCTGCTATACAGACATGGTTTGCGTTCAATTTGAAGACTATACAAAAAGACTTGCGTACCAAATTCCAAAAGGACGTTACCACTGAACTTACTGACTGGGAGTTTCTGGATGAGCAAGGTCAGACAATAATGAAACCTGCAACGCTAAAAGTTATGAAATCAGGCGGGGATGCAGCATACAGTGTGTTCGCTATTGAAGGATCATTCGATATTGTTAATCCTAATTCCGTTATAGCAGCAGAAAAGTTTACCGCTAAATTAGTAACAGGTGTTAACACTGAAACTAAAAAAGGAATTCGTACATTCATATCTTCCGGCATTAAAGATGGCAAAGGCATGGATACTATCGCCAGAGAACTTCGACCGATTGTTGGATTAACTAAAGTGCAAACAACCAAAGCTATTGATCTTAGAAAGATGCTTAATGACAAAGAAAAATTCCCCAACCTTACGCAAAAACAGATCAATGGTAAGGTGACACGTTATACTAACAAGGCCCACAGAGATCGCACGACTAACATAGCCCGAACCGAAACAGCTCGTGCACAGAACATTGGTTACGCACAAGGCATGGAAAACGTTGGAGTAGAGTTATTAGAATTCAGTATCACTGAAGATGAAATAACTGAAAGTGAATGTCGTGCATTAAATGAAAATAAATATCCTCCATCTGAAGCAGCTGGAATTATTCCAGTGCATCCAAGATGTCGCTGTGCAATGTTGCCAGTGATAGGAGACGTTTCAATTTGCAGAGGCGGTACGGGGGAAGTAGCTAAGAAAGCTTGTCTTATGCCAGAACCTAAGAGTTTGAATGATCATCAAACGAAATCCTTATTAAAGAAGTTAGGTAAAGAAAAAAATACAACTGAGATTAAACTATTAAAATTTCATCTTAGGACGTTAGGATACAAAGGAAAACTTCCTGCTCCAAAATTAAAACCAAAACCTGCTACAAAACCAAAACCAAAACCAAAACCTACTGCAATATCCGGTAGACCTGTCGACCCAAAAATACCACAGACAAAACCTGCAAAAGAAAAACTGACACCTAAAGAATTTGAAAAGTCTTTGACACAAAAAGAAGAAGGCATGTTAAAGAGTTGGATGGAGCCAGCAGAAACCGGGGGAGGTACGAGTGAGGGTGGCTGGATAACTATCCGTGAATTAGAAATTACCAGTCCTAAAAATCCACGTGTGCTTGATTTTAATCGTTTGTTAGATCGTGCACCATCCTATAAAGGTACTGTTTATCGTATTGGACATGATGGCAAACTAGACGCTTTTAGTGGAATAAATAAAAAGAAAGTTGGCGATAAAATAACTACGAAGTCATCAACTTCTTCATCCTCTGCTACTGGTGTTAGAAATGATTTTCTAGAAGATCATTTAGGTTTTGCCGATGACCTGGAAGTTTATTCTGTTAAAATAGAAGGCAGTGCATCCAATGTCGATCTTAGAAAAATTGGTGCTAAGCTTGCAGGATTCGATGAAAAAGAAGTCATTGTAAGAAAAGGTACTAAGTATGAAATTAAAAGTATTAAAATTAAACATGACGTGGACACTGACGTGAAATACAAAGAGATAGTCTTGAAGGAAATTTAAAGAAAGGGTTGACCGATGACTACTAAAGAAGCTATTCAAAAACATTCAAGCTTTGGGTTCAAATTATTGATCGAATTGGTAGTTATCATCTTTGCAGTTGGGGTTGCGTGGGCTACTCTGCGGGGAGACGTAGTACGAAATACCGATGACATTGTTAAAGCAGAAGCTGCTCAAACAAAAGATCATGATGCCATCAGTGAAGTGCAAGGCGATATAAAATCGATCAACACTAAGATCGGAATGATAGACGAAAATATTAAGGAAATTAAGGAAAGCGTGAAAAAATGAGAATAGAAGAAGTAACAAAATCTAAATTGGCCAAAGCCAAAGACAAGGAACTGCTTATTCTCAAGCTTCGATTCACGCAGCTTTGGGATAAGAATTTCGATGGCAATGACGTTGCAGTTGTTGGTAGTCTTGATCGCAGTAAATTTCTTAAGAACTACCGTCTCTGCTTAACCGAAATGAATTCTCGCGACATTACAAAAAGCACAAGCCGTATTGACAAAGCGGTCTTCAAGAAAGTTATGACTGCCAGAACATTCGGACTTGACGTAACCGACCTTGATGACATTGTTGTTGCTGAGAATTTCATAACCATGGACGCTGATGACGCCACGATCGAGAAAGCCCTGGAACGCATCGCCACTCCAGAAGAATGTATTAAGGCTGGTCTTGAGCAGTTAGAAAGTATGCACAAAGCTTCATACATTCCGTTGTACGATCTAGTGTTAAAAGCCAAGCCTGCAACGATCGTTATCGAAGTTGAAAAGGAAGCTCCTAAGAAACGCAAAAAGATGTGGAACAAAAAGTACATCGAAGCGTTACCCGATGAATCATTCCTGCACATAACTAAAAAAGGCGAACGACAATTTCCTTACATAGCTAAGGACGGAGTTGTTGACCCCGACAGACTTAATGATACCTTATTCGGAATAACAAAAAGTGATTTGTCTGAGACCGTAAAGAAAAAGGTTCAGGCTAAGGCTGAAAAGTTAATTGAAGATATAAGGGATGAAAAAGTATTTGAGAAAGATGTTTCTGTTTATCCAGTCGATAAAGCAGATGATGAAGAACGTGTTGTTTATGGTATCGTGTATGAACCCGATGAGGAAGATGCTCAAGGCGATATGGCTAATGAGATCGAGATTCGTAAAGCTGCATACGGGTTCATGGAAAAAGTGCAACTGTTTAAAGTGATGCACAAAGGTAAAAAGGTTAAAGTAAAAGTATTAGAAAGCTATATAGCTCCCGTGGAATTCGAAATGGCTTCGCAGACTGTCAAGAAAGGATCATGGGTACTATCGGTCCGTGTACTTGACAAGAAGATTTGGAAGGCTATAAAAGACGGAGACCTAACGGGGTTTTCAATGGCTGGTTATGCTAAAACGTCATAGGAGATACAGATGGCCAAGATAACTAAAGTAGCAAGAGAATTATCGGACTTAGAAATTAAAGAAGTTTCTCTGGTGGACAAGGCTGCGAACAAAAAGAAATTCTTGTTCTTCAAAGCTCATGGAGAAACTGATTCTGGAAAATCTAAGACTAAGAAGTTAAAAAAGAAAATTAACATAGTGATGGATACAGACGGAACAATCGGTGGAACAAAGATATCGGTCAATAAGGAAGAGCTTAAAGATCTTCAAAACTTTTCGATGTATTTTTATAACGATGGTCAAGACGATTCAAGAGCGGTATCAATTTCTTATTCCAAATTTGTTGAAGCGGATGATGGCTTTAGCCGTTCCGAAACTTTCTATCTAAGCAAAGGAGATTCAGGTATGAAGATTAACGAAGAAATTCAAAAACAGTTGGAAGCATATTATGGTGACGGTGTTGCAATTGAGATAGATAATGTCTCGGAAGTAACCGACATCGTAAAAGCGTTAGGTACGGTCAATGAATATCGTGGGGATTTCCCTGACGATCTTAAGACCGCTGTAAGACTTATCGCTAAACAGGCAGCCCAGTTTGTTCCGGGAGTGGTTGCAGAAGATGGTGTGATTGTTGAAAAAGCTGGTGCAAAACTTTCGAAGGATACTTTGAAAAAGCTTTCCGATGCAATGGCAACTTTAAAATCTTTGCTTCCACAGCTTGCAGAGAAGTCTGATAAGTCTGACGCAACTGATGCTGATGATGTTGCTAAAGCACTTACAGACATCACTAAGAAGCTTGCTGATCTGGAAGGCAAAGAAGCAACTGATGAAGCAACCGATCTTGCAAAGAGTTTAGTTGAGATCGGCAAACGTCTGGAAAGCATTGAGAAACAGACTCCGGGCAGAAAGAGTACTGAAGACAGTGATGGCGATGGTGATGGTGATGAAGAAACCATCGAAAAGAGCGGTACAAAGTGGCCTTCGTTTCAGGTGTAGTAAGTTAAAAAATGAATAGCTTTAAACGTATTATTTAAAAATTTAACAAAGGAGATTTACAATGGGAAGATCAAATAGAACAATGTTAAGTAAGAAAGAGCAGATTACGAAGATGATTAGTCTTCCGAATATCGACCTTGCAGCGGAAGAGGCTGATACATTCCTGGATTACATCATTGACGAATCTGTCATGAAGGGTAAGGCCCGTATAATTAAAATGAACAAACAAACTAAGAACGTTCGTGCTCTTGGTTTGGGTGCTGGTTCATTTTTGCATCCGGGGAACACCTTTGCTCAGTCTGAGTATCTGAAAACGTTGTCTGAGAACAACATTCAGCTAATCAGCAAAAAGGTTCGTGGTTGCGTTGCGATTTTTGATGACGATCTGGAAGACAACATTGAAGGCGATCAATTTGTTGATCACATCATGCGGATGGTTGCCAAACAGATTTCTAATGAGCTGGACATCGCTTATTGGATAGGCGATACCGGAGCAGGTAACGCTTATGCAGATACCGACATTCGCAGCTTGTTCGATGGCTGGAGATATCGTATTGCCAACGGTGACACAGAAGGCGATGCGTTTTACAATGACGTATCTGGTGGTTCGTTTGTTCTTGATGCTGAAGATGATGATACCTTCGTTCTTGAAGGTGGAAAAATCGCGATGGTATCAAACGCAGCACCGTACAACTGGGATTTCAAGTACAACAAAATTCTTAAAACGTTGCCATCGAAATACAAAGTTGGTGGCTTGAAGAATCTTTCATTCTACCACAACGACAACGTTACACAGGATTATGTTGAAGCTTTGTCAGCACGTTCTACCGTACTTGGTGATGCCGCATTAATGCAGGGTGATCAGATGCAGTATGGAATGGTTCCTATCGTGTCTTGTCCAAATATGCCGATCACAATGGATGGGGGTACTCAAGCAATTGAAGCCTCCACTGGTGGTGCGTACACAGACGTTCTGCTTACACCTAATAAGAACTTGGTCATTGGTATGCAGCGAGATATCAAGATCGAATCTCAGCGGGTTGCAGCGGATGAAGCTACATACTGGTTCTACAGCATGAGAGTTGACACGGCGATCGAGAACATTAACGCTTGCGTGCTTGCCAGAAAACTCATTACAACTGGTACGTTCGTTTCAGCTAATAACTAGTGCAAAGTTTAAACCCAAACTGAAGGAGATTGTGTCATGGCTAAAAAGAAAAAGAAAGTTACAAAAAAGAAATCTGCGAAGAAGAAACAAATGGCAAGGAAGAAAGCTTCTAAAAAGAAAGTTTCTAAGAAGAAGATCGCCAAGAAAAAGTCTTCAAAGAAGAAAGTTACCTACAAGGTTACTAATTACGGTAACACCCGTTCGGTTTTTGTGGCAGGGCAATCCTGGGAGTGTACCAAGAACGGTTCTATTTTAGTCGATGACCAGGAAGTCGCTGACGGTTTTGAAGCGATGTTTGGTGTTGATGTAGTAGCAGTAGTTGATGAACAATCAGTGGCGAAGAATTCTACGAAAAAGAAGTCTTCGAAAAAAAAGAAACGTAGTAAAAAAAGTTAATAAAATTTAAAAGTCGAAGGAGACTGAAATGCCAAAAAGAGATTTAGCTAATATGGATGGAGATATGTTTTCGCCGATAGGCAAACTTCTTCAGCAAGCGTTTGCACACGGTATCGATAATGATATCGTTCAGGGTGGTATTTTGTCGGGCCAAACAGCTCTGCAAAGTGTCTACGCTGAAAGTGCAACGCAGAATTGTGTGTTAGGTTCAAAGCTAGTTGAGAAAGAATCCGGCAGAGAGTTTCATTACTCGAAAGCTGGTGCGGTTGCTCTTGGCAAAGCGTTAATGACACAGGGAGCTGTTGAGGTTAGTAATTATCTTGAACAGATTCAAACGGCTCACGGATTTGCTGCTGCAGCAACCAGTGGTAATGTGCTTATTACTACCGGAGCTACCCCGGCTGCAGATTTGTTCAGGGATGGTTGGTTGCTTTGTGGTAAGGGTGCTGGACTGGGTCAAGCTTTCCCAATTCTTTCTAGCAGCTCACACGCAACGATCGTTGCCATTGTTTTGAAAGCTGGCTTCTCAGTTCAAACAGCAATCGCAGCAGCATCAGAATGTTCTTTGATAGCGAGTCCGTTCAGAAATACAATCGTTGCTCCGGTAACTACGCTTACCGCTTCACCAGCAGGTGTTCCATTGCTTGCAGTTACAGCAGCGTATTACTACTGGGCACAAACAAAAGGACCTTGTGCTATGACGGTTGATACGGGTGACACAGTCGTAATTGGTGAACCTTGTGGTTCTCCTGGCACAAATGCTGTTGCTGGTACCGTTGGTATCGCCACTACCGTTCAAGGTCACTACGGTAAGGTTATGGCGATCGGGTCAGCTGATGAGTCGTGTCTTGTTAATCTAGATCTTGGTTACTAAACACGTAACCGAAATCGCATTTAAAAAGAAAGGAAAAACGTTATGCCAAAAACAAATCCAGGCGATATAAGCACAGCGGTTAACACTCCGTTGTCTACGCTAGTACATGGGCTGTTTAATTACGGCATTAATGGTAATCTTATCTCCGGTGGAATGCTTGGAAATGCTGAACCAAATGTTTATGCAGAAAATGTCGATCAGCTTGCTATGATCGGTTCGAAACTGCGCATGGTTGATGGCAGAGAATTCCATTATTGCAAAGCTGGTGCTGCAGGTATCGGCATTGCAAAGATGGCACAGGCAGAAGCCGTTACAGCAAACTGGACTGAAGAAGTCCAAACTGATTACGGATTCGCTGAAGGAGCTTCAAGCGGTATAGTTTTAATAACCGGAACCGCTCCAGCAGTAAACGAATTTGCTGAAGGTTGGCTACTCGTTAACAAAGGAACTGGTATAGGTCAGATGCATCGTATTTTAAATAATACTTCGCATGCTACTTTGCCAGTAATTACTTTGTATGATGCAGTCGTCACGGCATTTCCTGCTGCTTCAGAAGTTTCTCTTATCAAATCTAATTTCATGAGTACGATCGTGGTTGAGAAAACCGCAGGACTAACTGCTCATGCAATTGGTGTTCCGCTAATTGATATTACCGCAGACTACTACTATTGGAGTCAGACAAAAGGTCCGGCACCACTAGTTGTAGATACCGGTGATTCAGTTTCAGTTGGATTCCCGGTAACGCATCCAGCCACTGCTGCAGTAGACGGTACATGTGGTCCTTGTGTCACTTTGGAAAATCGTTACGGTGATGTCATGTGGGTTGGTGTTGCAGATGAGCCGTGTATTGTTAATCTCGATTTGGGATTATAAATTCACACAACAATCGGGGAGGACAAATAAAATTGTTCTCTCCGGTTAACCTTTTGATAAGGAGAAATAAAATGGTATCATATAGAGAATTGCAAAACAAAGCTAAAAAACTTGGCCTCAAAGCTAGTGGCACAAGGCTTGCTTTAACGGCCCGAATTCGCATAGCTGAAACGGCACACAACAACACCACTCCCCAGAAAGCAGTGGAATCGTCCATAGATACCGCGATCGCACCAAGGCGGGCAGGTTCTGGGCCAAAATCGAGCAATAAACGGGCCGTTGCAGAGCCTGTTAACAAGCACGGTAAGACCAAAGCACAGGTTAAGAAAGATAACAACGATGCAGCAGCGTTATGTGCAGCAGGAAGGATGTAACCAATGGCACTGCAAGCAGGAAACTATATAACAGATGCTGACGTTAGCAATTGGCCAGACGGAACATCTGACGCAGACAAATTGCTAACGATCGAGTTAGTAGAAGACATGATTGAACGTCTCACACGAGATTATTTCTATGCCAAAGCTTTTAGTGAAGTGTTTAATGGCAACGGTAAAGATCGCTTATGGTTGCAGTTTAATCCTAACATTCTTACCGTAACCGAAATTACCCTTAGCGAAATTGTTCTTAGCGATGTATTATATTCATTCGATAAGGAAAGCGTATTCCGGGCAGCTCTAACTTCATCACAAGTCAAAGCCATTGAAGGCATAACATTAAATAGCACGGACCCTGTAAGCGTCAATGTTACGGGTCACGGATTTATTTCGTCTATGGTTGCTCGATTAATTTCTGTCGTTGGTATCACACCTTCTTTGGATGATGATTACGCGGTAACAAAAGTGGATGATGACAACTACACTTTGAACGGAACGGACAGCAGCGATTATACAGGTTCTTTTGTTTCTGGTACTTCATCTTTTGCTAGTTTGGCAGAGTTGTATTATCTGACAAGCAAAACAAATGGACGCTTTCCTAAAGGAACTATGAACGTAGCAATCACCGGCACATATGGGTGGGCTGTGGTACCACCTGCTATTAAAAAAGCAGCGATAATTCTAGCTAGGTCTGAAAACGATGGAACACTTTATACCAAGTACGACGATTTGGTATCTGACAAACTTGGCGATGCAGCAATTACTCGTGGTCAGAAAACGTTTCTAACTGGGGTACAAGAAGCTGACCGCTTAATTAGAATGTATATAAGAAAGAAGACACTTATCAATGCAGTATAAATCCAAAATAAATATACTAAGAGTATCAAGGACTTCAGATGGCATGGGCGGTTGGACTAAGTTACCTGCCATGCTTCATGAAAATGTTCCTTGCCGAATTAACTGGAAGAAAGGTATTGAAAAGATTTTCTTCGATAAGAATTCTTATTTCAGAGACGCAGTTGTTTACTGCGGTGTTATTGAAGTTACGAACCAGGACATTGTAGAATATAACGGAACCCAATATGAAATCGTAAGTGTAGCAAACCCGGATGAATGCAATAAATATATGGTTATCGAAATGAGATTGGTGGTGTGACATGGTTGATGAAAGTACCGGCAAAAATAAAAACGATGAAACGATTAAGGACAAACGAAGGAAGCTTCAAGATCTGCATCTTGAACTTATGGTTTTTAGAGCTGACTTGCATGATCTAGAAAAAACAGCTAGTCGTATGAACAATGAGAGCATGAAACTTTACGAAGAGCTTGAGGATATGTTAGATGGCTAAATACAAAGACAACACAGCTGCGGTGTTAGCAGAACTAGAACGCCTTTCCACTGCACGACTAGAGACTGCTGCACGGATGGTTGAGCGTACTGCGAAACAGATTGTCCCAATTAAAACTGGAACACTGAAACGAAGTATAACGCATGTCACCCAGAAAACCAAAGCGATAGTGGGTAGCAATTTATCATACGCTCCGCATATTGAAATGGGTACGACCAAACATGCGGCTCAACCGTATCTACGTCCGGCATTGATGGCGAATATTGATAAGATAAAACGTTTGTTTGGAGGCAAATAATGAATGAGCTTCTTATTGCAATTCAATCACACTTTCTAACGGACCCGCTATTTACTAACGTACCAAGCCTTACCGCTTTGTACGATACAGAAGCTCCAGCAGATGCTGTGTTCCCGTACGGAACTGTTTCTATCGTCGGTGGTGCTCCTGAT
>SDBS01007778.1_pt1 | contig 10391 bp, 8 predicted proteins | sample 2277091 | NCBI WGS metagenome assembly SDBS01 (sample SAMN10404972, study PRJNA504765) | marine sediment metagenome | isolation source: marine sediment core GS10_PC15, 163 cmbsf | place: Arctic Ocean: Southern Knipovich Ridge | collected 2010 | reverse complement strand
TTGAAGATTTGAACATAAATCCATCATACATTTTATCAAGGAAATATTGTAGATTCTCATCGAAATTTAGATTTGGGTTTCGTCTGATGTATTCAAAAAAGAATTGTTTTGGACTTTCAGAAGATTCTGTTTCTTGTAATTCAAGGAATTTGTCGAAGCGAAATTTATCTGATTGATTCGATAGAAAATTGTAATTCAAATATTTTTGTCTTATAAACAATCCCCATTCTGTAACTACGTTGAATTCTTGCAAATCAATTTCAACAAATTGGTTAATAACAAAATCAATGAGTTTGGTTTTTTTTAGATTATTTGGTATAAAAGTAAGATAAGCACTTTGAAGTAGTAGAAACGGGAAGAATTTTCTATAATTCTTAAAAAGGTTAATATGATATGTGTTATCTATTATAGATCTATTCACTCCGTACCGATATAACCTTGTATTTAAATCTTTACTCTCACTTAATTCATCAACAACATGTATTTTTACCTTTTTATTGACTTCTTCTAAATTTAAATAGGCTTTTAACTCATTCATTAGATAAATGAAAATTTGATTTATCCTAATAGGATCATCAATAAGAGATAATTTTTTCAACTTATTTAAATTAGGAGAGTTAACCACTTTTATCAATTTAATACATAATTTTTATCTTGAATCTAATATGGAGTAATCTACCTTTTAAACTTTTTCATAGGAACTTAAACTACATTTATTTTGATTGAAATACTTTTTTATGAGAAGTAATGATGTATTTTTAAAAAATATAAAAATTTTTAAAGTTAAATCTAACTTCTTTAGAGGATATATACATAAGGACTTTAAATTATTTTTACCTGATTTTAGATGCATAAAAAATCCTTTTTGTTTAAATAGAATAATTTAGAAATATTGACACCAGTATTAACACTGGAAGTTCATTTCACTTAATAACAAGGTTAGTAGAATGAAATTAATAAAATTATATAAGGTTCTTTTATTTGTATTGGTTGGCATTGCTTCCTTTTTACCTATGGCTAGCATTGTATTGGGTTATCATGCTGATGGAGGAGGCCCATAATACTGCATAGTTATATGTATACCCATTATACACTATAATATTTACATATGCCCATTAAGCAAATAAAATATTTTTTCATTTTTTTATAGCATTACATCTGATTCCTAATTTTGTAATAAAAAAATATAAATATTAGAGATAAACGTATTAATCAATTTTGTTGTAAAATTACAATTTCTTTAATCCAATAATGTAGATCTCGTTACTTTTTTTTTGAAGATTGCGGTTTGTAAGTTTTTAAGAATTTGAATTTATTTCAAAATTTGGATTTACTTAATATGATTAATCTACTAATTTAGCACTTCAAATTTTTGTATTTTTTCTTATTCTCCTCATTAAAAAAAATTCCATCATTTAAATATGGGAATTATAAAAGGATAGTATCTACAAAAAAATTTAATTTAAATTAAAAAAAAAACGAGGTAAAATAATTATGGACAATTTTGAAGCTTATAACGGCGGTGGGGAAGGACCTCAAAACCACGAGGCTTATAAAGGCGATGGTGGCGGGGCTCGGTAAACTAAAGACCATACGTTTTAAGGCTCTTATTTTTATTTTCTCTTTTTTTATTAATAACTTTTCATTTGAGATTCAGAAAAAGAGAATTACTAAACCAAAACCATATAAAATAGTATTACTTTGATCTTATCGAATTCCTGTAAAAGAGAGGGCAGTTATGATTGACAACCAAAACAGTTATTTAAATATGGAAGCGAGATTGATAAATTTTTACTCACACTCAGAAAAGGTGTTGGACGAAATTAAAAAAATCTCTTTATATTTAGAACAAAGTCATCGAATTAATTTATCGACTAAGACTAGATATTTTGGAACTATCATTAGTGTAGAAAAAAAGATGAATTGGGATCTTTCTCAAAGTAGTATTTTAAATTATCTAAATTCACAATACTTCATTAATTTAAGTTTCCGTACAAAATATACTTATTGGAAGACCTTTTGTAAGTATTTAAAGTGGAGGTCTCCAAAACATCCAATTATCCTAAAACCTAAGTTTTTTATTTCAAAATACAATTTTCTTAAGATTTTCTTAGATAAAAATTGTATATTTCATTGTGATTATATAATTTTACAGAGAGTGTTAGTAGAAGCAATCAACAATTTCTTTAATAAAACAATCTTTTCAAGAAAAAACTGTGGAGGGTTGACACAATTTTTAAGAAAAAACAATATTTTCGTAGAAGGAGACTTTTTTAATCGTAGAAGATATCGTGGAGTTAAGCTAAACGCAAATGGATTGAAATACCATACCAGCTCAATTTTAAATACAGAATTAGTTAAAAAAAGGCTGAAGAGCGTTAAGAATTTGACGAGCCAAAAGGCTTGTAAAGTCGCTTCGTGTGAACCATGTATTCAAGAGATGAAAAAAAGAGTTAAGATTTTTAATAAAAAGATGAAAACTGAGTCTGAGAGAATAAATTTAGCACACTCAATTAAGATTCTAAAAAACATAGAAAAATTGTTATATCGATTAAATGTCTATAGAAGACCTCAAATAAAGATAGCTCTTGCGATATATTTATCTTCTATGTATTCTAAAAACTTCATCGTAAATTCTATAATTAAAACTTCTGTGGAGAGTATTAGAAAACTAGAGAAAATAATTTATTCCAAATTCCCTATCAAGTGGAACCAGTTGAATAAATATCGCAAAAAACCAAGTAAAACCTGTATTCATTGTAAAGAAACTTTTTTCTCTAATTGTGAAAATCAGAAATATTGTTCACCAAAGTGTCGAAGTTCGAGACATTATCAAAATCATAAAGATAAATTGATTGAATACGCAATGGCATATAATAAAAAAACATTAGTAAAAGATGTAAATTTATAAATCAATAATAAGTTAAAACTAGACATTCCGTAAAATTCTAAAAAAAACAAAAAATAGTATTTGCTTGTAAAAACTGTTTAGAACTAAAAGAATGAAGTCTCTTTCATAATAATTTTGAGCCATCATAATATTTACGACTGATTAATTCAATATTTATAAAGATAAAAAAATAACAACAAACAACAGAAAAATTTCATATAAGAAAAGATTATGGGAAATAGATTCACATATGGTTTTAGTATGAATGATTTTCAAACAAGAATTCAAGAACCAACAAAACATTCTTTTACAATTAGACATACTAAATGGCGTTTTTTAAATTATAATAATTTTGGAAAGAGTATCTCAAAGAAAACTAAAATTTTACTTGCTAGTGAATTTCTTTTAGAAACAATAATTCCATTTTTATACAAGAATGGTATTATTGAAGTTGGACAAACACCGACAATTAAAAATTTAAGAGAATCGGGATTCGGAGGTTTTTATAAAGCGCTACGTTCAGGATGTCATTCTGTAAATTTTCCCGAGATAATAATAAAATCAAATTTAGATTTAATTTATAATGATTGGTCATTCTTAGATTACGATAATAACGGAAGGAGATTTACCTCTGCAGAAACTTTAAGTGAAATTGTTAAACATTTTAAAACGGTCGTCATTCAAGATTTAGTTAAAAAAAAAGTAATCAAAAGATTTCAAGCTCCAAAACAAAAAGATTTAGGGAATCATTTTTTAGCTCTCGTTGCGTACAGAAAACGGGGGGTAAGTTTTAATAATTTGCTTAAACTTTCTGGTTTTGAAGTTAATAGACAAGTTGGCTTATTTAAATTCATAAATTTTGATGCAAATGGAAACCGTCTTAATAAAAGAGAAAAACTTCTTATTGCAACTAATTGCTTTATTAAAATAATTATTCCTGATTTGGTTAGAAAAAAAATAATCCAAAAAGGTCAAACCCCAAAACTAATTGTTTTGACATCTAACGGATATTCAGCATTTTGTAGAGAACTCATAGAGTGTGGTGTTAAAATTAACTATAACACATTAGTGAAAGCATCACAAATGGAGACTAACTACAATCATAAAAGATGGTTTTTTCTGGATTGTGATATAGCTGGTAATTTGCTTACACGAGAAGATTCCTTAAAAATAGGTGCAATGTATCTTAAAAATCAAATTATTCCAAAATTAATCATGAAAGCTGTAATTGAAGAAGGTGAGACTCCAAGGATATTTCAGATAATAGATTTCGGATACAGAGGTTTTCTCCACAATTTAAGCAAAAAAAATATTACTTATAACGATATTGTTAGAGCTGCGGGGTATAAGGTTAATATTCAAAATATCTTTTCTTATATTGGTACATTGTTTCATTGGGTGGCAGAAAGAGTTTTTTTAGAACATACTCGTGTGCAAAATTGTAAATCTTTTTATGAAATTTATCCGACTCTGTATTCAAAAAAGTTCGCTGCATATCATGTTGATGGTTGTATCATAGTTGACGATAATTTTAAAAAGTTGTCATGCAACGCCTTGAGATTAACCGAGCGCTATACTACAAAAATAATTAATTTTGATTTTTATCTTACTGACACATCAGATAATAGAAAAATTCACAGTCTCAGGGGATATCAAGACAAAAATAAATTATTAATTTTAATTCCGATGAACGCCACAACTTCCTATTGTATAGATGATACTTTAGTTATAGATCCAATAAAGTTTATTAAATTATTAGGCATAGAAGGGAATTTAAAATACATTTTTTTAAATGGAATCGAGTTAACAAAAAATGCAATTATTTCCGAAGAATTTATCCCTTACTTAGAAGAACTCGCCTTTAAATGTAAGGAAATCATTAAATCAACTTATGATTACAGTCAATCTATGTTTAAGAAATACCTCACATTTCATAATTTACTGTATTTGCTTCAATATTCTAAAAAAGAAAAAATTGAAATTTCAGATTGGTTTAACTGATTTTATGCATATATGAACGAAGTTGATTAAGTATTTTTTCTAAGACAAATAAGATACATCTCATTGCTTCTCTTTTTTGAAGATTGGGGTTTAAAACTTTTAACAATTCGAAACACACTCTTAGCTTTTCTGATGAATTCTGATGAATTTTCTCCTAAAAAAGTTTTAATCACTAGATTACCTTTAAATTTTAAGATATTTACAGATAGATCAAAAATCTTATAACAGAGATTAATTTGTTTTATATGATCAGTAAACTTATTCCCTGATTTATTTACTGAAGCATCTGATAAGATTAAATCTAAGTTGCTTTGAAAGAATTCAGCGATAAAATTCACAAATTCCTGTTTAGTTATATCAGATCTAATAATTTTTATGTTTTCAATTGGAGATACTTTTTTTAGATCAACTCCCATAATTTTATAATGATCTCTGTGGTAATATTGATCTTTATAGATATTTAAGTTCTTTTCAGCGAATTTTTTGGAAACTTGAAGCCAGGAACCTGGAGCACTCCCTATATCTAAAATATAAAATGCTCTTTTAAAAATGTTATACCGTTTTCCGATCTCTAAGAGTTTATAGGCTGATCTCGCACGATATCCTTCTAATTTGGCTCGTTTATAATGGGGATCTTTTCTATGGGTATTAGATTTATTAGACAAAGTGATTCCTATTTATTTAACTGTAATTTCAATAAATAATTCTTAATATCTTCAATGTTTAAGTTTGTTTTTATAGATAAAAAATTGAAATGGGTTCTTGAACAAGTATATCCCTTTTCTTTGATGCCTTCAATAAGTTTTTCCAATTTTGGTATGTTTGGGATCTTTAAAATCTGACATAATTTATGAATATTGTAGTATGAAATTGGCATACCAGTTTCATCTTTGATAATGTGAAATAATTTAGTAATTCTTTTCTTATTCTTAATCGGAGTTTTTTCTATCAAATTAGATAATTCTTCTAAGAAATCTTCATCATGTAAGTCACCAATCCAAAGTGGACCCGCGTAATCAATTTTTTTACTATGACATATAGTACATTCATGAATTATATCTGAAATAATATTTAATATAATATATCGATGCCCACAGTTATTACAATGAATAATATATCCATAATTTTCGATTAATTTCGAAATTTTCTGTTTATTTTTAACTGTAATACAAAAAACTCGAATGAAATGTGAAGTATAAAACGTTAACAATGGGATAATTCCCATTTTATTCACGTTTGCAATATTAGATATAAAATGTATTAGTATTCTTGCTCCAATTTCTTTACAATATTCATTATGTAGAGGTTTTGATAAATATTTTCTTATACAGGCTTTTGGTCGGATCCCAAATAGAACAGCTGTATCAGTAGCAGTAATACATAGTAAACCGTTATGGCTTTGAATAGCTTTGAACGTCGAATCTAAATAGAGATTTGGAGTTCCGAATGGATCAATGGAAATAATATTTGGTTTTTGTTCGTTTGTATTTGATTGAAGATATGATTTTTGTTCTATTTCGTGAAGTAGTAGATTTGCATCTTTTTTTGATGTAATAATTTGAGCACTGTGGTGGTCCAATTCGTTTAAAAAAATATTTTTGCGGAGCAACTCAACAGCTAGTGGATTGATGTCATTGATATATATTCTTTTAATGTTTTTGCATTCATTTAACATTCTTATTGAGCTTACACCAGAGGCAGCCATAGCGTCTACGATAATAAGAGAATCCATATTTATTAAGCTATTGTATGCTAAAATTGATAAATTTGAAACATCCCTGTTAATTTCCATCTTGCTATTAAAAAATACAGTCATAGATTTCGAGGGAATTGAATTTAGATTGGTGCTAGGAATATAAATTTTAGCGGATCCTTCATTTATTATGCTAAAATTATTCTCCATGGTGTTTTTCATTCCTTAAATCCAAATTAACTAAAATTTATTTTATATATTTAAGCTACATGAATCCTCTCTTAGTTATGATAGATTCAAATTTTACTTGTGAGTTTTCAATATGTTTTGTTAATAAAAACTGTCTATTATTTATTTTCTCTGTTCTCTCAATTTTAATATCTAATGAAATCCAGTAATCCATAACTTTTCCTCCACTCTGTTTACTTATAAAGTGGTCATTCATCCTCACTTTCGTATCCTCATTAACAACTAAGATCCCAATATTGTAAAATTCATTTAAATATGATAAATTTGCTAATATTTGGTTGAGTTGATAATTTAAATTATAATTTGTTTCCTTTTTATCTCTGTTTAACTCCATTTGATATAAATCTGTTAATGAATCAATTATAATTAATTTGTAAGGATTATCATTCTGTTTTTCTTTTTTTACGATTAAAAACTCTAAATTAAAAACTAAATTGGATAGATCAGTGAAATTATTTGGTTGTATGACTATTAATCTATTAAGAATTTCTAGATAATTTTTAAAAAGATTTTTAATTTTGAATGTGGGGAAATTTGATTTAGTATATATATAGATGACATTATTACTATCAATTACGGAATTTAGTGCCGTTTGAAGTACAAAAGTAGTTTTTCCTACGCCAAAATCACCCCACACTGAATAAATACCTTTTTCGAATTCAAAATTTTTAGCTAACGTATTTAATCTTGATGTTGGGAATTTCATATAATTCAAAATTATTAATTTTGGCTAATATTAATAATTATAATTTGAGCTATAAACCCTTATATATTTATACTGAGAATTTAATTTTTTTTTATAAACTAAATAAGCAATTAAAGCGATTGTATATTGATTTCGAAATTTTATATACTAGTAGAAAATTTCCTCCTATTCATTCGATTATGTTAACTACTTCAGATGAATTTAAGAAATTGGAAAATATCCCTGAAAAATTAATAATTCTCCCTTATTTTAGCAAAGATAATTTTAATCATTATGTTTTAGAAATATTAGCAGCGGTTAAAATAGAATTTAAAGATTTTTATTCAGAATTAACTTTTTCTATTGATCCGGGGACTACTCAAATTGGAATTGTTGTTTTCTTAGACGATTTTTATTTACACGCTTATACTGTTTATGATAAAGAATTATTTATAGAAACTATAAATAAGTATATAGCATGTTTTCAGAAAAAAAACCCAAATCTTTTAAGATTAAATTTCAAAATTGGCAGAGGAGTAATGTCTATAACAATTGACCTAGTAAAAAAAATTTTTAGCAAGTATGAGAACAGAAAAAAGATGAAAGTTTTTTTAGTAGATGAAACAAAATCATCTAAAATTAAAATTCAAGATAAAATTAACTTAATAAAGTCGAAACATGAAAGCTCAGCATTAATTATAGCGATTAGAAAAGGGATTGAAGTTGGACCCAGAGATTATTTGAAAGTTATAAAGTATGGGAAATCCAATTATCAAAATTATTATAGAAATGGAGAAATAAGTTTGGATCAAATCATGGAGAGTACATTAAAATTGAAAGAATTATTAAGCAAATTATTAAATGACGATATTTCACTCAGTAAATCTTCTCAAATTCTAGAAGATTATAATTCTAAAAACCATTCAATATGAATTACTTATGATTCATTCGAATCTTAGTCAAAAGTAAAGACGTAATAGAATTAAATTTAAAAAAAAATGAATTATATATGAGCAGGGAAAGATTAAAGAGTATTGATATTTTTCGTGGATTGTGTATGTCTTGGATGATATTAGGACATTTATTTGATTGGTGGTTAAAAGCCGATCAGAATTGGATACGTAGCATTATGACAATTTTATTTGAACCGGTTGGAGCTTCAGGATTTCTTTTCATTTCTGGAGTAAGTATTGCATTATCTTATAGGAACAGATTAATAAAAGCGAAAATTTCGGATGATTATAATTTTAGAATGAGTCGTAACTCATATTTCTTTAGGGCATTATTTATTTTTATTATTGCTATCATCTATAATTCAGCAATAGCAATTGGACTATTTAATCTGCAATGGATCTGGACCTGGTTTATCCTCTTAACTATAGCTATATCCCTATTTTTATCTTGGCCTCTATTAAAAATATCCAAATTGATAAGGTTTTTTTTAGCAATCTCTATTATCATTTTCAATCAATTCCTAGTTACTTTATTATTACCTCATAGAGGAGGTTCAAATCTATATGGATTTCTATATCATTTTCTTTATAATGATATCAACCTCGATCCTATATTGTATTTCTTTCCATTTTTTTTAATTGGTACTGTTGTTGGTGATATGATTTATAAAGCATTTTATTTGGAAAATAAAGACCAAAATGGGGAAAGGGGCAAAATTAAGTTATTAACCACTACAAGTATTTTTGGAATTTGTTTTATATTGCTGGGTGTATTATTTAATACACCCCAATTTTTGATTAGAAGAAGTTTTTCTTGGATACTTTATTCTTTAGGTTTTGATTTATGTTTATTAACTATATTTTTAGTATTTGAAGTATTAGGTATTTTAAATACTAAAAAAAGCTATAAATTCTTATTTTACTATTCATTCTATTCATTAACAATTTACTTAGCACATAACTTCCTCTATTTTTTATTTTTTAAACAATTAAATGTGTTTAATATATGGTTTTTCATTGCCGCAACATTTATTGCTGTAGGAGTAATCCTGCGGGCAATTTATAAAAAATGGGAAGGCTTGGCTTCTTTAAAAACGCAAATTGGAAAACTTAGTTCAATATTAACTATGAAAATCGAAGTTCGTAAACGAAATCAGAATAGTATAAATCATGAATTAAAAGATTTGAATTAAATTGCTTGAATAAAAGAGTTTTTTTAGATAAACATGTAATCAAATAAAATGAAAGATTTACTAAAGATTTAAAATTAACTTTTCTCTATGAATTTGGATAACTATTAAAAATTTTGCCCCAATCAGTCCGCATAAATTTTTTTATCCTCTTCTTTCCAATAAAAGGATACCAGAACATATCATGGTATATTAGAGACCCCAGAATTGGAGCCTTAAAAAAAATCTTATTTTTAAGAAGCGGATTCATAAAACTGAGTGCTCCCTTTCTAACCATTTGATCTCCCCAAATTACTATGCTACGCTTGACTCTGAAATTCCAATTGATTTCTGATATATCTTCTCCGACAATGTCAATTTGTTTAAAATCACCACAACCGATTCCCTCGTCATGTGCTAACCTAATAGCAGGTAATTTTAAGGGATCAAAACCTAGAATTTTGGCAACCACTGTATCTACAGCTACTTGATCATAACCAGCAATGAGATAATTTTTAATTTTAGGAATCATTGTTCTTGGTCCTGCACCATCGCCACATACGGTTCCATCAACGATTGCTAATATGTTGGGATGGATTTGTTTTTGAACAATTAATAAATCTACTAACACTTCAGACATATATTGGTGTGAAAAATGTCTCCTTTTTGTTAATAATCCTCCAAATGCATTTTTCATAGCACAAGTTATGCCACCATGTCTTAATTCGTCAGATGTTTTTTTCAATGATCC
>SDBS01007777.1_pt1 | contig 10392 bp, 12 predicted proteins | sample 2277091 | NCBI WGS metagenome assembly SDBS01 (sample SAMN10404972, study PRJNA504765) | marine sediment metagenome | isolation source: marine sediment core GS10_PC15, 163 cmbsf | place: Arctic Ocean: Southern Knipovich Ridge | collected 2010 | reverse complement strand
GCTATAATTCTTAAATTTTGCAAGAGGTATGCCAGCCTGTTCGATCGTAATTATATTAATCTTCCAGCTCAAATAGGCTTGAAGAGCGACTTGAACAAGGGAGACGTCAAATTTGTGACGTCATAAAAAGAGACAGTGACGGTTCCAACAAAAGTTATTTGTCAATGCCGTTGTTCTTTGCCCTCAGGACTTTCACCGCTTCCTGCGGTGTCGACAGGGAAGCCCAATATTCCCATGGCCTCATAAATATGTTTTGGGAGCAAGAACATCATGCAAGGGGAATAGACTTCGCCCGTTTTCACTGCCAGACTGCACACCCCTTCGCCATTTTCGAAACAAGATTTGTATTCGCCGCGGGCAAATTCGCACAATGTCATGGAATCGATACCGATCGCGTTTTTATAGTACCGTAGGCGTAGATCGGATGGAAACGGGCCACACAAGCCAATAAGTGGTATTCTGTGAGCAGCAGCGACATGAAGCATACTGCTGTCCGGCCCAATCACCAAATCCATCTCACCGGTCATAGCGGCAGCTTCCGCCAAAGCTGGCAGATCCCTGGAGGCGTTAATCGCCTGCTGTTGTTTCAGTTGAGGCAAACTATTGATTATGAAATCAATTTCATGGTATTGCTTTTCCCCCCCAACAAAGAAGACCATGAAATCATCAGGTAGGCAGGTCACAAAATCTATGAATAGTTGAAGCGGAACTGAGCGTCTAAGCCCTGAGGCCGAGACCTGAATACCGACTTTATACCTCTTTCCGTTCCCTGCGTTATTAACAAAATCCTTTGCTATGTTCCTTAACTTCTCCTCAACGTACACGCCGGGCAAAGGATCATCTAATTGTTCCAGATAGAAGGCCCTTTTAAATAGATCATAAGCATTTTCTTGCTCTGCTTCAGGGTTGCCTTCAATGATCCCCTGGAAAAATAAGACATAGTCATAATCGTCCATCATACTCTTCTCCAAGGGCATCATCACCTGTTCAAATCCATCCCCCTTGCTGTCTAATATAGTACTGAAAACATAATTACATCCTAACGCGAGTTTGGCTGAAGAGAAATTCTTTTTAAGTTGTCTCAGGGCTGTGGTAATAAAAAGTAAATCACCGATCCCTCCTGTCCTAAAGCAAAATAAGCTCTTATAATTCAGGTCTTCTCCCCGGTAAAAATTATCAGGGACATAATCCCTCTCCTCCAGACAGCCAGGGCCGACCCCTCTCTCTGCCTTGACAGGAACGTCATCAGGCACTACATACTCGACCCCTTTTCTTAAAAGCATATCTGATTTAAAGTCCTCGTTTACTGATAGGTCCGTCCTGGGTGTTATTACCTTCATTTTGTTTTTTACCCCATTTGGTCAATAGTAAGGGAATTATCTAAACACCCTAAGTATCCGTTTAGATGCGGGCAAGCCGACCCTTATGACTGTTTGGCGGCGCATAAATCTCGTGGGCATTGGGGAATAGCATTTCACACAACGTATGAGTAACGCCTTTATGAATGGCATACCAGTCTGTCGACAAGCTGCCGTCAATGCCTACCAGCACCAAATTCCTGGCCCCCATATAATAAGCCAAATGTACCGCAGGATGAGCAGAACTTGAGCAGCAAAATAGTTCCCGAGAAAAGGCAAGTTCTTCCACAGATTGTTCCAACTTAGTGGTGTGCTTCAATGTGTTCATTTTCCAAAGCACTATATTTTCGCCATCTGGAGTAGCTTCTTTTGAAGGTATCCCGTGGGTTTTATTCATGTTTATCGGTAGGAACCATAATACCCCCTCTTTGCCACATTTGGTAAAGGCATCCTTATCGGTTGTAATTCCATAGGTACACTCAACCCTTTCTACTGCCGCGTTTATGCCTATTGAAAAATGAGGGGCTTTTTCCATCTCGACAAACTTGGCCAAACTTGGACCGGCCCCAAAGATATAACAGGTCTCATCCTGGTGTTTTAATTTAAAATCGCTGAATTTCTTTGTCCTGATAGTCCTGCATTTCGTTATTGCCTCTATTTTCTTACTCTCCTTAGTATCGTCATAACCCTCAATATTGTAGGTGTTTATGTCAACACTACCAGACAGGTTATGATTAGTCGAAAAATACTCTGCCAGCTCCTTTTGAATATTTGGCAAATGGCCATCCAATCGTGATAGAAAGAAGAGGAAGGCATCTCGCAATTGGAGATGTTCGGACCTTTGCGTCTGCATCATCCCCATGTTTGTCTGCAATTCGTAGATCTGCTGCTGAAGCATATCTTGATCGGTAGATTGTTGAACCTGTGCCTGCCGATGTATGTTTGCTTGCGACTTCTTGGGCTGCAGTCTCGGTTTTAGGTTCCTTTTCTTTTTAGCCATCTTCCACCTCTCTCATGACCATCCACCCGCAAATGTGCTGACAATTGGTCCTTAAAGGCTCAATTGTTTTTCTATCTTCTTCTGAATCTTCTTGGAATTGCAATTTGTGGGCCAAACAGGTTTGATAGGCGCCTGAATCTACATGTCAGCACATAAAACACTAACTAACCGGGAATGTCCAAGTGCGAAGTTTCGGATTCAGGAAATTTGACAGTTTCTTCTTGATTGTCATTCTCAAAGGCCACAGATGGCTGGAGGTATGGTAATGGTACGATTGGCTAATGCTGGGGAATACTTCTTCTCTAAGGGACCTGATCGAGAGGGAGGATAGAAACTAAGGATTTTGCGTCCGGAGCCCAAGTAGCAGGGCTTCTCCAAATATACTTGCGAAATTCAGATTCAATGTAATTGTCGCACTCTTCCGGGCCGGGTTGAGACGGCTCGACTACTATAATTCACCAGAGAGGACACGGCCGCTCTGATTCGCGTCAAGCATCTTGCCTGTGCTGTGATAAACTGTTTTATGGGCAGTAGCATTGTTCAGAAACGAAAAGGAACTTCTGACAAGTTCAAGGGAGTGGTTGATTAGCTCTCTGTTGCTGGAATTAATGTCCCTAATAGATTGTGCCATGGCCAAGAGGTTTGACCTGCGTTCTTTCAGTCTGGAGGAATATGGTTCTTTTACCAGTTGTGACAGTTTACCAAGGGTTAGATCATGCGGAGACCATCCCATAGACTCCGCCAACTCTTTTACAACATCCTGTCTTGGCCCTTCCACGGTTTGAATCTTGAAAAACAGCGTATCTTTTTCTTCGGCGATCTTGTTTATCTCGTCAAGGTTTGAGTTTATGACCGCATCCTTTTCACTTTGTGCAAGACTAAGCATTAGGCCGTAAAGGTCAGTTTCTTCCTGAAGGAGCATCAAGAGATTATCCAGCATCAGATTCATTCTATTTTTTACCGTCAACTTTGCATTCAGTCCAGATTTCATTCCCGCGGTGCATTTTCAGGCCAGTTCGTTAATAAGGGACTCCTCTATCATCTTTAAGGCTATCTGTTCCCCGTTAATCTCATAGGTCCCATCTTCTATCTGCGCCTTTATCTCCGCCACCTTTTCTTTTCGAATATCAGGAATAGAATCCAGAAGCTCTTTTGCCTTCTGAATTTCCTTGGCCTCAGGGGATAAAACAACCTCATCTTTTGAAATGACCTCGCCTGATGCCCGACCGGAAGACGCATCTATCTTCTTTTTGTCCTTAATACTCTTTACGTAGGCGTCTATATTAGTGAGATGATTGCCACTCGTGATCTTCATTTAAGAATCCTCCGTACTCAGGATTTAGCGGCCTCAAGGGTTTAGGCCAAAAATTACGCTGTTGCAGGCAACCACATGATTCAATTTAATTATCAAAAGGTTAGATAAGCTTGCCAGCAACCTGGAATCCCGCTGAGTCTATTATCGGCAGGTAGGATAGAAACTTTAGCCTTTTCTTATTTTTTACTACCATCTCCTTCCCCTGGCCCGTCTTTCACCGCCAAACGCTCCATAAAAAGGGTGGAGAGGCCGATTCCTTGCCCGGAGGCCAATTCCTTAGCCATTTGAGAATCCAACATAGATGTATAGATCTCTTCGCCCCTTCCCCTATTTATCAATCCGTCCTTGGGGATAGTAGCCCTCATCTCCTTGAAAAGATAAAAGATAAAAAGAGACTCCAACTCCGCGCATGCATTTTTGAGTTCTGCGGGATTCTTGCTCGATGAAGAAGATAATTGTCCTGCCTCCATTTTTTCTTTGATCCTGTCGATCCTGTTGGACCAGCTTAGGGTCTGGATCGGCAGTGATGGTGCGGAAATAGTGTCTGACATTACATTACCTCCAACTCTGCCTGCAAGGCTCCGGCAGCCCTGAGTGCCTGGAATATGGTCATCAAATCCCGTGGGGTTACGCCAAGGGCATTCAAGCCCCTGACCACTTCGGCAATGGTCACGCTCCGTTTCACCAAAAAGAGTTTACTTTTCTCCTCTTCCACAGAGATTTTTGTGTCGCTGGTAACCACTGTGTTGCCCCCCGGAGCCGTTATCGTTCTACCATCCTCAGAGGTAGTTGGCGCTACGTCTACAGCCGGTGCCGACCCAAAGAGTGCAGACGACGCATTCGCAAAGGGCATAGGCTGCGAAACATCCTGGGATTCCTTGATTTCGATACTCAGGTTCCCATGGGCGATGGCTACAGTAGCGATCTTGACATTTTCCCCTATGACCACGGTCCCGGTCCGTTCATTAATGACCACCTTGGAGGACTTATCAGGAACAACATCCAATTGCTCTATCATTGCGACCAGTTCGACAGTATTCCCCAAATATTCTTGCGGGACCCCAACCTCTACTGTTCCGGCATCCAAGGTCCGGGCCACACGGCCTTTCAGCGCTGAATTTATGGCCTTTGCAATTCGGGATGCATTGGTAAAATCAGGGTTGGACAAGATGAATGACAACGTCCCTTTCTTAATAAAATCAGAAGGTATTTCGTTCTCAATGATTCCACCTCCCACAATCCTGCCCACAGTAGGGAAGTTCTTGGTAACCGAGGCTGCCTTTCCCGAAACCGCAAAGCCGCCGGTACTGACCGGTCCCTGGGCGGCGACATAAATTTTTCCATCGGCCCCCTTGAGAGGCGTAACAATGAGTGTTCCGCCTGTAAGACTTTCAGCATCGCCTATTGAACTGACCGTAACATCAATTCTTGAACCCACTCTTGCAAATGGAGGCAAATCGGCAGTGACCATGACGGCAGCGACATTTTCGATCTTTTCTACATTCTCGGGATCGACAGTAACCCCCATTCTTTCCAACAGACTCGTTAAAGACTGAAAGGTAAATTGTGCATTTTTCCCATCACCTGTACCGCTCAATCCAACCACCAGCCCGTATCCGACCAACTGATTTTTTCGCACTCCCTTAACGTCAGTCAGTTCCTTGATGCGAGTGGCATGGGCATAACCGGTCAAAAGGAATACAGTCGTCAATACAAAGGCCGTTTTTGTAAATATTTTATTAGACGAAAAGAAGCTGTTTCTCATTTCTCTCTCCTGCGGGGCGCCACCGAATGTAAAACTCACACATCTCAAACCTAAAATGGCGATATTACATTAAAAAGGTTCGAAAACCAGCCCGGACGCTGGCGTTGATTGATAACCCCCCTGCCTTGATATACGAATTTTGCGTCAGAGATGCAGGACGAATAGACCTCATAGCGCCTCTTTTTCGGTTCGTAGCGGATGTCCCTCGGCTGAATAATCCCCGATATCATCAGATCCTGCGTCTCGTCGTTTATTGTTATCTCGCGACCACCTAAAATCACCAGGTTGCCATCGGGCAAAACTTTGACAACCCTTGCGGTTATTGTCCCTGTCAATAGTCCGGACCTGGTCGTTTTCCCACCCCCTTTGGAGGTATTTTTAAGGTCGGCGCTCATTGTGCCGCTGTAGTCTTTTTCGGCCCAAGTCGTACCGCTCCAACCGGCCTTTAAATTGCCACCCACACCCCCTTGCCTCTGAAGATCAGTGTTGGCTCCGGACTCACCTGCAAGTTTACTATCCGGATCAAGAAAGATCGTCACAACGTCCCCTACGTTGCTGGCCTTATAATCCTTGAACAGAGAACTCAGCGCTCCATCCTCCCGCCAGAGGGATCCCTCATATTTTATCGGTTGGAGTCTGTGCTCATAGTTGATTTCAGGCCCAGCGGAAATGACCGGAGCTGGAAGACGGCTCTCCTTTTTTATCTCCTTGGCGCTGCCTGCACACCCGACAAGGGTCACCATAAGAAGATAGGACAACCCCCCGAATATCGACAATCTCTTTAACCGGCCGCACCTGATAGACATCTCCCGACCCTCCCTGTTTCAAAAATCGACCTTTACGGTATTGGAATCCATGACGCGGGCGTATATGCTCCTCTTTGAGTCGATATTTTCAACCCTGATTCTCTCCCCCCGACGACCCGATCTCCCCTTTACTACGCCAAGGGCCGTTATCCTCAGACCACCGGATTCTGCAACTACCACGACCACATCTCCCCGCTTCACGAGAGGGGGAAATTCGATGAGGTCAGGCCTCAGAACCGTATTTGCATCGATCGCCCTCTTTGTTCTTTTGCCTAAAACTTCATCATAGTCAGTGACAATATTGGATGGCAACCCTGCCAAATCCATCTCTCGCACCTCGATATCATCCTCTGTAATCTGTCGATACCTTCTCAAAGGCCTCCTGGTGACAACCACTTGTCTCAGCATTTCAATATCTACTACTGCCCAGACCTTCTTCTCGAAATTCCTACCCACCTTAAAAATAACGGCAAGGGGTACTTTGCCAATGAAATCCGTATTCCTGGCAGGCTCGACCCTGCACCTTATATCTCCCTTTGGAAGGATGATCTCTTTTTTGATCCGGACGCCCTTGATTCTCACCTTGTTATTGTCTGTGGCTATTTTTTGACGGATATAGGCCAGGGCCACCTCTCGAATCTCCTCTTTGGAAATCAGGACAAATCCTCTTCTTATCTCCACCTTCTTTGGAACCTTCAATCTAATTCGAGATGGGTCGATCCCTTTTTGTTTTAACCGAAGCCTTATATTGCCCTCACCGATCCTGCGCAATTTCCCGGGCAGTGGGGCCCTTCCAATAACAACACCGCGAAGCTTGCGAACCAGTCTCGGGTCTTCACCGGTTATACGGGAAATATCCCCGAGACGTATCTCATCTCCATTAATCTCAGAATTCCCGAATACGTTTATCACTGCTCCGGGATTAGCATACAGAACGGGAGGCATTGCCAGCCGGAGAAATAGGAGCGACATGCAAAGGAGGATTGCGGGAAAAGGTCTTGAAATGTTCATGGGTTAGCCCTTACCGTTTGAGATTGTTTGCAATTTGCAACATATCATCAGCGGCCTTAATTGCCTTACTGTTGACTTCGTACGCCCTTTGGGCAGTAATCATGTTTACCATCTCACCCACGACACTGACGTTGGACATCTCAATATATCCCTGGGCAATGGTTCCAAAACCTTCTTCGCCGGGAGTGCCGGTCATTTCGTCGCCTGAGGCCTTTGAGGGAAGATACAGATTCCTGCCAATGCTCTTTAATCCGCTTTCGTTGGGAAACCTGACTAATTCGAGGTTCCCAATCTCACTCGGTTCGGTCTCTCCTGCCTGCATAACGGAAACCGTTCCATCAGTTCCGATAGACACGGCCAGGCTGTCCGAAGGAATCGACATCTCCGGTTCTAAAGGAAAGCCATCGGACGTTACAACGCGACCTTCACTATCCACCTTGAATGTCCCCGCCCTCGTATATGCAGTCTCTCCATTGGGCTGGAGCACCTGAAAGAATCCGCCGCCTTCGATGGCCATATCAAGTTCATTTCCGGTCTGTTGAAAACTTCCCTGGGTAAAAATCTTCGTGGTCGCCGCCGGTCTTGTTCCGTGACCTATTTGAATCCCGGTTGGGACCTCAGTCCCCTGTGCAGAGGCAACCCCTGCAGGGCGTATAATCTGGTATAATAAGTCTTGAAAGTCGGCCCGGCTTTTTTTGAAGCCCGGGGTATTCACGTTTGCCAGGTTATTAGCAATAACATCGATATTCAGCACCTGTGCTTTCATCCCCGTTGATGCGATCCATAACGTTCGTATCATCTTTTCCTCCTATGATTTTAGTCTTTAAGACATCAATTTCATCTCAGCTTGCCAACATCGTTAATCGCCTTTCTCCTGGCATCATCAAGGGTCTTCATGACCTTTTGATACGACTCGTACCCCCTCAGTACATCTATCATCTCTATCATCGCTTTTATCGCGTTTACATTGGAAGTCTCAATAAACCCCTGCTTTACCTTGACATCTTCAGCCTTATTCTCATCAACTCCGGAACCTGGAGGAGAAAACAACGAGCCGCCAAGCTTCCTGAGAGTGTGAGTATTTGGGATGCTGACAACACTTATGGTGTCAACAGCAGCCCCGTCAACCGAAATCTCCCCACCCTCGTCAATCGTCACGTCGTGCCCTTTGATCTTTATTTCACCACTCTTACCTAAGACAGGATAACCATCCTTTGTGACCAGCACTCCCTCTCGATTGAGGGTAAAATTTCCTTTCCTCGTATAGCATCTTCCCTCCGGTGTCTGAATGCAGAAAAATCCTTCTCCGTCTAATGCCAAATCCAGTGCGTTCTGGGTATGCCTAAACTGGCCGGGGGAAAAGTCGGTTATGGTTCTGCTTGGTAGAGATTGTTCTGAAAACAGGGAATGTCCTAAGTTTGAAGCCGCCTCCTGTTCACGTCCCTGAGCAGGCACGCTGAAGGTTAGACTATCTTGTTTAAAGCCAACGGTATTCATATTGGAAAGATTGTTGGCCAGGATATCCAGTCTTTTTTCATAGGCTGATGCCCCCGAAGCGGTCGCAAACAAGGCTTGAGTCATATTTTAGTCTCCAAAAGGTCGTATGCCATCATCTACACCAACTACACAAAGAAATTTTAATAAAAGATTAAATGACTTTTCTATAGTAGTTTATCTTGCAAAATGTATACCAAGAATTAAAGCAGCCTTGTCCTGATTATTCCTGAATCTACGGGAAGATTGCTCGAGTCTTCAACACCAAGTAGCATAGGGAGTAGGCAATTTTTTCCCATTTCTCTTCTTTCTTGCCATTAGCCAAATAAAGCAACATCTCAATAAGTGGCGGTAAAAGGTCCTGGATTCCCGCTTTCGCGGGAATGACGTTATAGACTCGCAACCTCTATCCCACGGCTGGAGTATTAATTCCGTCTTTTTTATACATTCCTGAGTTCATCCCTTTCAGCTTCAAAATCAGTTCGATTTCCCCTTTAGGGATGCCTACTTTTTTAAAGATCTCTTCCTTATTTAGGCCCATATCGGCAAGCTTCTTTACCTCTCGGTGCAACTCCCCCGCAGGAGCACCCCCGGGAGCATCTCTGCCATCTTGGACCTGAGCATTTTCCGGGGCTTGCCGCGATTCTTGTACGAGGATTGACGTTTTCTCCTTTTCCGCATCAGAGATCGTTTGAAGCGGAGGAGCGGGTTGTTCTACCAGTCGGCCAAGTTCTTGAGTGAAGTTTTCCGAGCTTGCGCTAACACCTACCATTGGCACACTACGCCTGTTCTTAACCCATTCCCGGGCCAGAAACATGATCGTAATGGCATACATGCAGAGGGCGATGGCATCTCCTATGATCTCAATCCGCTCCACCGCTAAGTTAGTCATTCGATATTCCTTTCTCTGTAAATGGGGGGGCTGAACTATTATACATGTATATCAACCAGGGAACCCGGAGTGTTATCATCCCTGCCCTTTTCCTTTCTCGGCCTGCGCTCTTCTTGATCATCTTTAAGGAAGATTTTATCTTGCCGCTCTTTTCCGTAATCCGGATCCTGAGTTTTAGATTCAAGGCTTATCTGATCTTCCTTCTTCTTATCATCTTCCTCCTCCTTAAGCTCCCTTTGGAATCGCCTTTTATCAGAGTCCTGGTCCTCGCGTTTCAAACGAGTTACTTTCTGCAAAGGCGAAATAGGAAAACCCAATTTCTGGAAAACGATTCTGTCTGCCAAACCTTCTGACCTCTATAACCTGTAATGGGTAAGATATGGTCCTCAATCCTCCAACAGGCCCTTTTTCCTTAATTTAGCCCTCAAATGGATAATCGCCTGGGAGTGGATCTGAGACACTCTCGATTCTGTTAATTGCAAGGTTTCTCCGATTTCCTTCATGGTCAATTCGTCCCAGTAGTACAAGGAAACCACAAGTTTTTCCTTTTCCGGCAATTCTTCAATGGCACCGGCAATGCAACCCTTTATCTCCTTCAGACCTGTCAAACTCGATGGGTCATCTGTACTGCCGTTGGCCAAAGAGCTCATGAGGGTTTCCTTTTCTTCTTTTGCGGAATACCCTAATTCCTCAAAGCTGACGAAGGACATATTGGATGTGGTTCTTATTTTGTAAAACTCATCAAGTTCAA
>SDBS01007776.1_pt1 | contig 10393 bp, 12 predicted proteins | sample 2277091 | NCBI WGS metagenome assembly SDBS01 (sample SAMN10404972, study PRJNA504765) | marine sediment metagenome | isolation source: marine sediment core GS10_PC15, 163 cmbsf | place: Arctic Ocean: Southern Knipovich Ridge | collected 2010 | reverse complement strand
CGCTCGAGCGCATCAACAAAGGGTTCCACCTCGGTCAGCTGCGACCCGATATGACAGGCCACCCCCTTTAGCTCGATATTCGACAGTTCATTGGCGTTTTCGTACAGCGTGCCGGCCTGATGGATGGCGATGCCGAATTTGCTCTCTTTCATCCCGGTTGAAATATAGGGGTGGGTATTAGGATCCACATCGGGATTTACCCTGAATGATACCGGCGCACTGACACCCATGCTGGCAGCGACTTCATTTAAACTATAGAGCTCGGCTTCTGATTCGACGTTGAAACAACCGATGCCCGCTTCCAATGCACGACGCATCTCGGTTTCGCCCTTGCCGACACCCGAAAAGACAATATTTTCTGCCTGGCCACCGGCGCGAAGGACGCGCTCCAGTTCACCGCCAGACACAATGTCGAACCCGGAACCCAGGCGTGCCAGCAAGTTTAATATTGCAATATTGGAATTGGCCTTAACGGCATAACACACCAGGTGATCTCTGCCACCAAAGGCCTCATCATAGGCCTTCCATGTCGTCTCAATCATGGCGCGCGAGTAGACATAGCACGGTGTATCCACCGCGTCGGCAATGTCTCTTAGCGATACGCCTTCTGCGAACAGCTCACCATCCTGATAGTAGAAAGCTTCCGTCAGGCCCTGCTCGGTGCTGTCTGGGTCCACGAAGTTCATGGTGTCTTTTGCTTTATTGGTTTCTCAGTTGACTCTTTCTCGGCCGCCGGTGCCTGCGGCAAAACCAGCGGGCCCTTGTAACCACAACCGGCCACAAATACAACCACCGCCAGTCCTAACCCCAGAATTCGATTCATTTTCGAACCATTCAAATTTCACTCAGGTGCCTAGCTTACCCTGCCTGTGCAAGCTGCTTCCACCAAATTAAAACCGAAACTGGTGAGAGCATGGTCAGACGCGGAAAGTCTCAGGCCCGCACCAGCTTGACATTGTGCTCGATGAGTTCCGGCTTGATGTCGTCAAGGCCCACCAGGCCCATTGCCGTAAAGGCACCGGCATCTTCGACATCGTTCTCCAACCACTGCTTTACCAGGGTAATCACAATACTGGTGGTAATTCCCATGCCATTGCTGTCGGCTTCGACCAGCGTCGCGGCGTGGTTCACATCCTGATTACCCTTGGTACCCAGCACCTGCACCTGGATGGCATAACTGGCATTACCCATTCGGCGGAACCGGCGAGTTAGCGCATGTAATAACCGGGTATAACGCATTGGTTTCTTCAGCCAACCGATGCGGCGCAACCAGGCGAGAAAGCCCAGTGCGCGATTAACCAAACCCGGTTGCAAACCCATTCGGAAGGTAGCAGTTTGCACCTCGTAGGCACGTGAAAATTGCTCCACCGCCGGGACATCATACAAATAAGCGCGGCGCCGACCCACCGGGGCCGGAAAGCTGACATTTTGTGGTTCGGTCCAGCAAGACGACTCGGTCCATCGCCCGCGTCGCTTGCAGCGCAACGTACCGCCGATTTTGCTCAGCAACGAATACACGCTGGCGCGACCAAACGGCACTTTATTGCCACCAACAGTGAAAGCACGTATCTCGCCAATCTTGTCAAAATAATCGCTCAAGGAATCGACCAGCACCGCTGCCATGGCTGGCATGGACGACGCGCCTGTCACCAACAGGCTGCCACTGCGCCTGGCTTGTGCATGCAGGCGCAACACGCCGTTGACGTAACTGCGATCGTCAGCAAGATCAATATAATGCACGCCGGACCTGGCACAAAACCGGGCCACGGTCAGGCTCTGCTTTTGAAACGGTGCGGCTGCATTCACAACTAAAAAAACATTCGCCAATTCACGATCAACCTGTTCCTCATCATCGACATCAATGCGAAGAGTACTGGCGGAAATTGACTTGGCCAGGCGGCGAGCGCGCTTGGGGTTGCGTCCAGCAATCACACATTCCACATAGGGAATGCGGGCAATTGCGGCGCAAATTCTGCTGCCGACAGCGCCGTAACCTCCCAATACAATAATTTTTTTTCGTTGTTTATTCATTCAGTCAACGATGGCGCTATTTCCACTTACCACGTGGAAATGCTTGAGAATCTATCATATCAGTCTGTCCACGAAACCCTTAAAGAAAGCGGAAACCGGGCAGAATACAGCCGACGCGTGACACTAATCCCAAGTGTCTTCCAGAATGGCAAGCACCGCGAGGGTGTCGCACCTGGGGCAGTTGAGAGAGGTGTTTTTGGTCTCAAGTGGTGTGATTTCCTCCTCATAACAAATCCCGCACCGTGGTTGCTCATCACCGTTAACCCAGGTGCTGCCCACGGTTTTACACCGATTGCAACAATATATCTGCAGGTGAGGTTCGGCATGTTTTCCATGACCAAAGCCGATTTTCTCCTCGGTATATCCACAGTTCAAACAGTTAAACTTCGCGATTCCGCCCATTCCTGACTCCCTGCAAGCCGTGTTGCCGTGATCTATCCCGACAGCCTCCGACCTTCGATGAAATTTCGGCCCGAACAATAATCGATGCCATAATCTGGCGCAAATGATAGTGACTGCCCGAGACCAAACCTTGAAGCTATCCCATAGAAAACCATTTTATAAAAAACAGTATTGCAATTTCGCTATACAGGCTGCGGCAAATGCTGTTATGGAAATCCGCAATCACACTGCATCGCCATAACCAACGAGGAGGCAGAACAAAATCAGCACCACTTACGGCTCTCGCGTGACTGGTTTCTGCAACGCTATACCCGGGTTCTGCCATGGGGAGGTCGAGGGATCCGGCTCAACGCGGATGGCGTCTGTCTTTTTTTGGATAATACACAATGTCTTGTTTGCCACCTGAGACCCGCTCAGTGTCGAAGTTATCCTTTCTGGCCGCAAGTGGTAGCAACCCGCCGTGGCTGGCAAGCGGAGGCTCGACGTTGTTAGGGTATCAACCGGGGCGCAATCGTGCCGCTGGAGGAAATTGAACGATGCCTTAGGCAAGGCAGTGATTAGCGCGCACGGTGGTGACGGAAACGTCGCCGATGCTGTTTTGGCGCTTTGTTGCGCAACACGCGCTTGCGCCAGTGCTGACGCTGCTCCGGCGACATTTTTTGCCAGCGTTGACGCAATTGCTGACGTTGCTCAGCCGACAAGGAGCGAAAATAGGCGTGCCGCTGGCGAATCCTCTCCTGCGCCGCCGGTGGCAGTTCACGAAAACGGTGATAACGCTCACGGATACGCTGGCGCTTTTCCAGTGGCATCTTGCGCCATTTTTTGATGCGGGCCCTGGCAGTGCGCCGCTGATCCGGCGACATTTCATGCCATCGTTTGGCGCCGCGCAATAATCGCTGTTGACGCTCGGTTGACAGATCACTCCACTGGTTTTTCAGCGGCCGCAACAGTTTTTGTTCCGCCGTACCGAGTTCATCCCACGACGCTGCCAAGGCGTGCGGAGTTGTCAGAACCAGGCCCAATGCAACAATCACTAATTGAATTGTCCGATGAATCGCTCTCATGGCTCTCTCGAATCCTTTGGCTCCTCTTTCAGGTCTTCAGCCCCCAGCTCCATGGGATCGATGTATTCTCCGTTCGCTGTTTCCCAGTCACCAAGGTATTCCAGCATCTCCATATCTGGCGCCTCATCTGCCTGAACGGGAACCGCGATTAAAATTGCCAGTGCCATAATCATGCGCTTAACCGGCACGCGTTTGCTCCTCCAACCACAGATAAAAATCCAGATCCTGATAAAACTCCGGGCTTTCAGTTGATGCCAGAAGTTCCATGTCTTCAATGCCCTGTTCGGGAAGTGACGGATTTGCCACCCACAAGGTCGTTGCCACCGCCACCACCAGGGTCGCGGTCACCAGCCCACCGACAGGTTTAATCCAGGCGGGGCGTTCATTTTTCCCGGTTACAGCCCCGGTGGCGCGCAGCCGGGCCATGCGCAGCCGGGCAACAACCTTGTCGTCCAGTTTACCGGCACGTTCATCAAGAACGCGGCGTGTCTGGTTAACCAGCTTGTCTTCACTGCTATTCATCTCACCGGCATCCATATCATTGATCATCACCCAGTCTACTACGCAAAAAGTGCAGCGCGCGCGAGTAATGAGTTTTCACGCTACCAGTTGAACAGCCCATGGCGCTTGCCGTTTGTGCGACATCCAGACCCTCCCACGACCTCAACATGAAGGCCTGTTGCTGCCGGGCCGGCAAATTGGCGATGGCTTCTTCCAGCACGTTCAAATCCTGTCGCGTTGCCAGTATCTGCTCCGGCGCTCTGGCACTGAAATCCTGCACCTGTTCAATGGAATCCTTTTCCGCACTCCCTTCTTCGTTGTTACCGCCTCCAAACCAGGCTCGCCACTTATTGCGAACTTTTGAGCGTCGATACCAGTCCCGAATCTTGCTTTGTAGTATGCGGTGAAACAGCGGCCCCCATTCATCCTTGTCCCGATTGACATAGCGCTGTGCCAGTTTCAGCATCGCGTCCTGCACAATATCCAGGGCCTCGTCGTCATTACCCACGGCCATGCGGGCAGTAACGAAGGCCCGACGTTCGACGCCAGCCAGAAAGCGATCCAGTGCCAGAGTGGAATCCAGTGGTTTCTCCTTTCTGTCATTCCAGTTCCAGTGACCGGATACGCAATCTGCCGAAACACCATCAGTGTCCTAGCGCCGGCCGCCTCTTCCACCGCGATGCGCCTGACGATGCGCTCTGTGGGCCTGACGATGGCCGCGTTGCTGACCTGGTTCACCTCTTTCATTGGTCTTTCGATGAAACCCATGGGCCTTTCGATGGGCCATGCGTCCCCGACCCTCGACAGCCTGCTGACCGCGGTCAATGCGACGATGGGCCATTCTACCCGTGCGATCCAATCTATTGTTAACGCGATCGCCTCTGCGGTCCAGCCGGTCATTGATGCGGTCACCGCGTCGATCAAGACGATCGTTGATTTGGTCACCCTTGCGTTCCAGTCGATCAGCCAATACATCGCGGCCGGCCTCGCGGGCCCGATCGGCGTTGGCATCAAGCCGGTCCTCAATACGATCGCCACGTTGGTCCAGCCGGTCATTGATGCGGTCACCGCGTCGATCAAGGCGAGCCTCAAGGCGGTCACCAATGTTATCCAGACGATTCTCGACACGCTGGCCGACGCCGGATTCATCGGCAAATACGGGTAAACCCGCAAAAATTGCGGCCAGGGTGCTGCTGACTAAGAATTGCTTATTCATGTATTTCTCCCGGTTTTTAATGTCTGTGAGAGAAATAACGCACGGGACCGGGGTTGGTTGACACAGATTCTGCGAAAAGACATCGATTTTTCCAACGATGCAGTTGTGATGTCGTCACGGGCGAAGCGGGTCGCCCAATTAAGAACTGATTTTTTTGTTGGGCCTACCTGAAGCTGAGTTTATATCAGCAGGCCGCCGAGGAGATTATTCCTTCAATAGCAGGTCAACTCACCCTAAGGTATCAATTTGGTCGAGTAAGCCTTGAAAACATCCGGTGGTGCTTTGGGGTTTATCTCGGAAAATAATAAGCCACCAGCAACATTTTTTTCGTGATAGTCACTTAGCCCCCCGGAATGGAATACCGGTTTGATTCGTTTGCTGATTAACAATTTACCTTTTGCGTCGCGTTGCAGTGTGGCGCGGCGAATATCGGCAAATTCAACAACAAACATGCCATCGTGGGCCCGGTTTTTTTTGCCAAATCCTGTCGCCCCGGATGGGGTAACCAGTAAAAACAGTCGATTGCCCCGTTTCACCAGACTGGACCCGGTAAAGGTGAGGTAGCCGAAGGCCTTGGCATCTTTGAAGTTGGTCAATGTACCGACAAAGCGCCAGTTTTTGCCATGATCATTTGAGGCAATTAAAACAACTTTGCGTTTACGCCACTTCCCCAGACCAGAGAGTGTCGCGCTGGCATCCAGACTCAGATAAATCACACCTTCGTGATAAAGCGAACCAATCTCGTTGTAGAAAGATGTTGTCCGCAAGTCGGCATGCAGTGAATTGATATTGAGATCACAGTGTTTGGCTATCTTGCCAAACAGGCACTTTGGCTTGGACCAGCGCCCGGCCGGATTGGACGCAAATCTCATTTCAATCCAGCCCGCACCAAACAGACTATTTTTAGATTTATGAGGCGTTGTATTGAAATAGCGCTGAACAAACAGCTTCCAGCGGCGAGCCGGGATATCGTCTGGATCATAAAGCAGACTGGGCGTTTCATAGCGCCAAACACCTGGCACGTTGCGTCTGCGTACCTTGAGGTTGTGATCGAATGATTTATTTACTGTTTTGACGTAATGCCAGGTCTTGCCTTGGTCCATACTGCGCGCCAGATGCGTTGACACATACTTGGGTAATTCTACCCGTGAGTAGGCAAGCCAGCCCACGCCGTCCTTACCGTATTCTACGGATACATCAAAAATGCCATTCTTCAGTGGATCGCCAATTATCCTGATTTGCCGGAATGGTGAACCACCATCGATACCGGCCGCGACGTTAACTGGACTGGCAATGACTAATGCAAGCACCGCACATATTTCTGGAATTCCCAATTTCATAGTTATTATGATCGCCCCGCCTTGCCCTTGGATCTCTCAACCGGATAGCGATCATCGTTAATCGCTATCTTTTTACTGGTTGTTTCAGACAAATCAATATTCAATCTCTCGGCAATGCGCAGGAGATAGATAAAGATATCCGCCATTTCCAGCGCCACTTCTTCGCGCTGCTTTTCGTTTAATTCGTGACTCGGGTCTTCCTTTATCCACTGGAAATGCTCCACCAGTTCGGCGGCCTCGACGATGAGCGCCATGGCGAGGTTGTTAGGGGAATGGGCCGCTCCCGGCGTCCTGCCTCCCGCGGCATTTGTACGTCCATGTACATCATCTGCTCCCAGTCTCGCGCCTGTGCAAATTCACGCAGGCGCTGGCTGAAAGAAGCGATCTCGTTCATGTTGAGCTAACGGGTTATACACTTACGGGCGTTGGCCACGGCACGTTTAACCTGCGCCGGTGCCGTGCCACCGATATGGTCGCGGGATGCAACTGAGTTCTCAAGCTTCAGAACATCGAAGACCGAATTGTCGATAACATCGGAAAACTGTTGCAAGTCATCCAACGCCAGTTCACCAAGATCCTTGCCGGCATCCAGCGCAAAGCGCACAGCCTTGCCAACAATTTCATGGGCATTGCGAAAGGCCACACCCTTGCGCACCAGCGCATCGGCAAGATCGGTTGCCGTGGTGTAACCCCTGATAGCGGCGTTACGCATATTGTCGCGCTTGACCTCCATGCTTGCCAGCATGTCGGCGTATACCTTGAGACAATCCAGAACCGTATCAAGTGAATCGAACAGGGGTTCCTTGTCTTCCTGGTTGTCCTTGTTGTACGCCAGCGGCTGCCCCTTCATCAATGTTAGCAAACTTATCAAACTGCCATTCACTCGACCGGTTTTGCCGCGCACCAGTTCCGGTACGTCCGGGTTCTTTTTTTGCGGCATAATGCTGGAACCGGTGCAAAAGCTGTCGCCCAACTCAATAAAGTCAAATTGCACCGATGACCACAGGATCAGCTCTTCCGACATTCTCGACAGGTGCATCATGATTAATGAAGCATCGAACACAAACTCGATGGCGAAGTCACGATCAGATACGGCGTCCAGTGAGTTGGCTGCCGGTTTGTCAAAACCCAACTTTTCAGCAGTAAACTCCCGGTCTATGGGGTAGCTCGTTCCTGCCAGCGCCGCCGCACCCAGGGGCATAACATTCACCCGCTTTCTGCAATCCTGCAGGCGCGTGTGATCACGCTCGAGCATCTCAAACCAGGCCAGCATGTGGTGACCAAAAGTGATGGGCTGCGCCGGCTGCAAATGGGTGAAACCCGGTAATATGGTGTCGCTTTCTTTTTCGGCGATATCGATTAAAACGGACTGCAGAACCCGTAGTCGACCGCAAACCTCGTCAATGCCGTCTCTGAGATAAAGCCTGATATCCGTCGCCACCTGATCATTGCGCGAGCGACCGGTGTGCAGTTTCTTGCCGGCCTCACCGATGCGGTCTGTCAGTCTGGCCTCAATATTCATGTGCACATCTTCCAGCGACACACTCCAGGCAAACTGGCCAGCATCGATTTCTGCCTCGATCTCCTCCAGCCCGCCAACAATGGTCTTGCACTCGCCGTCGGTGAGTACACCCACGTGTGCCAGCATTTGTGCGTGAGCAATGGAGCCCTGGATATCGTAGTGGTAGAGCCGCTGATCAAATCCCACAGAGGAAGTGAAGCTTTCGACAAAGTTGTCAGTCGGGGCCTCGAAGCGACCACTCCACAGTTTTTTCTTGTCCATTATTATTTCTGGTGCTAGTTTATTGATTCCGAAACCGCCCTATATTCAGGGCTTTTCCACCAGATCGGAGTTTACGGCACTTTTCTCCGCCTGTCCGTGTGCCGGGCTCGATTATCGGCCATCCGTTGTATAAGTGGGCGTTGCAGGCTATTGTCGGTTATACAGTTATTTATTAACTGGATTATCCGGTTCGGACTCTCCTTTTGAGTGCACCCCCACCCCGAATACCGAATCGGATATTATGACCCCCCGCTTGCGGGGGGTTTTTTTGGTACTCGCACTGATGACGCCGGCTGCAAGACAATAATCAAGAGGGTGGAACCAGGCCGTCTTGCCTTCACCGCCCGGTTTACGGTTTAATTCCTTCCTTGCGGTGGGGAGAAAACCAAACCCGCCGGGCGTTTCGCAGGTTTTTATTCTTGCTTGAAGCAACTCGCACATGAACCGTATCGGCCATGTCAAATTCGACCATTAAAGACCAACCTTTCCTGCCCGACTTCGGTTCGCTCGGCGTCGCCATTCGCATCATCTTTCTGGCGGAATTGATGGCCATCATTATCACTGTCAGCCGTAACTCGGTTTTCAACGAGCAAGCCTGGGCTGACTTCAACTTACTATCTGCCTTCGCCCTGACAATTTCTTTTTGCAGTATTGTGGTGCTTAAACTGGCATCGCCATTTCTGCGTCGTATGTCCGTGGTCGGGGGCTCGCTGGCCGTATTTTTGTTGTTACTGGCGGTGGCCATGGTTGGCACAGAATTTATTATTTTTGCACTCTACGATATTGGTCTCATTGATCAACGCTGGCCGGAGTGGCGTAACTCCCTGGTGATACGTAGCGTGATTATTGTTGGCCTGATCAGCATCCCGGCGCTGCGATATATGTTCCTTGCTTATCGCATCCAGGCAGATCAAAAAATCAAACAGGATGCCAAGATGCAGGCGTTGCAGTCGCGAATACGTCCGCACTTTCTGTTTAACAGTCTCAATAGTGTTGCCAGCCTCACTCGACGTGATCCTGAAAAAGCAGAAGCGGTATTGCACGATATTGCGGATCTGTTCCGCGTGCTGCTGGCCGACGCGCGCAAGCTGGTACCTATTTCGGCGGAGCGTGAAATTTCGCGTCAGTATCTGGAAGTAGAGAAGATTCGTCTTGGTGATCGCCTCAAAGTCAAATGGAACGTAAACAATGTACCGCGATCAGCTCTCATCCCGGCGCTGATTCTGCAACCCCTGCTGGAGAATGCCATTTACCACGGCATTGAACCGCGTTTTGCCGGCGGCAAGATAACGATTGATATGTGGACCGAAGGCAAAATCCTCAATGTCTTGATCAGCAATCCGCTGCCAGAGAACCCGGGCAAATCTCACAGTAAGGGCAACAAGATTGCACTGGACAATATCAGAGAGCGACTTGATACCCAGTTCGGAAATATTGCCAGTCTGCAATCATTTCAGGAAGGCAACAATTATCACGTGAAACTGAAAATGCCTATCGTCGAGCGTCAGTAATGTCTGCCATTGTTGAAAAAGCCGGCCTGGTCTGGGCACGCGTTACCGCCAGCATGAAAAGCACCGAGTGGTCAAAGGAAAAGACGCCTGAAGAAATGGCGGGGTTTCTGCCCAATTTCTGTAAGGGTGACATGCTCATCAGCATCGTCATTATTGCCGAGCTACTGGCACTGGTCGTTACCCTGGTGACCCGTCGATTTACACTCAATATCTTCTGGGATTTGTTGCTGATATCCATTTTTATTCAATGGATCGCCCTCTCCAGTGCCGTTATCTTGTGTGCAGCACGCAATCGTCTCAATCAGATACCCAAGCACCGCGCCCTGGGCGTGGCCTACCTGATGCTGCTGACAATCACCTTTGTCGTTTCCGAGGCATCGGTATGGTTATTATTTGCCGTCGACCAACTGCCATCGCCACGACCGGAGTGGTATGGCTATTTCCATGTGCAGAATTTGTCAGTTAGTCTGGTGGTTAATGCGCTGGCGTTACGCTATCTACTTGGCATTCATGAGTTGCAGCAACGCACAATATCGGAGGAACGT
>SDBS01007775.1_pt1 | contig 10394 bp, 11 predicted proteins | sample 2277091 | NCBI WGS metagenome assembly SDBS01 (sample SAMN10404972, study PRJNA504765) | marine sediment metagenome | isolation source: marine sediment core GS10_PC15, 163 cmbsf | place: Arctic Ocean: Southern Knipovich Ridge | collected 2010 | reverse complement strand
CAAGCCATATCAGCAATTTTCCATTGTACGCCCTGAAATCGTCCGATTGGTTTATTAAATTGAACTCTTTCATTAGCATACTTAATTGAAGCTTCTAAAGCTGCTTGTCCTAAACCTACACACTGTGCTGCGATTCCGATTCTGCCGAAATTCAAAATTTTCATGGCCATCTTGAAACCTTCTCCAGGATTTCCTAAAATATTCTCATTAGGTACTCTCACATCTTGAAATACAAGCTCTGATGTATTTGAAGCACGTACTCCTAACTTATCTTCTTTTATTCCAACGGAAAAACCAGGAGAATCCCCATCTACAATAAAAACAGTCATTTGTTTTCTACTATCTTTTTCACCTGATTTAGCTACTACTAATAATGTTTTAGCTATCCCACCAGACGTAGCGAAAATTTTTGTTCCATTTAATATCCATTCATCTCCGTCTTTCTCTGCAGTTAGTTGAACTCCTCCTGCATCTGAACCTGCATTTGCTTCAGTTAAACAAAAAGCACCTACTTTATCTCCTTTCACGAGATCAGGTAGAAATTTTTGCTTCTGATCATCAGTTCCGAATTTATAAATTGGATAAGTAGCAACACCATTATGTACAGCCATAGTAATTCCCCATGCTGCATCTGCACGTCCAATTTCCTCGATTATAATACAAAAACCGATAGTATCATTGTGAAGACCAGCTCCTCCGTATTCTTCTGGAATACACGCACCAAAATAATTCATTTCTCGCATTTTTTGAAAGGCTGTATCATCTAATTCCTGCTTTTCATCACTTTCCTTTGCCACAGGAACAAGATATTCCTCTCCAAATTCTCTGGTAATTTTTTTTAACATCTTTTGTTTTTTAGACATTTCAAAATCCATAACAAATCACTTCTTTTTCAAATTGAATATATAATCTAATTTAGAAGTCTAGTTATTTATCCAAATTATATTTTATGGGATTTTTAGTTATATTTTTCTCTAAACCATTAATGAGCCATGGAACTGAAGACTCAAACATTGAAGGTTTTAGAAGAAATGAAATCTTAGCAAGTTTTGCACTCTTAAAACAATATTTTCTTTTTTTTATGACTTTTATTTGACTATTTACTTTGCCTAGACGCTTGTCCTCGACAAAACTGAAGATTCTAATCTAAATAAACAGTCCATTCTGGTTTTAAAATAAAATATTGGTCTATTGCATCTTTCATAGTTTGACGACATACTTCAATTTCTTTTCGAGTTGGGGGATCAATTTGTTTCACTTTTTCAGCTACCTTTAAATCCCAGTCAGTGTTTTCTTTCACTTGTTCTATTGTAATATTTGGATGTAAGGCATCTAGATAGGCTTCTTTTGATTCAGGATCAAACTTCATAATACAGAACGGTGTGACGATAACTTCTGGGCCAGTATCAGGTGGGTAACCTGCTTTTATTCTGCTATCAAATCCCTTTAAATAACCTGGATCAGTAATAAAATCTAATTTCTCAGGTAATCTTCTTTTTATGTGGTCATCTATAAGCCATATTAATCTTTTTGCCATACCTGCAATTTCTGTAGCACCACCTCCTCCTGGTAAGCGATAAATTGGCTTTTCATATGGACCGACTACAGTAGTATTACAGTTTCCATATTTATCAACCATAGATGTACTCAATAATGCTACGGTTATTTCACCTCTTTGAAGTATAGATAATGCATCAATAGAGTCCCCAACAAATAAAGAATTCGGAACTAAAACAGGATCACTAATCGAGTAAGGCATTTTAATAGGTTTCGGTAATTCGTCTTGAAATAACCCAACTTCTAACACAGAAAAAAGATCAGGGCAATGGAGTAATTTAGCCATATGTACTGCTAGAAAAGGCCAGTGAAAAGCATTAAATACTATATCATCATTTTTAATCTGTCTACAAGCTGAGACTAACATCATTTCAAAACCAGTGTATTCTGTACAAAACTCTTTTTCTTTAGAACCCATAGTTAACAGCCCCCTGAATAATTGGTTTAGCTTTTAGAAATTTTATTTTATCCTCTCCTAAAACTTTCAAGTATTCCTGTCTATCATCAACTCCAGTTACCCACGTTTCAAGCCAAGTCTCCCAATCTTCTACAGTTTTCGTTTCTTTAGCATAATTAAATCTATATTCTAAATCTGTGTAGTAAAAACCTTGCAAACTGCTCGGATGAGCACCCCAAGGTTCATGTACAACAGCATCAACTTTATGAGCCCCTATTATTGTGCGTTCGGGAGATTCCATAATAACTTTTTTATCCACAATTTCTTCTGTTGCAACAATAATTTTCTTACAAGCATTGATCCCATACTTGGTGTCTCCTATTAATCCCCACATTTGGGCATTTCCTTCAATATCTGCCCGTTGAACCTGAATTATTCCAACGTCAGGATTTATTGCTGGAACGACGCAGATCTCTTCACCAGTAAAAGGACACTTTACTATCGCTGCTTTTAATCCAACTTCTTTTGGATGATCATAAATGTCTGTTCCAATAATTGAACGAATTGGTACAAAAGGGATGCCCATGTATCCTGCAAAGAAAGACATGTTTATCATAAAAAGCGATTGTTCATTGTATAATATTTTCTGGGGTATTCCTTTTTCCATAGCCCTCCTTAGATTATATGCTGGTTGAGGGCCAGTTCCATTCCAGCAGTGCGAAGTTATTATATGATTCGTGACTCCAGCACCAATTAACTGGTCAAACATAATTCCGCCTCCACATTTAGTTACTTTTAGATTTCTTTTATTTTGTCTAATAATTTCATGAGCTGCGGAAAACGTCATCCCATTACCGAAGCCACCAAAAAAAACTAATTCATCATCATGGACTAATTTCTGTATAGCACTTTTCATAGTCATTATTTTATCAGAAATTTTTATACACCTTCTTCATTAATAGATTTTTATAAACAGTTTCTTCCTAACATATACTTAAACAATCAATATCTAAAATTAATTACATATAAAATCTTTTACTATAATACCATTTACTCTTAAACTATGGAATAAGAGGATTTTTAGAGAAAGATCAAAAAAATAAATTTCTAAAAATTAGTTATCATATATTGGTAATTATTTATTCTTAACTTCTATATGATTAAATTCTTATTTTATTGATTTTAGAATTATAAAATTATTTTTTATAAACCTCCATATTAGATTAATTAAGAGAGAATTGGTTTTTCATTGATTACTGTTTAAATTATAGTCTGAACTTTTATCTAACCTAATCAGAATTAAATTAATAAGAATCAATATAAAAAATACAACGTGTATATGACATGAGTTTAGAATGTAGTAGTTGTGGAAGAACTATAGAACCGCTTCCATTGGAATGCGGGCATAATATCAGCATTAATAGTGAGACTAATCAATGGGAATGTACTATGGGAAATTGCGGAAGCGTCACATTAGAAAATTTTTTATGTGAGAATTGTTGTATCAATAAAAGCATATTGAATATATTCAATAACTATGAACTCCTTTCAGTTGAAAATGAAGAATTTCGAATGGAACTAGACCTATTAGAAGGAAAAGTTGTTCAAATGAACGTACATGATACGGGATTTAAATTTTGGGTCAAATTTGGAGAAGGAAAATTTAATTACGGAAAAGGAGAAATAGAAGGGGCTGATCTTTTTGTTACAAGCGGACATGAGGTTATGAATGGAATTCTTAATAAAGAACTTGATGCAAAGACTGAATATCTATCAGGTAATATTAAATTGGAAGGAGATCTTCAGTTTATTGTTTTATATTTCGATCTGCTTAATTTAGCTTTAGAAATTAAAAGAGAGGTGAAAGGGGATAAATGAAGGATAAGACTTTTATCTGGGGTCATAGAGGAACAGGATTTAATGGTGTGTCGAATTCTATGTCTTCGTTTAAAAATGCTATTAAAATAGGAGTAGATGGTATTAAAACTGAAGTAAAATTATCAAAAGATGAAAAAATATTTATAACCTATAACCAGAATCTTAAAACAAATGGAGAAGCTAAATCATTTAATGAATTAGACAGTAGAGAAATTAAGAAATATAAATTAGAAAATGGAGAGTCAATACCTACTCTCACAGAGCTATTTGAAGAATTTAAAGATTCTAGCATTAAATATAATTTTGATATACAATCTCCTGAGATAGGGATAAGAATAATAAAGATTGCTAAGGATTTTGATCTAATTGATAAAGTAGAATTAGCAAAAGCTTCAACAAATTCCTTGCTTCTCCCTGATATTTTTTCTAAAGTCAGAGAAACTAATAGTAAAATAACCCTGATCAATTCAATTTTTCTGAAACACTCAAACATAGGTGAAAAACACTTGGAACTGGAAAATATGAGAAAATTAGATGTTCAGGTTATTAATGTTCATTATAATTTTGCCAATTTTGAACTATTTAAGAAAGTAAAGGACGCTGGCTTTAAATTCTATGTATGGGGTGTGCTGTTTAAAAGATCAATGGAAAAATTCCTGAAAATGAAATACAAGGGAAAATATGTTGAAGCACTTTATTCAAATTTCCCTGGTAGATTAGTAAATCTGAGAGACAGTATTCAAAACAACTAAAAGCTTTTAAATAGAGGTGATTAATAATTGGCAAGCTCAGATGAACCACAAAAAATTAAAATTAGAGGAGCAGGTTATAAGTAAAAGCTATTAATCATTACTCTGTTTGTATCAGCAATAATTTTTTTTTTACTTTTTTTTATCCAAGTAATATACCCCCTGGTAACTACACTGTAGTAAACCGGTTTGATCCTGCATCTGGTCAACCACTACAACTTGATTTTGTAATAATAATGGTTGCATCTCTAATTAATGTTGTAGTCTACGGAGTTAGCACATTAATCATCGGGATTATTTACGCTTTAAAGAGAAGAAGTTGAATAAACCAAACTTCTATTAAAACTAAAGTTCCTAAAAACTTGGAATTTAAATCAGATATTTACTTATTTTGATGTATGAGTAAAGAAAACCAACATTTTGAAATTTCAAAACATAAAAACTATTTATATGTGATAAAAGAAAATATCTCTCTTGTTCATCCGGTGTATACAAACGATCCTCTTAATATGTATTTACTTTTAGGTTCTCATACTGCTCTGTTACTCGATACAGGATGCGGTCTTTCTCCACTCAAATCATTAATAGATAATTTAATTGGTGATAGAAATCTCATTGTTTTTAATACTCATTATCATTGGGATCATCCTTTAGGTAATGTAGAATTCGAAGAGATTTACATTCATGAAAAGGAAGTGAAATTTGTTTCGAAACATTATGATGTTTCTTACTTTAAAGATTCCCCTAATGATATTGTTAAGATATACGCGAAACAGGATTTTTTAATTCCTCCTGCAAAGAGAGTTAAATCTCTAAAAGATGGTGATGTATTCGATTTGGGTGAAATAGAAGTAAAAGTTATGCATTGCCCTGGACATTCTCCTGGCTCTATTTGTTTATTGACATCCACTGGCGAACTTTTTACAAGTGATGTAGCCTATTATGGAGATATATTTCTTCCCAAAAAAGAAAATTTTCCTAAAGTTCTTAAAACTCTTTCTAAATTAATAAGTTTATGTGAAAATCAAAATGAGCTTGAATTATATCCTTCACATAGAAATTATCCATGTGATATTACACTTTTAACAGATCTTTATAAGGGAATTAAAAATTTAGAAAACTTATGGGATTATAAGCATTCGTTTGAGTTTTTCAAAGCTTGGCAGATTGATGATGAAAGTGGCAAATTCCGATACTTCATATCAAAAACATGAACATTTTTGATATTCAGAAGAAAATTTGAATTTAAGTTTCAAAATATCTTGTAAAGACCATCTAGCATTAATCCTGAATTCATTGGTTTTTTTATTCTGTTCTAGTGTTACGAAATTGTGTTAAAAAATTATTATTCAAATACTTTTGGTTATATAATTAACATAATAAAACAAATTTTAACACAAATTTGCTTTTTTTGGGGTTAATTTTCGAAATTTTAATAAAAATTCATAGGGTAAAATTGATGAGTGGGGAGAGTACGGACACTGATAAAAGGGAAAGAAAAGATAATATCTTTGATTTAGACATAGATCGACTTTTAGATGAAAATCCTTTACTCGGAATCGCAATATTTCAAGAAAATAGAATAAAATATGTAAATAATTATTTATCTGATATAGTTGGATATACATTTTACGACTTAATGGTTATGACCGTTTATGATGTATTGGAAACCATTCCTCCTGAATATCGTACCTTAATAAAATTAAACTTTAAAGAAGTAGAAGGTGGATCGAAACAAAACCTAGACATTACATATCCAATTTATCGGAAAGACGGAAAAAAAATATGGGTTCATTCATACGGAAGAAGATTTCTGTGTATGGGAAAACCTGCAATATTTGTGTTAATGAAATTTATCTCAACCTTTAAGAACACAGAAAATAAGAATGAGAATTCAATAGACTTAGAGGAGTCGTTTGTAGACATTACAATGAAACATGAATTGGAACAGAATCTGAAACAATTAAGCACCAGATTACAAGAGATAAATCTTTTAAAATCAGAACTCCTATATCGCATATCTCATGAATTAAAAACCCCTTTGATTTCAGTGAAGGGATATACCGATTTAATATTAACTTCATACAAAGAAAAACTAGACAAAGATTTACTTTCGTACTTAGAAGCGATTATGGATGGAAGTGAACGCTTGGAAAATCTTATCAACGATATATTGGAAAGTTCAAATTTGGCAAATGATCAAATTAAGTTGAAGGTAAAGGATGGAGATTTAACGTCCTTAATTGAACACACTTTAGAACAGTTAGATGAAGTGGTTAAGGCGAGAAAACATTCTATCATTTTGAATTTAAATGATAAACTATTAACTAAGTTTGATGAAGAAAAGATTCAAAAAGTAATTTCACACCTCTTATTCAACGCAATTAGTTATACACCAAAAACAGGGCAGATTAACATCTCTTCTGGTATTAAAGATGGTGAAATAATAATATCTATAAGGGATAATGGAATTGGATTGACAGACGAAGAAAAATATAAACTTTTTAAACAATTTGGGAAAATTGAGAGATATGGTAAAGGATGGGAAGTTGGTATTGATGGTGTTGGATTTGGTCTATACAATTCAAAAAAAATAGTAGAATTACATAACGGTAAAATTTGGGTCGAATCAGATGGCGTAAATAAAGGAAGTACGTTTTATTTTTCTTTACCATTAATTTAAATATAATTTTTTAAATAAGTGGAAATTTCTTCAAATCTAAAATTATATATTTTAATCCAAATGTCTAACTCATCTTGAGTTAATAAATGAAATTCAAACGGATGACTGATAGGTAATCCTACATCTTCTTCAATTTCCGCAATTAGTTCTGCTCTTTTTAAATGATTTTTAGGAACATTTGCAATTACTAATATATCGATATCGCTCCCTGCTACTAAATTCCCTTCAATTATACTCCCAAATAGATACGTTTGAGAATCCTTTAGAATAATTTTTATACTACTTTCAATCTTCTTCAAATATTTTTTATGATCTTTGATAAATCTACTTGTTTGTCTCATTATTTCTAACATTCTTGACAAGATTTTTTACCTCTTCTGCAATTTTTATAGCCTCACTCGCATCATCTTTCTCATAAACAAAATTAAAATAACGAGAGTTCAAATATGCACTTTCGAGAAAAATTAGAGCTTTTCTATCATAATTGAATACTTCTTTATTAGTTAGTTGATATAATGAACCAAATAATTTCCTAATTGAGTGAGTTTTTGGCACTTCTCCACCTTTTTCAAGAATAGTGGCTTTCATAAAAAGTTGAACTGATTGTCCTGCCATAAAACAAGTTAAATCCCAATCTTCTTTCTTAAATCTCTCTTTAGCTCCATCTAAAAAGTTTCTTGCTCGTTTTAGTAAAAGCTCTATTTCTTCTTTATGCATATAATAGATCAGTATTTTTTTAGCTATATATTTTTATTTCATGTTAAGACTAAATTTTGACTAGATTAGTGAATTTTACTTTAAATGACCTAAATATTAAATAAAATAAAGAAATTTGGCGAAAATAAATAGTTTAAGAGAGACTCTCGATAAAATTTTTGATATTATTAAAAGCTTTCGTGCTCTCTGGTAGTACCTCTCCATAATCTTGAAAAACGTGATTCATATTTTCATATACTTCAAGTGTGACCTGAACTCCAGCAGATTTTGCTCGTTCCGCTAATAAAAGTGAGTCGTCTAACAGTGCCTCTATGCCTCCTGCTTGGATGAGTAGAGGTGGTAATCCTCCCAAATCCGCAAAAACCGGGGAAATAAGCGGATTTTTATTGGAATTTCCCCCGGAATATAGACTTGCCATTGCTTTTACTCCTTCTGACATTTCTGGCTCGTATTTATAATTGGTTTCAAGTGTTTTACCACTGGCAGTAAGATCTACCCAAGGTGACATCATCACTGCTGCTTTCGGGAGTGGTAATTCTAAATCTTTTAACTTTAATAGGGTTGCCATGGTTAAACCTCCACCGGCAGATTCTCCACCGATGATAATGTTATTAGGATCAATACCTTTGGCTAATAACCATTGATACGCATTAATGGAATCATCTAAGGCGGCAGGAAAAGGGTGCTCTGGTGCTAGACGATAACCTATATTCAAACATCTATAATTTGTAACCTTAGATAGCAAATAAGGAATCCAACGCCGACTTTCTAGAATACCCATGAAATATCCTCCACCAAATAAGGTCAGATAGATTTTATGTTCAGAGGCTCCAGGAACGTAAATCCATTCAGCTGACAACTCACCTATATTTATTCGTTCTATTGTTACATCCCCAGGTATTTTTTCATTGTTTCTTATTCCAGATGAATCTGAGAGGTGCCTGTAAAATTTAATGGTCATCATTGGTTCTACCTTCCCTCCCTCCAGATCTTCGACTGAGACACTATTTTGGGAAGCAAACTCTTGTGTTGCCTTTTTCCCTAATTTAAAATCTTCTTCTATCAGTTTTCCAAGCTCTTTATGAACTTTTGAAATTTCTTCATATGACATTTTTCATTCACATTTGGTTTGGATATTAGTTAGGTCTAAATCATTATAATTTAAAAGATTAGTTAATTATTATAATGATTAATATTAATAGGTCTTTGACAATTCTAGGTCCTTAAAATTTCATTATAAAGATTTTCAACAAATTGATCAAAATTAAGTTACTAGAAGAGAACTAGTAGATTTTAAAGATTAAATATAGAAGTTTAAGGGAGACATTCAATAAATTTTCTGATATTCTCAAAAGCATCCTTACTTTCAGATAGTGAATCTCCAAATACTTGAAAGACGTGAGTCATATTTTCATATATTTCAAGAGTAACTTGAACACCGGCAGATTTTGCTCGTTCAGCTAATAAACTTGAATCGTCTAATAGTACCTCAATGCCTCCTGCTTGGATGAGTAGAGGTGGTAATCCTCCCAAATCCGCAAAAACCGGAGAAATAAGAGGATTTTTAAGGGACTCTCCCCCCACATAATTAGCAGCAACAGGAACTACCGGGGCTGCTATTTCTGGTTCATATTTATAATTAGTTTTTAAAGATTTACCGCTAGCAGTAAGATCTACCCAAGGTGAAATCAACACTGCTGCTTTCGGGAGGGGTAATTTCAATTCTTTTAATTTTAATAAAGTTGCCATAGTTAAACCTCCACCAGCAGATTGTCCGCCTATGAAAATGTTATTGGGATGAATATCTTTGGCCAATAACCATTGATAAGCACTGATAGAATCATCTAAAGCGGCAGGAAAAGGATCCTCTGGGGCTAAACGATACTCTATATTCAAACATCTATAATTTGTAGTCTTAGATAGTAAATAAGGAATCCAACGGCGACTTTCAAGATTACCTATGTAATATCCTCCACCAAATAAATTCAGATAGATTTTGTGTTCAGAGGCTCCAGGAACGTATATCCATTCAGCTGACATCTCCTCAATATTTATTTTTTCTACTGTTACGTCCCCAGGTATCTTTTCATTGTTTAATTTTCCAAATGAATCTGCGAGGTGTCTGTGAAATTTAATCATCATCATTTGTTCTAACTTACCACTCAACAGATCTTCTAATAAGATATTATTCTGGGAGGTAAACTCTTGCATAAACTTTTGGGTTAATCGAAATCTTCTTTCCTTAAGTTTTCCAAGTTCTTCATGAACTTTTGAAATTTCTTTGTATGACATTTTTAATTCACATTTGTTCTAGTTATTTTGTAGTTTTAAATCATCTTAATTTAAGGGATTTGTAAATATTATATTTTATTAGATTACTTAAAGAAATTACATTGTTTGCATACAATTTCAA
>SDBS01007774.1_pt1 | contig 10395 bp, 7 predicted proteins | sample 2277091 | NCBI WGS metagenome assembly SDBS01 (sample SAMN10404972, study PRJNA504765) | marine sediment metagenome | isolation source: marine sediment core GS10_PC15, 163 cmbsf | place: Arctic Ocean: Southern Knipovich Ridge | collected 2010 | reverse complement strand
AAATCGTTCCATATCCTCAGGAAGGAGATGCTGTGCATGTTCAATGCGCCATCTCCGGTCGCGTGCACCATTTTCTTTTATGACTTTTTCAAAAATGTCCAGGATGAGATGATTCGCTCTATCACCAATCGCATGGACGGCCAGTTGAAGTCCCTCTCTATCTGCCTGCAAAATCCGGTTTTCCATCTCCCCGTCCGGAAACATATCTGGAGCCAGGAGACCCGATGTCAAAGGATTGTCGGCATACGGTTCAAAGAAAAAAGCCGTCGCAGATCCCAAAGAGCCATCAACAAAACCTTTTAATCCTCCCAGAGTTAAATAAAATTGATTTGGAGGGATCTTTGATTTGACTGTCGAAAAATATTCATGTTGAGATATGGGGGTATATCCATGAATGCGGGCCGTAAGTTTTTTGTCTTCAAAGAGTTGTTCTAAAGCCAGAGCGCTTTCCTCATAATTCATATCATGAATAGTGGTCACGCCCATTTGTGCCGCATGTTCCAGGGCAGCTGCAGCGGCTTTTATTTTTTCATCCAAGGAGGATTCCGGGATGTGTTGGAAAACAAGACCCATAGCCGCGTCTTTCAGGATTCCTGTGGGTTCTCCTGTCACGCGGTCTCTGATGATTTCTCCACCAAAGGGAGGGAGGGAGTCTTTGGTAATCCCTGCCATCTTCATCGCGACCGTGTTGACCAGGACCATATGGCCGTCATGACGGTTAATGCAAACAGGATTTTTTTGTGTGACTGAATCGATCCATTCTTTGTGCGGGAGCTGAGGAGGATCAAACTTTTGATGGTCCCAGTCTCCATAAAGAATCCATTCCCCTTTCCCGAGAGAGTCAGCCTTATCTTTTATCTTGGAAACAAAGTCCTCCCGACTCTTGACCTCATACAGCTGAATGCTGGACAGAGAAAATCCTCCATTTAAAAAATGTGTATGACTATCGATAAATCCTGGAAGTACAAAAGCACCTTGGAGGTCGATAGATTTTGTGGCAGATCCTTTTAACTTTTGTATGGCCTTTGAAGAACCGACTGCAAATATTTTTCCTCCTGAAACAGCGATGGCTTCCGCCCGAGGCTGATTTGGATTGACTGTCCAGATAGCCCCGTTAAAAAGGATAAGATCGACTTCAATCAAATGATCACCTTCTCTAAATCATGCAGCAAAACGAGACGGCCAAAATAATTTTCAAGAATTTCCTGTTCAATTTCTGACTCGGAAAACTCAAGATCACCAAAAATATGACAGGGAATAAGGCACTTCACACCGCTGTTCTGACTCAAGCGGCCCAAATCAAATGCATTGGTGTGTATATCATAAAGAAGGGGGTACAAATCAAAATAGCGTTTAGGAGCGCTGCACTCATGGATAAGACAATCGATGTCTCTGGCTGCCTCAAAAATTGGTGGGTGGATGGGTGTATCTCCGGAAAACAGCAGTTTTTTGTTTGGTTTCTGGAATTCAAAAATAAAAGCGAGAGACGAAGGATGGTGAGGTACATCCAGACAAGAACCATGAAGTGACGGCTGCAGCTGGAAATCCTCACCTGATTTCAAAGGAATAAAATTTATCCGGCATTTTATCTTTTCCTCGCGGAGGTGAAAAAGATCGAGCAAATTTCGGCAAAAATGAACACTCTCCTCTGTTCCATACAGATTGATCGTGCATTCGACAAGCATCAAACTGTGTACTAATGAGGGCAGGCCGTAAATATGGTCAGGATGCACATGTGTGATCACAATAGAGGCTATCTTCTCAGGTTCAAGATCGACTTTTTTAATTTTCTGAATAACACTACCGGGGCAGTCAACCAGGACAAGCTGTTTGTCGTGATGGATCAACAAAGCTGTATTGTCTCTCTCCCGGGTGGCGATCCAACCCCCGGTTCCTAAAAAATAAATTTCAGTCATTCTTCTTCTTGGGCCAGGATAAAAGAATATCCGGCTAAAATCAACTCTTCGTCAACTTAACCATTTCTGAAAGCATCCCCATTTCCGTGATTTCAAAAACGAGTTCTCCGTGAAGTGACTAGAAATCACGCTCCGTCATCTTCTGCTTGAGATGAAGGCGGGACCCCTCCGCGGCGCACCTCCGTCCTCACTCCTCCGTCGTTGCGCGCAGAGATACACCGCTTCGCCCTCCCTTCATCTCCTTCATGATAGATCGCTTAGAGGGATCGTCCCTTGCCATGTACCTGCAGTGGAGTCGGATGGACGTCGAGAAGTGTGTCTCCGCCCGGAGCTTCAGCGAGGAATGGAGACATACCTCGTAAGGGTTCCGTCCGACGCTAAAATATATGTCCGCTTCAACTCAACGATATCTTGACAGGGAGAGTTGACTTTGCATAATAAGAGACCGTGGATAAACGGGAGTTAAAAGTATCGGCACCGGGACGCATTTGCCTGTTTGGAGAACATCAGGATTATTTTGGTCTACCCATAATTGCAGCGGCCATCAACCTCCGTATCACTATCTCCGGAAAGAAGAGAAGTAATCCAATTATAGACGTCGATATGCCGGACATCGGAGAGAAAGAACATCTTCAGCTGAGGAAGGAACTGAAATACAGCAAGGCGAGAGATTATCTGAAAAGTGGCGTCAATATATTACAGAGAGAAGGCAAGATACCGGATTCCGGCTGGGACTGCCTTCTCAGAGGGACTATACCTATAAATTCCGGAACAGCCAGTTCTTCTGCTCTTGTTGTAGCTTGGATAAAATTTCTTCTCGAAGCTGTCTATGATCAAAGAGCAGGAGAACCAGATGCTATTGCTAATATGGCATTTATGGCAGAAGTGGCTGAGTTCAAAGAGCCCGGCGGAAAAATGGATCATTATTCCTCTGCACTGGGAGGAGTGATCTCTATCCATTTTGAAAATCAGATTCAGGTCAAAAAACTTAAAAACACTCTTGGATCTTTTGTACTGGCTGACTCCCTGCAGAGAAAAGACACGACTGGAACTCTCGGGTTTATCAAAACCCATGTTCTTAATGGGGCGGAAAAAATCCAAAAAGAGAAGACCGAGTTTCGACTCAACAGCTCACCCCTACAGGAATACATGGGAAACATCGATCGGTTGGACAAGGAAGAGAGAGACCTGCTAAGAGGAACTTTGCTTACGCGGGATCTGACCGCAGAAGGAGAATCTCTGTTTGAATCCGAGGCATTCGATCATGTTAAATTTGGAGATCTTCTTTCCCGTCAGCAAGAAGTACTTAAGAACTGCTTGAAAATCTCAACCCCAAAAATTGACCAGATGCTCGATACCGCACTTCAGGCTGGAGCATTGGGTGGGAAAGGAAACGGATCAGGAGGCGGCGGGTGCATCTTCGCTTATGCCCCAAATAGAGCGGAAGAGGTGGCTGAAGCATTGAGGAGATTGGACACTAAACCTTTTATCATACACATTGGAGAAGGAGTCAGGGTGGAATCTTAAGGGACAAATCAGGAGAGATCATGATTAACGCTATACAGATAAGAAAAGGCATGATTTTGAAAGTTGAAGAGGAACTCTACAAAGTTTTGGAAACAACACACGTCACTCCCGGAAAAGGACAGGCCATCATCCAGACTAAATTGCGGAAGCTCAAAGACAAAACGCTGCGCGACTATAGATTTCGTTCGAAAGACCGGGTTGAACAGGCCTATCTCGAGGGAATAGAAATGGAATATCTTTATAAGGAAGGAGATGAGTATATTTTCATGAATCTGTCCAATTATGAACAAATTCAATTGTCTTCCGACATACTGGGAACCGCAAAGAATTATTTGATACCCAATGTGGTATTCTCCATTGAGATGTTTGAGGGTTTTCCCATTGGAGTTAATCCTCCTTTAACTATCGAACTCAAGGTTGTAAAAACCGCACCTTTTCTCAAGGGCGCTACGCAAACAGCAAGCAACAAACCGGCCACCCTGGAAACAGGCATCACTATCAATGTCCCTCAATTCATAAAAGAGGGAAGCATTCTCCGCATCGATACGCGGGAGAACACCTATCTCGAACGCGTTAAATAACCTGAATAATCCAGGATTATTGAGATGATTAGAAAATCCGGCGGGCAACGCCAACATTATCCCGACTATCTTTCACTTTAATCGTGATAAGGTTATCGGCTTTTAGAGGCAACGCCACAGTCACTTCAAATTCTTCCATTTTAGAATCACAGATCCCATCCTTTGGAAATATCGTCCTCCACTCGTCGGGCCGTATAAGAAACTGGACGTCTTTGATAAAAGAAAAGGCGTCTTCGGCCAAAAAACTTATCGTCACTCTGTCTTTGTCCCTGTTCAGTTGGAGATTCTTGATCACAGGAAGTGAATTATCGATTGTAATTTGGCGGCTGATTTTTTCTGATTTTAAATCCATCCCAAGAGGATTTGTTGGGGAATCCCCCGCTTCTATCTTGATAAAATAATTCCCATCCGGAAAGGAAATGGTATCAAAAGCAAATATTTTTTCCTCCCATCCGTCTTTAAGAATACGCCACCGGCTGTTTTCCTCATTACGGATAGAGATAGAAAAAAGAAGCGAATCTCCGTTTTTATCCACGGCGTCCCAAACAACAGTCTGGAATCCTTTTCTTTGGACTTTTTTCGCTACCATAAACATTTTTGTTTTATCGTTATTCTTTGCCTTATCGGATGATGACACGTGCTGCCCCCAGATAATTTCATCCTGGCTAAACGGTTTGAGGAACACTTCGTTTGAAGGAAGAAGCTCGATCTTGGAAACAAGGGGAGCCACATTCGTCTGAAGATAAAAAAATGTGGCATTATGGAACTTGGGAGAGGCCCGTCCTGAGAGGGCCTTAAAAAGAATTTTAAACTGAAGAAAACGCGCTTTTGGGCTGAGCATCTGTTCTCCCTGGATGTTGCTGTAAGGTGGAGACCATTCACTCCATGTCTGGTTGGGTTCAATAGAATTGCCGCTCCTTGTCTGGATCTGGATTGAAGCACCGTCGGGAACTTCAGCCTTCCAATCGATTTTTCCCCAGGATGATATATTTTTCGTATCAAAAATCCGACTTGTGTAAACACCCTCAAACCTTTGTTCCGGATGAAGCACCAAAAAACTTGAGGGATTGTTCGACAATGTGTAGATTTGACTATTATAGGATTCGATAAGATAGATCTGTTCAGAATCTCTTTGACAGAGAAGAGACACCTTTTCATTCAAATCGATCGCATAAATTCTCCCATTTTTACCCGTCCCAAAAAGGAGCTCTTTTTTCTGTTCATTCCAGAGGAGTGTGTAAATCAATTCATCATGGGACTGCCATAGAGTTTTAACGACGCCGTCTGGACTGACCTTATAGAGAGAACTGGGCTGATTGTCCTTAAGGAGGACTGCGGGTGTTGGGCTGGCGGCTTCCGCAGACACTTCAATGATAATATCCGCTGCAGCACTCGACAGAAAACCCGTATTCTTTTTAGGCTGTGGTTGAGTAACCTTTCCACCACAGGCAGCATAGATGTTTCCATCTCTATCCAGAGCGATGCTCTTTATTTCTTCATACGGAGACTCATAAAGAACAGACGCTTTTTTACCATCTGCAAGACGATAGAGTAATCCCTGCCCTCCGCTTCCGGCGAAAAGATTTTCATTTTCATCCCACATCATACAGAGGATATGATTTTCTTCCACTTCAAAAATGAGAGCTCCTTGGCCATCCTTGTTAATTTCATAGATTCCACCGTCCTCACCAACGGCGGCCAGCAGGTTTCCATTTCTTTTAAACTCCAGATCCCAGATGTATTTTTCTTGAGGATTAAAGAAGACCTCTCCCTTTCCATTTTCCGTGATTTTCCAGATATTTCCGTTTGGAGAAGTTCCAGCAAACAGATTTCCTCTTCTGTCCAGGGCCATACAAGTGATGTCCATTTCGGGCACTTGAAAGTACAGTTCAAATTTTTTATCCGCAGTCAATTTATAGACCTTTCCATCATGGCCGGTCCCGAGAAATGATGAACCATCCGAATCAACCAGGAGTGAGAGGTAGAATTCTTCGTCAGGCCCCTCGAAAATCTCCTCGTTGGGAGAAAGAGAAAGAACACCGTCATAGGTGACAGATATACCCTCAAATTTTCCTGGGAGGAAATCATTAAAATTAATCAGTGTCCATTTTTGAGGGATAACCCCAAAAGCAGCTATAACTGAGATCAGCAACAGGCTAATAAAGAAATAACGCAGTTTTTTCATTCTCAAAGTCTCCTACTTTTCCGGATACTCATTCTGTTTTCTTTATTTTTATTTTATTTTAATCGGAATCACCGAAAGCCCCTGAAAAACAAAAGGCACCGGCAGTTGAAATTGACCGAGCGTGGATGTTTTGAGCTCCGTGGGAACAGAACTCGTCGCTCGAGACGAAGAAAACATCGATTTCATCGATGGGGGGAGGTTTGGCAGTTCCTCACCTTTAAGAAACAGCCCTGGTTTTGAACCGATGATTTTTATGTAAATGCGGTTATTCTTCCGCAGGCTGCTCAAAAGTCTTATCAGCTGATTGAGACTCCTGGGCATAAAGGTTTGAGTCCTATACTGCCCAAACTCAACCTGCCGCAAAGACGCTGAATCGGCAACAACAAGGTAGAATTCTGATCCTGAAGGCAGGTTGGGCGCCTTAAACGAAATTCCATCCTGAAGTGCACCTTCTCCACGGAAATTCCGTGTATAAAGCTTGATTTGAATCCTTTCTCCGGGAGAAACATCATACTTGTCCAGCATCACTTTTTCCAGAAAAGCCACCTTCACTTCTTCATGAGCCCTAATATCAAGATCGATCCTGTGGATGGCTAAATCTCTAAACTCATTAGTTGTAAGGAAAAATACGATCGAAGACACAAGACTTGAAAGGTTTGTCGCAGAAGCATCATTATTTCCGGAAAAGAGATCTTCTAGACGAATGTTCATTCCGTTTTCCAGAAAAATCGTCCCTCTGAGGTCGAGTGAGAGATCTCCTATGGCTCTCTCTTCGGAATACAGGATATTGGAAATAACAACATTGACCAAGGAAGGGGTCAGAATTTTATCTTCGATGACATTGACCGTGTAATTTTTTTCATCATGGTCGTTAACAAGTCTGATGTTGATGGGGATAAGCCTTGGACTTTTTCCTAATTCTCCAAAAATACCGGAATTGCGGTCCTGAGTGAATCGACCTACAGGAATGTCTGTGACAGCAAGTTTAGAGGATGTCTGAAGGCTGGGAACAAGAGTCAAGACTCTAGCCTTGGTCATGATATAATCGACACCCCCCAGATTGTATAAAGGATGGCCAAAGGCCAGCACTTTATTGCCTTCAACATAAGTGACCGTGCCGATGGCAGTCATCTCCATATCACCGGAAATCAACTGGGCACCAACAGGATCCCCTCCGCGAAGTCTAATATCTTGGTAAGAAATGTTATCCAGGACCTGTCCTGATAGACTTATACTGACAGGTGCAAATCCTATCCGGGTAAAAAATGGTGCCGCCTTCTCGAAGACATCTGGAGAAAAGCCGCTAAAAACGAGGGAGATACTCAAGGGAGTGAGAGTCTGCCCTTGAACCACGCTCGCAGAATTAGACCTGAAATAATCTTTGTGAATCTCAAAAAGATCATCAAGAGTCATGTGTTTTTTCACCGGAATCCGGACTGAAAATGAAGATTTGGGAAGCTCCCTCTCTTCTATCTTCAGCATTTCTCCAATAGGTGTAATCCCGGACAAGGCATCTTTAGAAAAGGAGGCAATACTGTAGGAGACCGCTCCTATCAATTTGCCGTCAATGTAGACAGGGCTTCCGCTCATCCCTTCCATAACACCTGTCCTTTCAAGTATGTCCCCTTCAAGCCTTGCCAAGATCAAATCTTTTTTTGGCTGCCAGTTATGAAGCACACCTAATATCTCAACATCGAACTCTTCAATTTTAGTTCCGGAAAACACAGTTCTGCCTTTTCCTCTCATACCGATCTTGATTTGGTCAACAGGAAGGAATTGAGCAGATATTTGGGATGCTCTCAAAAAGGAAAAACCAGTAACAAGGACAAGGATAAGGATAAATATGCTGAAAGCTATCTTTTTTTTCATCATTTATTAAACTCGAAGATTTTAAATTTGTTCCATTGACTTTAAAAGTCCTAGTTTTTTACCGTTTTTCTCAAAGCAATGAAGCACTTTATTCAACTCCGTTTCAGTATGTGAAGCAGAATAACTCGTTCGAATAAGAGTCTGGTCTTTCGGTACAGCCGGATAGATGACAGGATTGGTAAAAATGCCATCGTTCCTGAGCATTTTCCACAGCAGGAATGTCAATTCATCATTGCCGATGATCACCGGAATAATGGGTGTTTCTGTTGGCCCCGTATTGAATCCCATGGCTTCAAATCCGGATTTCATTTTTCTTGTTATGTCCCACAACCTTTCCCTGCGTTCCGGTTCATTCTCGATGATTTCAAGAGTGGCCAGAACTGTGGCCACTGAGGATGGAGTCATACTGGCGGAAAAAATCATTGATCGAGCATGGTGTTTTATGTATTGAATGACTTTCTTCTCACCCGCAACATACCCTCCCAAAGAAGCAAAAGACTTGCTGAATGTTCCCATCACGAGATCAATCTCATGTTCAAGACCAAAATGCTCGGCCGTTCCTCTTCCGTGTTTTCCCATAACACCAACGCCATGGGCATCGTCAACCAGAATTTTAGTGTCATACTTTTTGGCAATTTTTACAATTTCCGGAAGATTCGATAAATCCCCTTCCATACTGAATACACCGTCCGTGACAATCAGCTTCCCGGCCTCCTTTTCTTCGGAGGCAAGCAGCCTTTCAAGATCACTCATATCATTGTGCTTGAACTTATGGACAGTGGCAAAGGAAAGCCGACAGGCGTCCACGATACTCGCATGATTACCACGGTCAGTATAAACGGCATCTCCCTTGCCGGCTAAAGTCGAGATAATTCCCAAATTTGTTTGGAATCCTGTTGAGAAGACAAGGGCTTCTTCCTTCCCTAAAAATTCCGAGAGCCTCTTTTCCAACTCGACATGAATATCTAGAGTTCCGTTTAAAAACCGTGACCCACATGTCGCCACCCCGTATCTCGTGACAGCCTTTCTCGCTGCTTTCTGAACTTTGGGATGATCAAGCAGTCCCAGATAATTATTCGATCCCACCATGATCATTTTCTTACCGTCAACTCTGACTGTATTGCCCCTTACTTTTTGAATCGGTGTAAAGTACGGGTACATTCCAATCTGCATGGCCTCATCCGCACGCGTAAAATTTAAACACTTATCAAAAAGGTCCACTAAAACCTCCATGGAGGGATTCGGTTCTTATTTTCATTTTAGCAGAAATAATCATATTTTTCTTTTATGTCCTATAGCTGTTTGACCAAACTCGCTGAATTCCATACAATTTGACCAATGAAAATCTTTATTACTGGAGGAACAGGATTCATAGGAAGCCAACTGATCGAGTATTTCCTTGATCTGAAAAACGCTGACATCTATGCACTAGTCCGGAACAGAAAAAACCTCAAATGGCTGGAGGGCCTTGACCTCCATATTCTTGAAGGAGACTTATTTTCTATTCCTCCACTTCCCGATGATCTCGATTTTGTTTTTCATGTTGCAGGTATCACAAAAGCTAACAAATCGATTTATTATTATACAGTAAACCAACATGGGACAGCAAGTCTTTTGCAGGCGCTGCAGTCCCAAGAAATGAACTTGAAGAGGCTGGTTCTCCTAAGCAGCCAAGCCGTCTGCGGGCCCAGTTCCGACGGCCAGCCTATCAAGGAGAATGTCCCCCCGGCTCCCATCACAATCTATGGAAAAAGTAAACTAGAAGCTGAGAATGAAACCCTCAAATTTAAGGAACATATCCCCATTACCATTTTAAGGGCTCCCACCATTTTTGGACCAAGAGACCCTGTTCTTCTCCCCTATTTTAAATTCATCAAAAAGGGAATCCTCCCCTCTCTCGGAAGAAAGCAGAGACTCGTCAGTTTGTGTTATGTGAAAGATTTGATCAAATCATTCGATCTCTCAATAAGGGAACCCTTAAAAAGTGGAGAAATATTCCATGTGGCTGACCCAGTCCCCCGCAGTTGGGACGAGCTGGGACTGGCAGCCGGACGGGCTCTGAACGTGAATCTTAAGACCATAAAACTGCCACTCTGCACCCTCTACCCAGGGTACCTCATCGCAGAATTCTTAGGAAAAATCAGCAACAATCCCAGCATCCTCAGTCGAGAGAAATATTTTGAAATGAAACAACCAGCCTGGATTGTCGATACAGATGCTGTCCGAGAAAAACTTGGATTTACACCACAACTATCATTTCAAGAGGCCATAAATGAAACGATAGATTGGTACATAAATAAAGGCTGGCTTTAACCTG
>SDBS01007773.1_pt1 | contig 10395 bp, 13 predicted proteins | sample 2277091 | NCBI WGS metagenome assembly SDBS01 (sample SAMN10404972, study PRJNA504765) | marine sediment metagenome | isolation source: marine sediment core GS10_PC15, 163 cmbsf | place: Arctic Ocean: Southern Knipovich Ridge | collected 2010 | reverse complement strand
AACCTTTTTCATTATTCCACCATATTAACCACACACGACTTAAGTAGTGGGCTAAACCAGAGTTACCAAATATTATTAACCGCTCAAGCGGTTTTCAACCAGGAACGTATTATAAAAAATCCCATTTACAGCTACCAAAAGAAGACACCCCTATGAGAGATGCTGCATTCCACCCGCTTATTTCAGGGGAACTCCTGATGAAGAAGCCGTTGTGCGGCACTGAATCAGGCGGGTTTCAGCCCCTTTTTCCCGTCACGAAAGTTGCTTGGAATCGCTAAAGAATCCACCATACCTTCCGATAAGGGAACTAGGAAAGAAGAAGGTGAACGTGTATTATAGGTGTAAGATAAAGTAAATTAAGGAGTTATTACTGTGTTTCGCACCCAGGTTCAGCCTCGAAATATCGACAAGGACCCGTATTTGAAGCAGAAAATATTTTCTGCAAGCCCGGAAAAACTGGTTTCCTATATGTACGACGCAATTATTGCCGCCTGTCATCGCAAGGATCAGGAACGGACATTGCGGGGCCTGGTGGGGCTGGTTAATGCCCTCAATTTTGATTACAAGGACATTGCCGTTCCCCTGTTTCAGCTTTATCAGTATTGTCTGGAGCGGGCCCGAAAAAGGAAATTCGATGAGGTGGAAGGGCTAATCAGCGGTCTCAAGTCGGCCTGGGTAGAGGCAATGAATGTGAACTAAACGAGAATAATTGTGGCAACAGTTTCAACAGCAGGATTTGGCGGCATCGACATCGAGGGGCTGGTAGAACAATACCGGCTTGTCGAACTTGGATCCCGCAGCAGCCTGGAAGGTAAGAAGGAGGTTCTGGAGAGCCGGAAACAGGCGCTCAGCGACCTGGATTCCAAGCTATCGGCGGTTTACAGTCTGGGAAAGCGCTTTTCGGACATTATCCTGGACGTATTCAATACACGGCAGGGAGAGTCCAGTAACTCCGAATTGTTTACCGTTTCGGCGGGTTCCACGGCCCAGGAGGGAAGTCACAGCCTTACCATCAGCCGTCTAGCGTCAATTGACACCCGCGTTTCCCAGCAGTACGTCGCCGGCAGCAGCGACTTCGGCGCCATCGTCACGGACCAGTCGTTCGTGATTTCAGTGGCCCATCCCACCGATGCCGATCCGAATAACCGGGAGGAAATCACCGTTACGGTATCCGCGGCGACTTTCAGCCAGACCAACGATGAGGTGCTGGCGGACGTCGCCCGGGCGATCAACAATGCCATGAGTGCCGCCGCCACTGCCGGTACCATCGATTCGGATGAGAAGCCGGCTGCTTCGGTAGTCACTGAGGAGACGGGCACGTCCCGCCTAGTGCTGCGCAGCGGGCAGTCGGGGGAGACCTACAGCCTGCAGTTCAACGATACCGACGGTCTCCTGACTGCCTTGCAGGTGAACGCCGCATCGCAGTCAACGGGACTCAGCGGCGGCTATATGACAGCCGCAAATGAACTGAGCGCCCAATTCACCATTGACGGGCTGGCCTTTACGCGCGACAGCAATTTCGTTGACGATGCGCTCGGGGGTGTCGGCATACAGCTGTTGAGTACAACCGCAACCACGGAGACGATTACCGTTACGGCTGATACCGAAGCTGTTAAAAAGGAGGCTCAGAGCTTCATTGATGCCTACAACGAGGTGATCAAGTTCCTGAATGAGAAGACGGCTATAGACGGCGAATTCCGGGGAGATTCGACGTACAGCACCCTGAAGTTCCAGTTGCGGGGCATCATCGCCGCTGTAGTGAGTGATACCGAGTCGAGCGACTATAATACGTTGAGGGAGATTGGGATCGGTGTCAAGAGAGACGGCACGCTCTATTTTGAGGACGAGACGAAGTTTGAGACGACCCTGGCGACAAGTACCAACTTGATTTCCGATCTGTTCGTGGGCACTGATGGCGTCGCCGTCACGCTTAATAACTTTGTCATTAATTACACCAAATCCAAAGGGATTATATCGAGCTCCGAAGATGCTGTTAAGGCAACCCTGCGGTACCAGGACACTCGTCTTGAGAACTTCGATGAGCGCCTGGAAAAGAAAGTAGAGAGGTTCCGGGAGCAACTGCTCCGGTTGCAGGCGGTATACGTGGAAATGCAGCAGCAATCGGCCTTTTTCACCAGCTTCTCCGGAAGCATCTCTTATTGAGTAGATGAGGGTTAAAATGGTAGACACAATCCATAACGTCACAGCCATTGTTGAGCATGACCCTAACCTCGCAAGGACCGGTCAGGTGGACCGGGACAAGAGTCCAGGGAAGGATAAAGCACCACCAAAAGCACCTGATATTTCAGGGCAGACCAGTGAGCGGGGAGCCGCCCAGGGAGTGGGCACGGAGCTCTCCGTAGTGGTGAAAGACCTCAATACCCTGGTTTACCAGGTAGCGGCCACGAAGGTCTCCTTTGATGTGGATGAGGAAACCGGCCGGTCGGTGGTTCGGGTTATCAATAAGGAGACCGGTGAAGTTATCCGGCAGGTCCCACCTGAGGAGCTGCTGACTCTGGTAGCAAGAATGCGCCAGCTCTCCGGGCTCATTTTCAACAAAGAAGTGTAGGCAGTGGACCGACAAATGAGCAGCGACAGGGGGATAGAGAGCCGCTTGCGGCAGATCCTCCTACAACAGCGGGATGCTGTTGCGGATATTCTACATTCTTCTCAGAAGTTTATAGACCAGCCGGAGCAATTCAGCACAGACCGGATCGAGGACCTGCTGGAGCATCGGGCCGGGCGAGTACAACTGATTGAGCAGCTGGAGGATGAGCGTCGCCGGCTGATGGGAGAGGATAAGGAGCTGAATGCCTCCCTGCAACCTTTTCATGGTGAAATTCAGGAGGCTCTGGATACACTGACGGGCTTGGATGAGCGCATGAAGGAGATGATTTTCAAGGCGCAGCTCCAGCTCACAAATAGTATGGCATTCACTCCTAAGTTTATTAACTTAGCCGAGAATGCAGCGAACAAGTATTACGCAAATAGTCGCGTACTGGATATAATGAGGTAGACCCATGGCACCGATTAAGAATATCGTTAGCGACGTTGCATCTTCTGAGCGTCTAAGACCTCAGGAGCGCGTTTCCACGACTCGCGCTGATAAAGCAAAAAAGCAGGGTCAGGCTCGCGAGAGCGCCACGGTGGAATCCCAGGGGGATACGGTGAATATTTCCACCGCCGCGAGACAGCTCGCAGAAACCCGCGATACTCAGATGGCGCAATATCAAGAGATGCTTCAAACCCTGAAGAGCGAAAACGGCGATAAGGTACAAAACGTACGTCAGCGCATTGCCCAGGGGGAATTCAACGAGCCTGCCGTGCTGGAGGGCGTTGCTGAGGCCATCAGCAACCTGCCTCAATTCCAGGCCCTGACGGAAAGCGCTCCGGAAACGCCCCAGACCAGGGAGCTGGTGGGTGACATTGCCCAGCGGATCCGCTCCGGACAGTACGACTCTGACGAAGTAATTGATAGGGTAGCCATCAATATTCTCAGAGATATTGGCGTCGCCTGAGCTCTCCCGTTTTATCCTACGATCTCCTGCATTCTGATTCTCACTGACACGGATTTACTCCCCATGAGTGGTGGAGGATTTCGTTGACAATCCGTTACGTGAAAGTGAGATATGATTGTTGCTATGCAAAAGATATTGAGATGGAAAGAGCAGGAAAGGATGGATTCTCCCCGGCGGACGTCGATTTTAGCACCTTCAGCGCAACGATTATCTTTTCTTCCAGCTAGATTCCCCAAAAAACATTTCCCTGCTTACTGCTCATAAGGAAAGCGGTCTTATGGGGCGTTTTAACAATTGATCAACGGAAAAAATCCGTTTGCAAACGAATCATGGAATCTCTGGGCTTACAGAAAGGTTTTTTTTAACTTACTTACGATGATTTTATCTCAGTTTATACTGCAAGTCTGGCGATAGATGAATTGGATAAAATTGTATCAGGGCATTATTTAAGGGAAGCTATTTTTTAGTGCAGGAGTCAGTCAGATCGGCCTCGGGTATTTAAGTGTGAAACGGATTTACCTTTCAAATAGACAACAGACGTCGATTAATGCGCGGGGGAAAAGCCCCATTACGCAGGATGACCGGCAAACTGGGGGGCGCAAACCCCCGGGCGCAAACCAGGAGGATTGAATGTCAACTTCGAGTTTTGGAACGGACTCAAAGGTAGAGGGCAAACACGGCACTTCCGAAGTACGGCAGCTGGTCGTTTTTCGGTTGAGAGAGGGTAGCTATGCCCTGGACATCCAGATCGTGCGGGAAATCAACCGCATGATCGATATGACAGCCATACCCAAGGCCCCCGAATTTGTAAAAGGTATTATCAACCTGAGGGGGGAAATTGTTCCGGTAGTGGACATCGGTCTTCGCTTTGGGATAGGCACAACGGAACAGACCAAGGATACCCGGATTGTAGTGGTTGAGAGCGAGGGGCATACGCTGGGGCTGGTGGTTGACGAGGTATCCGAAGTGCTGCGTCTCTCAGAGGATGATATTGATCCGGCCACAAACATGAGCTTAACCGGCATTGATGTAGACTTCGTGTTAGGGGTCGGCAAGGTGGGAGAACGCATGATCCTGATCCTGGCTCCGGAGAAGCTGTTCACGTCTGAGGAACGGGAACAGCTAAAGGATATTACTGAGAGCTGATAGGGCCTGGGACAGTGAACAAACATTGTTTCCAGTCAGGGAGACGTTGCATTAAATGGTGCAAAATAGATATAAACTGGGTAATCAGGATACCTGTCTGGATGGGAGAGGATAACGATGGCACAAACCGGTAATACCACAGCACCGGCGGACCAGGAGCCGACCAGATCCCCGAAGAAAGCTAACCAGGCTCAGGCTCTGGCCGGCGGGGATACCATGTTGATGGTAACTTTCACAATTGGCGACCAGACGTATGGGGGAGATATTCTTCAAATCCAGGAGGTGACGGGGATGAGCCATATTACCCGTGTACCCCATGTCAAAGCCTACATCAAGGGTGTCACCAACCTGAGGGGCAATATCGTCCCCACTCTGGACTTGCGTACCAGGTTGGGGCTGCCGGTACATGATGATCTTGAGGGCCAGCAGCAGATCATGATCGCCCGCACCGATCAAGGCCTTATCGGCTACATTGTCGATACAGTGCGGGAGGTTATCACCGTGGATAGGAGCGCCATTGAACCGACGCCGGAGGGCTGGCTGGATACGGATCACAAGTACTTCGCTGGAATTGCCAAGTTGGAAGAGACCATTGTAACGCTTATTGATTTCAACCTGGTGATTCAGACAGATCGGGTGCTGTTGGATGAAATCAGAAAGGGATGAACCCGGCAGAACGTGGTTTCCAGGACCCGTTGCTGGCGGAGGTTCAGCAGATCCTGGCAAAGGAAACTGGAACTTCCTGGTCTCTCCTGCTGGCGCGGCTGGCCGAGGAACTGCATCATGCCCGGCAGCGATCAAACAGCAATCTGTTCCTTCAACAGGAAGATCCCGTACTGGTTTCAGTAAACCGCGTGTTTCGGGAAGAGAAGGTTCATCTTTGCTGGGAAAAGATAGTCTTCCTGGGTTGCTCAGCTGGCGGTGACGTTACGTTGAGAACTCTGTTCAGTTATATTACCTATCCCCACGTACCAGTAGTCATCGCGATGCATCATAACCCGGCTTTTCGTTTCCTGGCCAGGTTGGAGTTGGCTAACGGCGTGACTCACGTCCCTGTTCCGGTTGAGACTGACATGCCCATAAGGGGTGGGGAAGTCTATTTTCTGCCCGGAGACAAATGGATCGGTTACCATTCCAACGACCCTTCGTTCCAGTTGGCTCCTCTAACAGGCAAGCAACTGTTTCATCCGGTAATCGATCAAGTATTTTCGACTGCCGGTCAACGTTTCGGCCGGCAGGTGGCAGGTATCATCCTCTCCGGCATGCTATACGACGGCTCCCAGGGCCTGAAAGATGTCTTCCTGAATCACGGAGAGACCTGGATTCAGGATCCGGCGACAGCCGCGTTTGACGACATGCCCAAGGCGGCCCAAACAGCCGTACCCACCGCCAAGGTTATGACTTTAAAGGGAATAGCCGACCGTATCAATGCCCATTCCCGTCAATACCTGAGGCCCCGGTCGTTTAAGAGTACCTTTCAGGCGCGCTCTCAATAGGCTCATGTTAGAAACCGCCGATAAACCACACGTTTACGAGGCCAATCTGGATGACAGTTCGGCACTTCAGGACTTCTTCGAAGACAGCAATCTGGTGGTGGCTACCCGTTTTTTCCGACACAAGGAGCTGTTTCATCAGTTCCAGGGAGTGGTAATACCCAGGCTATTGCGGGGGAGTTTGCCCCGTCGCAGGGTATTGCGTATCTGGTCGGCCGGTTGTTCTGATGGGAGGGAGACTTATTCCCTGGCCATGGCCGCCCGCCGGGCTTTGGATGGTTGTGGACACCAGCTTATCAGGATTTCGGTACGTGGATCAGATCTCAGCCGGCCCCAGCTGGAAATCGCCCGTAAGGGTGTTTATGAGTCCAGGGGGGGTGATTCCAGAACGTTGGAGCATTACACAGAATTTTTCGAACCTGCTGGGGATAAGACCTTACGGGTAAAAACCTCGCTTCGCCGGATGGTCGATTATGTTGTCGAAGATATTACCAGGGTGAAACCAGATGAGCCCTTCGACGTTCTGGTCTGTTCGCTGGTATTGCTATATTACGAGCCCGAGTACCGGAAGAGAATTGTGCAGCATCTGATGACGACACTACGATCTGATGGTTTTCTATATGTTGCGCCGATGAATCGGCGGTGGATGAAGAGCCAGGGATTCTTTCCGGTAGACAAATCGGGTCCTTTCTTTTGCCGTGACGGGTCTAACAGATCATCAGCCAAAATGGTTAGTCCAAAGAATATCACAGGAGATTAATCGATGAGTTTGAGCGACACACAGAAGGCAGAGCTGGATGCGATTGTAGCTAATCTCGGCCACGAGGATTCAGACGTCCGGCGGTGGGCTATTTACGACCTCGGGCAGTTTCCGGCTGAGACAATCATAGAGCACCTGGTCAGAGGTGTGGGGGACCAGCATCGAGCTGTTCGTGAGGCTGCGGCCGAGGTAATTGCTTCCGTTCCGGCTGAGTTTTGTCTGCTACCGCTAACCCCATTGCTGGGCAGCCCCCGAATAGAAGTGCGCAACCTGGTAGCCACGGTCATTGCCAAATTCGGCGATGCTGCGGTTGAATACCTGATGGAAGCGCTGGATCATGAGAACGAGGATGTACGCAAGTTCAGCGCCGATATCCTCGGACTGGCGCATAGCGACCGGGCTGTAGAAGGCCTGGCCAAGGCGCTGTATGACTCCGTAGAAAATGTGGGCATCTCAGCGGCAGAAGCGCTTGGGAAAATCAGGTCTCCAAAGGCACTGCCGCATCTGATCGCCGGCTTTAAGGACCGCGACTATCTGAAAAGGGAGTGTGCTGAAGCCCTGGGAATGCTGAATATTCCTGATGGGGCCTATTTTCTGATGGAGCAGCTCTTTGCCACCGATGATCTGCTGGTTCAATATGCGATGGTGGATGCCATGGGAAATGCGGGAGACCTGAAGGTGCTGGAATTCCTGGAAAAAAATATCACAAAGATGGCCGAACCCCTTCATGGACCAGTGGCCCTGGCTCTGCTGAAAACTGCCCGGCGGGAACATATCAACCTGCTGGGGCGGAACGAGGTTCCGCTAGAGAAAATCATCCAGTCAGTATCCGAAGGCGATGAGGAATATCAGCAGCTGCTTATTAATCAACTGGACGAGTCTCTGGATCCGGCGATCCTGCTGACTCTGACACAGGCTAAGGATTCTCTGTCTTCCAACGGGCTGGTGGCGTTGATTAAAGTAGCTGCACCCCATTCACAATTGAGTAAATTTATATTGGAAATGGTAGATCATCCTGATGACTGGGTGGCGTACACAGCCATTGAGCATCTCATCCACGTGGATGAGGCCGCCGCCGCCGATGCCATTAAGCGCGTTCTGGCGGGGCACAGGAATCTGCCCCAACTGGCTGCTATCAAGGTTGTCCAGCGTTTGGGCATCCCTGAAGCGCGGGAATGGGTTAGACCGTTTCTGGATTCTGAGGATGAAGATCTTCGATCTATGGCCAAACAGGCTCTGGGGGATTAAATTGGATTTACTTATGTGGACGGTAAACCTCCGGGGTTTTAATGTCAGACAGCTTGCTCGTAGTATTGCTGATGAAGTTGGAACTATCCAATAAAGAAGACCGGTCCTGAAATGACGATCACCAGTATGAGTCAGGACCTTCGTCTGGAGCCGGATCAGTTCCGTCGCCTCCGAGACATTATCTATGAGAAGAGCGGCATTTTCTTCGCTGAAAACAAGCTCTACCTGCTTGAAAATCGTCTGGGGCGCCGTATAAATGAGCTGGGGATGTCTTCTTTTGAAGAATATATCCGGCATATCCAGCTCCAGGCTGGAAGCGCGCCGGAATTCCATCAGGTTTACAATGCCGTAACTATCAACGAGACCTTCTTTTTCCGGTTTCAGACCCAGCTCGATGCTTTCAGGGACAAGCTCTTGCCCCTGCTGGCAGTGCGGCAGAAGGAGGCCGGCAACCGGAGGATCAACTTGTGGAGTGCAGCCTCATCGACCGGGGAAGAGCTCTACACACTAGCTATCATGCTGCGTGAATATTTCAGTTCTTCCCTGGAGCAGTGGAAAGTACATTTATTAGGGACCGATATCAGCCACCGAGCCCTTGACCGGGCCGAGAAAGCGATCTATACCAGGAACTCCTTCCGGGGTTCCATGACCGACAGTCAAAAGAGGCGGTATTTTGCCGATGAGGGAAATGAGTTCAGGTTGCATGAGGATGTCAGGGGGATGGTCCAGTTCCGCTACTTGAACCTGAACGACAGCATGGAGATTCGCAAACTTCGCGGGATGGATTTCGTCTTCTGCCGAAACGTCCTCATCTATTTTGATGAGGCGATGAAAAAGCGAGTGTTGAGTTCCATTTATGATGTGTTAAGCCATGGCGGCTACCTGTTCCTGGGAGAAGCGGAGTCCCTGCATGGAGTCAGCTCAGCCTTCAAGGTAGAGCACTTTCCCGGCGCGTTTGCCTACAAAAAGGAATAACGGGGAGATTAAAGATGAACAAGGCAAAAGCCGATCAAGATAAACAAGTCGTTCTGGTTGCCGACGATTCCTCTACCGTGAGAAAGTTTGTTTCCTTTGCGTTAAGTTCTCAAAACATGGAAGTGATCACGGCAGTAGATGGCATGGATGCCTTGGAGAAAGTCTCACAGATTCCCAAACTGGATCTGGTGATCGTAGATCTGAACATGCCAAATATGGACGGTTTTGAGTTCATCGAGAACTTCCGTCAATCGGATATGCACCGTGGAGTTCCCATAGTAATCCTTTCGTCGGATCGGGGCGAGGAGTCCAAGAAGCGCGGTGAAGAAGTGGGCGCTGATGCCTACATTGAAAAGCCATTCGACGCTAAAAAGATTCGGTATCAAGTATCCAAGTTCGTTGCAATGGAGGGCGAAGCAAAGTGCTGATAATGAGATTGAGGGTTCTGGGAATCATGAAGACCGGGAATTGGTGGAGTATTACCATTATTGACGGCAGCAGATACGTTGCCAAGACGAATAGCAGGACACCTTACAATAACCCCGTGCGCCAGTGCGGTGGCAAATAACCAGAGGGGGGTGTACACATGAGTGTTTATGATAGTCTGGTCGGTATGGAAGAGGTTCTCGATGAATTCATCATTGAGACCACAGAGTTGCTGGAAGGGGTGAATGAAGACCTGGTCCATCTGGAATCGGAACCGGATAGTGAGCTGGTCAATCGTATTTTCCGGGCCTTTCATACTATGAAGGGCACGTGCGGTTTTCTAGGATTTATCCAGCCCAAGGACCTGGCCCACGTTGCGGAAGACCTGTTAAACAAGCTGCGAAACAATGAGATAGAGCCCAATAGCGCCATTATTGACGCTCTCCTGGAATCGGTGGATTGGTTCGGCAATTTCATCAACGACGTGAAGGAACGTGTGGAGAAGGAATATGAGATTGATCCCCTGTTAGAGAAATTGGAGGCAGTTCTCAGCGGTGCAACCGAGTTGGCTGCCCAGGCCGAAGTACCCGCTGAAGCGGTAGAGGAACCGGTTACCAATGGCGAGCAGGAGGCTGAGGTGGAAGAAGCGCCGGCGGCAGAAGCGGTTACCGTTGGCGAGAACGGACATCCGGCCCCGGCTGAAGTAGAACCGGTTACCGATGGCGAACCGGCTGAAGATGGTGAGCTGGTCCTGGAGGAAGAGAAGGCTCCCGAGCCCGAAGTAGTCGCCGAACCGGCTGCCGAGAAGCCGGCTAAGGCCCCGCCCAAG
>SDBS01007772.1_pt1 | contig 10396 bp, 8 predicted proteins | sample 2277091 | NCBI WGS metagenome assembly SDBS01 (sample SAMN10404972, study PRJNA504765) | marine sediment metagenome | isolation source: marine sediment core GS10_PC15, 163 cmbsf | place: Arctic Ocean: Southern Knipovich Ridge | collected 2010 | reverse complement strand
CCCCAAATATGTCCTCTGGCTTCGTACCTATTATGAATTCCGAGAATCAACCTTTGAGATGATGAGGAAAGAAGGGAGTATAGTAATTGGCTGGTTCGGAGACGATGAGGTGTGTTTTGATGAATACTCTAAGTGGCGGATTCCCTACCTTGATTACTGTGTAACCGGTGCTATTGATGCCGTACCAAAGTATAGAGAGTTGGGTGCCAGGGTTATACACGCGGTGCCTTGTACTGGTATCGCCATTGACCGCGATTGGTCAAATATTGAGGAAAGGTATGAGGTTTCCTTTGTCGGGGTTAGAGATGCGCATCGAGAGCAATATATAAATGAATTCAGGAAAAGGAATATACCAGTTCAAGTATTTGGCAGCGGATGGGGAAGGTTTGTTCCTTTTGAAGAAATGATAGACATCTTCAAGACCAGTAAAATAAATCTCAGTTTTTCTATGGATCGGCATAATGAAAAACTGCAGATAAAAGGAAAAATATTTGAAGTGTGCCTGACCGGTGGATTCCTGCTGACAGAGTATAATCCAGTCTACGAGAGCTATTATGAGATAGACAAGGAGATGGTGTGCTTTCGCAATGCCGAAGAGATGATAGACAAAATTAACTATTATCTTAATCATGATGAGGAAAGGCGAGCTATTGCCCAAGCCGGTTGGAAAAGAGCAACAGCTGAGTATAGTTCCTTCCACATGGTCTCTAGGATATTTAACGAGATTGAAAAGGATATGGCGGTAAAAGGTAAGAGAGATACATCCTATCCCCAGGAACCAAAAATACCAAGGCACATCCGCAAGAGATTGTCAAATTACTATTTGAGTTGGGGAAACGCCTTTTCACAGGAGAATTATAAAGGCTTGTGGAGAGATGCATTTGCCTTTTCGATATCGTACAATCCATTCAATATTCGAGCTTGGGGTTACCACATCGTTGGTTTTTTCCCTTATTTTGTACGGTCTGCCTTGATTAAATTATACCGTTTTCTCTCATTTAAGAGGACATAGGATGGAAGACAGGGCATCTCAATTTGTCGGTAACACTGAGAAGAAAGATACTAAAGATGGTCCATTGGTTAGTGTCATTACCCCCGTGCTAAATGGTGTTAAATATCTGGAGGAATGTATTCAAAGTGTTTTGAATCAGAGCTATCCTTATATTGAGCATGTTATTGTTGATGGCGGTTCAACTGACGGCACTTTGAATATATTATCAAGCTACCAGGCCAAACACCCTGACCGAATAAGGTTTCTCTCGGAACCAGGGACAGGGGTGGGCGAGGCATTGAATGACGGCTTAAGGATGGCAAAGGGGGAAATCTTTGGCTGGGTAAATGCCGACGATTTTTACGAACCGGATGCCGTCCAGACAGTAGTCGAATTCTTCAGGGCAAATCCAGGCACTTACTTTGTATTCGGCAACTGCAATATCATTAATGAAAAAGGTGAGATAACCAGGCAGAGCAAAACCAAGGGATTTGATTTAAAGGAAATGATTAACGAGGCAAACTATATACCCTGTCCCTCAGCATTTTACAAACGGGAGGTTATTGAGAAGGTAGTCTGGTTTGAAACCTCGATAGGAAGTGACCGCGATTACTGGATAAGGGTAGGCATGATATTTCCCATACACCGGATTGAGAATGTGCTTTCCAGTTTTAGAGTACATCCAGGGAGCGCGACTACTGGTTCATCAACAGAAATACGCAGGATGCATATACGAGCGGATTACATTACCACCAGGCAGTATGGAGGTAGTATTTTTTCACGTTATTGTAGAGCGTATTATAAGTTTTTAATCATCGAAGGGCTACGACCAATCCTAGGTTTTACCTATCCCCTGATAAAGAAAGTGTTACGAAAGTGAGAATATGTTATATTGCCTCTCCAGGCATACACACCACTCGCTGGGTAAGATATTTTGCCGATAGTGGCCATGAAGTCCATCTGATAACTTCTTCCAAACTATTTGGTGGTGGCATTGACAATGTAAAGTTGCACGTACTCAGAAGATTCGGCCCCCACCTACGAATTGTAAACTATTTAATAAATTCGGTGCCGATGCTGCTCCAATTTAAACGGCTGGTCAAAAATATCAACCCCGACATTATTCACGCCCATTACATTATGGAAACTACTTTACTAGGTGCAGCTAGTAGATTTCACCCCTTTATTGTTACCCCTTGGGGTTCTGATGTTTTGATTGCGCCTAAAAGGTCTATGATGTCGCGATGGATAGCAAAGTATGTGCTAAAAAGGGCTGACCTGATAACCTGTGATGCCGAGCATATAAAGGAGCCATTAACCAAACTGGGGGCAGACCCGCAGAAGATTAAGCTCATTTACTTTGGCACTGACACTCAAAAATTTAAGCCGGGGTGGAGAGATGAACGGCTTGGGGAGGAGCTAGGAATTCTCGACTCACCTACAATAATAAGTTTAAGGCGATTGGAGCCAATATGCGATGTAGAGTCTTTGATTACTGCTGTACCCCTGGTACTGAAAGAGGTTCCCAGAGCAATATTCCTCATTGTTGATAAAGGGTCTCAAGAGGAAGAGTTAAAGCAATTAGCCAAGTCCCTGGGCGTATCAGACAGTATCAAATTTGTAGGTCGGGTTCCTGAAGATGAACTTCCCCGATACTTAACCTTGGCGGATATTCATGTTTCTACTTCGCTTTCAGATGCTGGGCTTGCTGCCAGCACTGCTGAAGCAATGGCTTGCGGGCTGCCGGTGATAATTACTGATTTCGGGGACAACAGGAAGTGGGTGCAGGACGGAGTGAATGGATTCATTATCCCGCTGAGAACTCCCCAAGCTTTGGCTTCCAGAATTGTCCAGCTACTTAAAGACGAAGTGACTCGAAAGAGGTTTGGCAGTATAAATCGGGAAATAATCGTAGAGAGGAACAACTGGGAAAGGGAAATGGGGAAGGTGGGTAAGCTATATGAGGAGCTGATTAAGGTGTATAAAAAAGCACCTGCCTCTTGACCGAACATATCCCTATTTTTGCTTTGGAGCGAGATAAGTCAATATGAGTCATGAAGCTGAAATGCCGGGGAGGGAGGTAGGTGAGGCAGTATTTCGGATGATTTGTTACCGTTATTACACTGCCGGCCGATTTGTTCAAGGCAAGCAGGTGTTAGAGGTTGGCTGTGGTGCTGGGCTTGGTTTAGGCTACTTGGCAAGGAGAGCAAGAAGAGTTATTGGTGGGGATTATGCTGAAGGTAACATAAGATGCGCCCAGCACCATTACCAAGGGGGAATAGAACTTGCTTCCCTAAATGCCCATAAATTGCCGTTCAAGGATGACTGCTTCGATGTAGTGGTTGCGGTGGAAGTTATCCAATACTTTTATCTGGATGAGTTCCTTGCCGAGTGCCTCCGTATCCTGAAAAGCAGAGGTATTCTTATAATTTGCATACCCAACAAGGATAGGCCTGGTTTTCGTCCCAGTCCCTTAAGTAACAAGTATTATTCAGCCCCAGAGCTGTTTGAACTGTTAAACCGCCATAGTTTTGATGCCGAGCTTTTTGGCGCCTTTCCCGTGGCTCAGGGGTCAGCCAGATTAGTTCAACGGATATGGCAGGCTGTCATAGCGGTAGGTGTGAAAATTCTTGATCTTCTTGATTTTATGCCAGGTGTGCGCCAAATCAGAGGACTGCTTAAGAAGCTCCTCGGCTTTAAGACCCTGGTGTTACCCGGGGAAATAAAGGATGAGCATATGGCAATGGTTGAAGATGTTCAGCTTGTGCCCATTGATTGCAATTCCCCTTGCCTTGGATATGCATTTTTATATGGTGTAGCTTACGCCAGATGAAGTGCTAACCGATAACTTTAGACAGCGTTTCCCTGTCCTCGCTTGTAGAAATTGCGGATAGATTCGATAACAAATTCTGTCTGTTCGTTGCTTATCTCAGTATTTAGAGGTAGTGAAAGGACTTCTCTGGATAGCCGTTCCGTCATGGGAAGATGGAAGTGCTTCAACCCCAATGCTTCGTGGTGATGCATTGGCTTGGGCCAGAAAATTAAAACCTCAATGCCGCATTCTTTCAGGCAGGAGGCAAGTTTATCCCTTTTCTCTACCCGCACTACATAGTTGGTGAATACATCGAAGTAGCGGTTTTGTTTTGGGGGTGGTGGCGTCTTTATCTGGGGCAACTCAGAAAGCCCCCTTTCATAGAGCCCCGCCAGCTCCCGCCTTCTCTCAATCCAGTCAGGTAGATGCTTGAGCTTCACATCAAGAATGGCGGCTTGCAGATTATCTAATCGGCTATTAAAGCCGTAGTAGAGAATATCTCCTGTCGCCCTCTGCTGTCCGTGGTCTCTAAGCAGGCGTACCTTTTCGGCTATCTCGCTACTATTGGTTACTACTATTCCACCATCCCCAACCCCACCTAAAATTTTCGCCGGGTAGAAGCTGAAGCACCCTGTCAAGCCGAAAGTGCCGGCTTTTTGCCAATCAAATTCGGCTCCCAGGGCTTGAGCGGCGTCTTCGATTACCAACAGGTTGTGTCTGCAGGCAATCGCCATCAATTTTTCCATATCGCAGAGACGGCCATTTAGGTGAACCGGTACAATAGCTTTGGTTCGTGGCGAGATAGCTTGTTCCAGTTGCTCCACATCCATGTTGAAATCCTCGCCCACATCCGCCAGAATCGGCGTAGCCCTGCAGTGAATGATAACTGCCACTGTAGCCACAAAGGTGTGAGCAACGGTGATAACCTCGTCACCAGGACCTAATCCCGCAGCCAGTAGCGAGAGGTGCATGGCATCGGTGCCACTGTTGACACCCACTGCATAATCCACTCCCAAAAAAGAAGCAGTGTTGCTTTCAAATCGCTGTAATTGTTTGCGAAGAATGAGGTCACCACCAGACAACACCTCTTTAATTGCAGCGTCTATCTCGCCTTCCATACGGCGATAATGCAGGGGGTAGTCTACAAAGGGCACTTTATAGTTCATAGAATTCTACCTTGTCCACTGGCAGTTAATTTAAGAGCAATCCTTTTACCGCTGAAACTATCTTGTCGGCGTCAGGATAATATACCTTCTCCAGAGCAGAGCTGGCCGGGGCAGGAGTATCAGGTAGTGAAACTCGTTTAATTGGTGCCTTTAGATATTGGAAAACCTTTTCAGCGGCAAGAGCCGCAATCTCGGCAGATACTCCGCATGTTTTCCAACCTCCGTCGGTAACAACCAGCCTGCCTGTCTTTTTTACTGACTCAAACAAAAGGCTTTCATCGAGGGGCTTGAGTGACCGTAGGTCTATTACCTCTACATCTATGTTTTCTTTTTCCAGGGTTGCTGCCGCCTTACTCGCTTCTAATACCATATATGAAGTTGCCACCACCGTGGCATCTTTCCCCTCTCTTCTTACTACTCCCTTCCCAATCGGGACTGAGTATAGCTCTTCAGGAACCTCACCGAGGTCATTGTAAAGCCAGCGGTCATCAATATAGACGACCGGGTTATCATCTTTTACACTGGCAACAAGAAGGCCTTTAGCATCATAGGGAGTGCTGGGCATGACCACCTTGAGCCCCGGAATATGGGTAAACACTGCCTGTAGAGCCTGGGAGTGCTGGGCAGCCTGTTCTCCACCTCTATTGATAATTCCCCAGATGGTTAGGGGAACACTCATCTGCCCACCAAACATATAGTGCCAGTTGGCGGCGTGGTTGGCTATCTGGTCCATAGCATAATACATAAAATCCAGTCTGGGGTGAACTAAGACTGGACGCATTCCCGCCAGTGCCGCACCTGTCGCCACTCCGGTAACACCATTCTCAGATACAGGGGTGTCAATTATTCGCTGGGGACCAAATCGGTCAAGAAGCCCGACGGTGGTAGTTCCTACATACCAGGGGCTGGTAACCCCCTGTCCAATCAGAAACACACGCACATCCTCTTCCATCATCTGATGTAGAGTCTCATTAATCGCCTGGACGTAAGAAATTTTTCGCATATTACACCTGTTTGAAGACATCACTGAGAAGTTTACTTTCAGCGGGAAAGGGGCTTTCTTTGGCAAAAACAATAGCGTCCTCTATTTCCTTTTCAATGCTGTGGTGTATCTGGACTTTTTCTGACTCGAAGATGCTCTTACGCTTTAGCAAGAGCTGCTCCAATGCCTTAACAGGGCATCTATTCATCCAGTAATCCAGCTCCTCTTTACTTCTAAGCCCTTTTTCTAGGTCATAATTTGGACCCACGTGACCTCGCCATCTATATGTCATGCACTCTATTAGAGTGGGGCCTTTGCCTTGGCGGGCATCTGCAACTGCCTTCTTCACCGCCTCATAGACCTTTATCACATTATTTCCATCAACCCTGACTCCGGGCAGGCAAAATGCCTCAGCCTTTTGGTAAATATTAGTATTGGCAAGGCAGGCTGATATGGGCATATGAGTGGAATAGAGGTTATTTTCGCAGATAAAAACTACCGGCAATTTCTTAAGCGAGGCAAAGTTAAGGCACTCATACCACAGTCCCTCATTAACTGCACCATCACCGAAGAAAGCTACCGAAACAGTATCTTTTCTTTGCATAGAGAAGGCCAAGGCTGCTCCAAGTGCTAACGGTATCGTTCCAGCAACAATGGCACAACTCCCAGGTAACCCCATCTCAGGCGAGGCAAGGTGCATAGAACCTCCTTTACCTCTTGAGCAGCCGTTCGCTTTACCATATAGTTCCGCCATTAAAGCCTTTATATCGCCACCCTTGGCGATGTAATGCCCGTGACTGCGGTGAGTGCTGAAAACATAGTCCTCTTGCCGTAGGTTGGTACAGACGCCGGTAGCTACCGCTTCCTCCCCTGTATACAGATGGGTGGGACACTTTATTTCTCGGTCATTAAGAAGTTCAGCAACCCTCTCCTCAAACTTGCGGATTCTTAGCATGGTGATATACATTGACCGCAGGGTCGCCAAAGGAATGTCCACTGCAACTGTCTTAGGAGTTGAGTGTGAAGATTCTCTATTCAAGTTCAATTCTCTCCTCGAATCCATAATCTTTATACCACTGGACGAATTCCTTAAGTCCTTTTTCAAAGTTATACTTAGTCTCCCATCCGAGGAGTTTTTTTGCCTTGGCGGCATCTGCGATTAACCTTTTAACTTCTCCAATTCTTGGCTCCACATGAGTATGTTTCATGCTGCCCTTTTTACCACAAAGTTCAATGATTTTATTGGCTAAATCAAGAATGGATACCTCTCGGCCACTGCCAAAATTAATCGGTTCCGTTATCGGCTCATTGTGATTTAAGACTAGGTCGTAGGCTCTGATAGCATCTTCTATATAGGTGTAATCCCTTGTTTGCAAACCATCTCCATATATAATTGGGGACATGTTGCTCAGGGTCCGCCGGGTAAATATCGATATCACTCCACCATATCCGATATCTCTCTGCCGTGGACCAAAGATATTGAAGAGCCTAATTATGGGAATATTCATGCCATAGGTTTGTGTATAGGCATAGCACATTCTATCAGCAGCGATTTTGCTTGCCCCGTAAGGATGCGGCGCGTTTAGTGGATGCCGTTCGTCTATAGGGACATATTGAGCCGAGCCATACACCTCACTTGTTGAAGCATAAATTACCTTATTGGCATCATATATCCTGGCTACTTCTAAGATATTTTGGGTTCCGATTACATTCACATCATAGGTAAGTTGAGGCTCAATATAAGACCTATCCACGTGAACCTGGGCTGCTAGGTGAAAGACGACATCGACACCACGCATAATCTTTTCCAGTAAATTAAAATCTCGTATATCACCTTTTATCAGCTTGAAATTCCGGCAATCTAGAAGGTGCCTGACATTTATCAAGTTTCCGCTCATAAAATTATCCAAGCAAAATACCGAGTGACCTTCCTTGGTATATTTGTCACACAAATGGCTTCCAATAAATCCAGCACCGCCGGTTATCAGCATTTTCATTTCTTACACCTCTCACTCGCTCCCTTATGAAGCTTCTTATTTTTCTCTATTCCCCTTGCAAGGAGCAATTTACCTCTATGATAATCTTCTGCCTTTTTGTCTTACTTCGTCTGTAGCCTGAACTTGTTCAATTTTTCTCATATTATAGTCTCTCAAGCTACATTGGGCAAGGCTTTGCCTAGATCAATCTTAGACCAAGCTATGAGAAGGGAAAAGAGTAAAAATAGCAATTCGCCCAATAACCAACAAGTGCAGAAGTATGGTTCATTCCTAGTTCCAATTCTCATCGAGAGCACCTCTATTTTACTAATGCTTCAAATTTAGGGTATAATCTAGTTTAAGTCAAAGACCATAGTGCCTATTGGCAATATGTGTGCCCTTATGATGCAATTGGCATAAAGATAATTCAAGATATGCCAGCACTGGAAAATACTGGAGAATAAATTGCCTGACTTAGAACAAAAGCTACGGAATAAAACTGCAGTTATTGGTGTCGTGGGGCTTGGCTATGTTGGGCTGCCCCTAGCTGTTGCCTTCTCCCAGACTGGTTTTAAAGTTCTGGGGTTTGACATGCAACAGAAGAGGGTAGATTCAGTCAATAAAGGTCAATCTTACATTGCTGACGTAAGCAACGAAAGTCTCTCAGCGGCAGTAGGTAATAAACTCCTCCAGGCGACCACAGCTCAAAACCGGCTGAAAGAAGTGGGCGCCGTTTGTATCTGTGTGCCTACCCCCCTGACTAAAACCAAGGAGCCAGACATATCCTACGTTATCCAAGAGTCTGAGGAGCTGTCCAGATACCTTCAACCAGGGCAACTGGTAGTTCTGGAAAGCACTACCTATCCCGGTACGACAAGAGGGGTGATGCTGCCCATTCTAGAGCGCTCCGGGCTGAAGGTAGGCCGGGATTTTTACCTTGCTTTCTCTCCAGAAAGGGTTGACCCGGGGAATAAAAAATATGGCATCAGGAATACCCCCAAGGTGGTGGGAGGTATAGATTCCACATCTACCAAACTTGCCGAGCTTCTCTATCGTCAGGTGGCTGATGTGGTAGTCCCGGTCTCAAGCACTGAGGTTGCTGAGATGACCAAGTTATTTGAAAATGTGTTTCGCAGCGTGAACATCGCTCTGGTCAATGAGCTTGCCCAGCTTTGCGAGAAGATGGGGATAAGTGTCTGGGAGGTAATTGAGGCTGCTTCTTCCAAGCCCTTTGGCTATATGCCTTTCTACCCTGGACCAGGGATAGGCGGGCACTGCATTCCGCTTGACCCCTATTATCTAGCCAACAAAGCCAGGGAATATGACTTTCATACCAGATTTATAGAATTGGCCGCCGATATTAATGAGCGAATGACCCATTATGTTACCTCCCGCATTATGGAAGTCTTAAACACACGTGGTAAAAGCTTAAAGGGGGCTAAGGTACTGGTACTGGGGGTGGCTTACAAGAAAGGCGTCGGAGACGCCAGAGAATCTCCATCCATAAAACTAATCCAGCTTCTTCGTGAGAAGGGAGCCACAGTAGATTACAATGACCCCTATATTCCAACGGTACAGCTTGACCAGGATACCTTGGTGTCTATAGAACTCGCCGATGAAAACTTGTCTTTGGCAGACTGTGTCGTAATCGCCACCGCTCACGAGTGTTATGACATAGAGAGGATAGTCGCTGCGTCTAAATTAGTCTTTGACAGTAGAGGCGCCACAAAAGACTTAAGTAGTGATAACATCGTGAGGCTGGGGGAATAAGAATCTATGGAAAGAAACGTAGCCGTCATTGGCTGTGGCTACTGGGGCAAGAACCTGGTGCGCAATTTTGCCGACCTTGGTGCCCTTCACACTATCTGTGATACCGGCCTTAAAGTCTTGGAGCAAATTGCCTCCCGTTATCCTCAAGCAAATACTGAGAGCAAATACCGTAGAGTCCTTCAGAACGAAGGAATAAAAGGAGTGGTTATTGCCTCTCCAGTAACCCTGCACTATTCTATGGCAAAGGAGGCTCTCCTTGCCGGCAAAGATACCTTCGTCGAAAAACCCCTTTCTCTCAGGGTTGAGGAGGGGAAAGAACTGGTCGAAATAGCCGAGAAGACCGGCAGAATCTTAATGGTGGGACACTTACTGGAATATCACCCGGCAGTAGTAAAGCTTAAGGAACTGATAGATAAAGGGGAGCTGGGCAAAATCCAGTATATTTACTCTAATCGGTTAAATCTGGGGAAATTCCGCACCGAGGAAAATATTATGTGGAGCTTTGCCCCTCATGATATCTCTGTAATCTTACTTCTCCTGGGCAGTGAGATGCCCCAGAAAGTCTCGGCTCATGGCGGTTATTATCTTCATCAGGATATAGCTGATGTTACTCTAACTACCATGGACTTTAAGGATGGGGTTAGAGCCCATATTTTTGTAAGCTGGCTCCACCCCTATAAAGAGCAGAAACTCGTTGTC
>SDBS01007771.1_pt1 | contig 10397 bp, 6 predicted proteins | sample 2277091 | NCBI WGS metagenome assembly SDBS01 (sample SAMN10404972, study PRJNA504765) | marine sediment metagenome | isolation source: marine sediment core GS10_PC15, 163 cmbsf | place: Arctic Ocean: Southern Knipovich Ridge | collected 2010 | reverse complement strand
AGATGATTTTGTTACAAAACCGTTTAATCCGATAACTTTAATGGCCCGTATTAATGCACGCATGCAGAGGAATTCTAATAACACATCAAAAAAATATGGTAAAATAGAATTGTTTGAAAACAAACATGAAGTTAGAATTAACGGTAATATTATTGAACTTTTGCCTAAGGAATTTAAACTGCTCGGCTATTTGATGGATAATCACGATATTCTGCTTTCAAGAGAGCAGATTCTGAGTGCTGTCTGGGGCATTGACTATTCCGGCGGAGACAGAACTGTAGATTCGCATATGAACAGACTGCGTTCAAGGCTAGGTGACTGCAGGCAGATGATTAAGACCATAAGAGGCTGTGGATATAAATTAGCGGTTAAGGAGTAGCATGGAAAAATCTATTGGAAAAAGATTATTTATGCAAATTATGCTGGTGTTATTGATATTTATCATAATAGCACTGCTTGCAAATACTATTTTAATCAGACCTATTTATTATGGTGCAAAAAGAAAAGTATTGATTGAAGCCGGTAAATTCATTAAATCATTAGACGGTGATTATGAAAATAATCTTGATATTATTAACAGTATTGAGGAGAAATTAGCCGCAAGAATTATCATTTCCGATAAAGAAAACATATTATATCTTTCAATGGCAAAAATGATTAAAGGTAAGATTGTAAATGATTTTGACAAAATAAATGATAAAATTATACCTGTTCTGCCTGTTGACTTTTTAATGAGAGCATATGATAGAATAATTGAAAAATCTACCGTGCAGATTGATGAAAATACTGTATTATCAAAAATAACCACCTTTGATTCTTCGAACTATTTAATACTACAAAGCTTTTTAAATGACAGTGATACTTTGACAATCACAGTCGAGATGCAATCTCTCGATGAGGCCATCAGGATATTCAATTTCTTTTTGATTGCAACTGCTTTTATTTGTATGATAATATCTGCTTTTCTAGCGTATTTTATGGCAAAAAGATTTGTGAAGCCCATCAGAAACATGAATAAAGTTACAAGAGCAATCGCAAATCTTGACTTTGGAGGCTTATGTGAAATTGAAACAAAAGATGAACTCGAAGAGCTTGGAGATAATATAAACATCCTGTCTAAAAATCTTGAAGCCACTATAGAAGAATTAAGGCAGGAGCTGAAAAATGCAAAACGTCTCGGAAATTTGCGCAAGCGTTTTATATCGACCATTTCCCATGAATTAAAGACACCTATATCATTGCTTCAAGGCTATTCAATAGGTATGAAAAGCAGTATTTGTGATGATAAAGAAAAAAGGGATTATTATGCAATGGTTATTGCAGATGAAGCGCAGCGCTTAGGTGAACTCGTAAATGAGTTAATGGATTTAACCCAGATGGAAGAAGGCTATATTACACTCCATAAAACAGATTTTGAAATCAATCAATATTTACTTGATATTGCGGATAAATACAGCGCCGCAAATCCTGATATAAACATCAGCCTAAAAAAGACTGATGGTGAAATATGGGTGTGTGGCGATATTAAGCTCATAGAAAGAGTGCTGAATAATTATTTATCGAATGCAATCAGCCATGTGGATGATAACAAAAATATTGATATTAGAGCTGAAGAAAAAGATAATATCATAAATGTTTCCGTATTTAATTCGGGCAAGCATATTCCTAGTGATAAAATCAAGGATATCTGGAACAGTTTTTATAGAATTGATGATGCGCGCAGCCGAAACGACGGCGGACACGGATTGGGTCTTGCAATTGTAAAAAACATTCAAAATGCACACAAAATGCCATATGGTGTCCGAAATATCACAGGCGGTGTTATATTCAGCTTCGGAATTAATGCAGGGATTAGACCTTAAACATCGCTGAGCAATCAAGTCTGCTATTAGATAATACTAATTAGCATCTAAAAGATGGAATATTTTTCGTTAATTTTCCATTTGGCTATGTTGGGCTCCCTCTGAATAGCCCTGCTATGCATCGGTCACACGCTTTGCAGATGTAATCTCCTAAAAAATCTTACACATTTTAAAAGCTAATCAGTATAAGGGTATTATTTCCTCGATTACATGGAGCTTCATATAATTTTACTTTTACAGGGACTGTTGAATAATTCATTATCACTGCTTGGCGGTCTATATTTCATTTATCGTAACCAATACATCTTGTGATACTCTGGCGAGTGGCACTATAATATATTGATTGCGCTAAATAAAATCTATCCTCACCAATCAATAAAAAGTAATTATTCAACAGTTCCTTATATAGGAAATGATGGAAATCATTTTGCAGAATTTATGGTTTATTAGTGCATTTTGGTGTAAAATATAATATAAGTGTCTGCCCAATAATTCATTATCATCGTTTGGCGGTCCATATTTCATTTATCTCAATCACTATATCTTGTGGTATTCTACGGGTGTCTGCAATATATTGATTGTGCTAAATGAAACCTATCCTCGCCAATCAATAAAAAGCAATTATTCAACAGTCCCTATTAACAAATAAATGAACGGACAACATAAAGTTTGGAAAATAATTCGATAGAAAAAAACAGAGATTTAATATTAAACGGAAATCTATATAAACTTGTAATAAAATTATCATTGCCTTTAATGCTGAGTAACCTCATTCAGACCGTATATTCATTAACAGATACCTATTTTGTAAGTAAAATTGGTGATAATCAAGTAGCGGCAATAGGTTTTGTGTGGCCTATTGTGTTTTTATATATGGCATTAGGTTTGGGTCTTACTATGGGCGCAAAAGCGATAATCTCACAACACATAGGTGCAGGCGATGAACAAGGCGCAATTGAGGTTGCAGGACAGACATTCAGCTTTATATCAATTGTATCTGTGGTGATCGCTGTTATTGGAATAATAATCTGTCCATGGATTATAAAAACTATGGGCGGCGAAGGAATAATATACACAGAGGGTGTGGCATACTGCCGGATTATTTTGGCAGGCATGCCGCTTATGTATTTTTATTTTGCATTTCAAGCAGTAAAACACGCAGAAGGTGATATGATTACGCCGATGATGCTTTCAATCGGTGCGGTAGTTTTAAATATGCTGCTTGATCCATTGTTCATACTAGTATTTCACTGGGGAGTTAAGGGCGCTGCATATGCTACTACTCTCTCCAGACTTGCAGCTCTTTTTATTGTTATTGTTTTAATAGTTAAAAACAAACATACAAGAGAACACAAAGCGCTTAAGCATCTAAAGCTCAAAAAAAGCAGTATATCTGAAATATTAAAAATCGGCGCACCAACTGCTGTCGGCAGGATAACAACTTCCTTGGGATTTATGATAATGAATGCATTTGTCGTATCATTTGGAGCTCATGTTTTGACTGCGTATGTAATTGGAAACCAAATTATATCACTGGTTATGATGCCATCAATGGGTATAGGCAGTGCAACCACTACCATAATCGGTCAAAATATTGGAGCAAATCAGATAGACAGAGCAAAAAAAGCACTCCAAAAAACGCTCATCGTGGCCCTTGCTTTTTCTATTGCGGGTTTAATTTTATTATTTATTTTCAAAGCCGATATTATAGGCGTATTCACTAAATCCAAGGCAGTCTTAGAATCCGGTATTCGTCTAACGGATATTGTGGCGCTTTCACTGCCGTTAATGGCAGTATTTCAGGTAATGAGCGGATTTTTCATCGGTACAAAAAATACCATGCAAAGTATGATTGCAGATATTGTGCGTTTATGGGTTTTAAGAATTCCTTTGATTATTCTATTCAAATATGTATTTCACATGGATGAATATTCAATTTGGTATCCTATATTAATATCAACCGCACTTGCGGATGTATTGTTTGCCATATTATACATGACAAAGCGCTGGCAGATAAAACCTAAAGTAAAATAAATAAAATCAGCAGGGAGTTTATCATGAATAATATTAATTATCGTATTCTTACTGCTCAAGATTTTAATTGTATAATTGCCGCATGTTCATGAAATGTTTATATAATTGTTATAGAAACATTATATATATAAGATAATATTAGTAGAACAAAAAATTAGACAGACCATTAACTTTGGAGGTAATATGATGAAAAAGTGGCTGAAAACGACGATTGTTTTGGTGATTTTAGCAGCTGTGATTGCAGGTTCTATATTCGGATATAATGCCTATAAGAATAAAAAGGCTATAGATGAAAAATATGATGTTAAACCATCACTTGTAAAAACCAGTATTAATGATTTAGGCTTGTACATATCAGTAAGCGGCAATATATCCGAATCAGAAGACATATCGGTATATACTGCATCTTATGGCAGGATAATTGACATAAACACAGATTTAGGCGGAGTCGTTAAAAAGGGCGATATACTTGCAAGAATTGATAATGAAACCCTTTTAGAGGATATAAAAACACTCGAGGATGATATATTTGAAAAAAAGCTTGAAATTGATACCGGCATATTTAGTGATGATACATATTATATTAAATCTCCGATTGACGGCGAAGTAAAAGATATCAAAGTGCGTGATGATGATGAAGATACCCAGGATATTAATGAAGCATCCGATATCAAAGACATTATGGAGGAATATGGATATCTAGCACTTGTTTCTCCTGAGGATAAAATGTATATAGTAACCGAGGAAAGCGCAGACTTTTTAACTGTGGGAAATAACGTTACTGTAAGAAGATATGATTATGAATACGATGGCGTTGTAGAAAAAATAGAGGAAGGCAGGACATATGTTTTGATTGAAAATGATAATCTAAGCATAGGCAGAAAAGCTTATATCTATCATGAAACATATTCAAACAGAGTCAGCGGCATAACCATGCTTTATGATTATATTGAAATTACCCCACCAATTCCCGAAGGTGAAATAGTAAGGGTTGATTGTTTCAAAAATGAATATGTCAACCGAGGTGAAGTGCTCTTTAAGATTTCGACACGTTCTCAAAATATGATAGATTTATACGCACAGCTGGATGAATTAAATGCAGAGCTTAAAGAAAAACAGCTGATGCTTGAAAATTTAGATATAACAGCACCTATTGATGGTATTGTAATAGGTGTCAGCATTGAAGATGATATGGAAGTAGTCGAAGATTATATGGCATTTCAAATTGCAGACACTTCAAAATGGCTGCTTCAAGTACCGGTAGATGAACTAGATATAAATCAATTAAAACTCGGCATGAAAGCAGAAGTTACAATCGATGCATATTCTGATGAAACTTTTCAAGGAGTTATTAAGGCAATATCATCGGTAGGTGTTGCATCAAGTGGCGTTACCAGCTATGACGTATTTATTGAAATTGATAGAAACGATATATTCAAGCTTAATATGACTGCCAATGCTGAAATAGAAGTACAATTCGTTGAAGATGTACTGTGCGTTCCGGTTGAAGCTCTCAGATATATCGGCGAGAGATCATTTGTTATGGTCTATGCATCACCAACAGCGGCTCAAGTCGATGCTAAAAAGCGAGAGTTAATTCAAGCAGAAAAAATGTTAAATAGTACTTCGCAGGATTTAAAAGATATTTCTAAAGAGGATATGGCGGCTGTGCGCGAGAAACTTGAAGCGGCACGCGAATCAGGCGATAAACCACAGGGCAGCGGACAAGGAGAGTTGGGTGCGGATAAGTCGGGCGGATTGAAATCTGCCGGAGCAAATATGATAATACTCTCCATAGCAGACAAGCTCTATGGAACAATGACGGTAGTTGAAGTAGGTCTTATCAATGAAACATATGCACAGATAATATCAGGACTTGATGAAGGAGTGCAGATAATAATACCGCAAAGCGATTCTGCAAGCAAGGTTGACTCACAAAGGAATGCTTTTGCAGGAATGGGCCGGGCATTCAAATAAAGCTATCTTACAGAGGTTAGGTGATAATATGGGTGAATTATTAAAAATTACAAATATGTATAAAATCTATGAGATGGGCAGCGAAAAAGTTCATGCTCTTGATGGTATTGACATTACTATCGAAGATCATGAGTTTGTAGCCATTGTAGGCCCTTCAGGCAGCGGTAAATCAACTCTCATGAATATGATAGGATGTCTTGATACTCCGACATCCGGCGAGTATCATTTAGACGGCAGGGATATCTCCAAGATGAACGACAAACAACTTACTATGATACGAAGGCAGAAGGTAGGATTTATATTTCAGCAGTTTAATCTGCTCTCAAAATCTTCTGCACTTGAAAATGTCGAGCTTCCTGCGATGTATAACGGCGAAAGTGCGCATGATAGGAAGCAAAAGGCAATAAAAGCTCTTGAAAAGGTAGGTTTAGGTGACAGATTGAAACACAAACCCTCAGAGCTTTCAGGCGGACAGCAGCAGCGTGTGGCAATAGCAAGGGCATTGGTGAATGATCCTCCTGTACTGCTTGCGGATGAACCTACCGGAAATTTAGATTCAAAATCGGGCGAGTATGTCATGCAGATGATTAAAGAATTACACACACAAGGCAATACAATTATTCTTATAACTCATGACCATGATGTCGCAGCACATGCGCCGAGGGTTATCGAGATTAAAGATGGTAAAATTACATCAGACATTAATAGAGGGGGTGCATTGCATGAGTTTGTTTGAGGCAATTACATCTGCGCTTAAGGCGATTTGGGCAAATAAAATGCGCTCTGCATTGACAATGCTCGGTATAATTATAGGAATATTCTCTGTGGTGGCATTGATTTCGGTAGGTGAAAGCTCTACAGCTCAAGTTACTCAGAGCATTGAGGGTATGGGGTCAAATTTAATTAATGTCAGCGTATTTAACAGGAGAATAAAACTTGACATAAAAGATGTCAAAGAGATAGAAAAGCTAAACGGTGTTGGTATTGCATCACCTCATGCAAGCACACAAATGACTCTTAAAAACGGCACGGAAACTATGGATATACCGGTCGAAGCGGTTAATAGTTATTATGACGATATTCGTGAATATAATATAGCATCCGGTAGATTTATCAGCGATAATGATGATAAAAACAGGCTCAGAGTGGTTGTAATAGGTGTTGATGTAGCAGATGAATTATATGGCACAAGAAATATCATTGGTCAAAAAATATCCATGGACGGAACAAGTTTCACAATAATCGGAATTCTGGAAGAGCAAGGTGATTCCATGTTCGGTTCGGGTGATGAAATCGCCATGATACCTTATTCAACAGGTACAAGAATTATGGGCAGCACTAATATTAACAGCATATATGTAAGTGCGCAAGAGAGCGACTTGGTGGATACGGCAGTCACATCCATTACTAATTATATGACAGCTCAAACTCCTGATAATGATGATGAGGGCATTAAAATATTTTCTCAATCGCAAATACTTGATACATTATCCGAAACCACACAAATACTCACCTTGATGCTTGCAGGTATTGCAGGCATATCACTGCTGGTAGGTGGTATAGGTATTATGAATATCATGCTTGTATCTGTTACTGAAAGAACACGGGAGATCGGCATTAGAAAAGCCATTGGTGCAACCCGCATGAATATACTTTCCCAGTTTTTGATTGAAGCTATTGTAGTCAGCGGATTAGGCGGCGCAATAGGAGTCGTGCTTGCAAGAATCGGTGTTAATTTCATCAGCTCACTAATGGATATACCAATTGCAATCAGTCCTCAAATCGTTATGATTGCTATTACATTTTCAGCAGTGGTCGGTGTGGTGTTTGGTATGTATCCTGCCATGAAGGCATCCAAACTCAACCCCATTGAAGCATTAAGATATGAATAGCGGCATATACTGGATATATTTTCAATGCCCGATCTATGACCGGGCGTTGATTTTTTATCATAAAACTACGTTTAAAGCATTTTAACCAAGCATCAAAGTAATACTAATTAGCATCTAAAAGATGGAATATTTTTTGTATATTTTCCATTTGGCTATGTTGTGCTCCCTCTGAATAGCCCTGCTATGCATCGGCCTGATGCCTTGCCGGATGTAATCTCCTAAAAAATCTTACACATTTTAAAAGCTAATCAGTATGAGTATTCCGGATGATTAAAAAATCGAACATTGAAAGCCTGCATGCGGGCTTTTTTAACATATACAGCGTAAAATGCATATGCTTTATTAAGGATAAAAAAGTATAATTATTCAGTAATTATGCTTAAAACAGGAGGCGTATATATGCGTTATACGAATACAAACCGTCGTCCACCGTGTATGAGAAATAATTTTCAAAATAGTCCGGTGATGCCAAACAATATGCCATATTATGGTATGCCTTATTATGGCGGACCTCATCGTGGAAATTGTCCAAAAGGAACAGTTCCATATACAGTTAAAACAGGAGATACGCTATATTCAATCGCTATTGAAAACTCAACAAGTATTGATGCAATAATGAGTTTGAATCCAAGTGTTACAGATCCTAATGTGATTTATGCAGGTCAGCTTCTTTGTCTGTCGTATTTACAGACATGTGATGGATTTTTATACACTATAAAACTAGGGGACACACTCTACTCAATAGCATTATCATTTTCAATAACATTAGAAGAACTACTGGCAGCAAATCCGCAGATAAATCCAAATTTTTATTTGCCCGGAGAGATATTGTGCATACCTCAGGCGTATCCATGCCCCGGAGTATCACAAGTTTACGTTATCAAACCAAGTGATACATTGACAACAATACTTGAAAACTGCAATGTATCACTTGCCGCACTACTGGCTGCAAATCCAGGATTTGACCCAAACAATATAGCGGCAGGTTCTTCTCTCTGCGTTGTGCCTACGCCATGCGAACCGCTCTGCGAAGAGAGCGATAGAAAGATTATACCGCCGGATTGTAAAAATATTGAAGAGCTTGCGGTATTCCTCGGAACAACAACTGATGCGATACTCATTACAAACCCGGCGTATCCACCGTGTTATTTTGTGCCGGGACATCCTTACTGTCCACCGCCCTGCACAACATCGACTAACGATATGCAAAGATAGATTTATTAAAATAAAAAAATATATCTTGAAATATCGAAAATATTTTGATATTATATAGGAACTAAATGGTAAATCTAATATGAAAGGGGGGCCGGAAATGTTAAAAAATAGACGAGTAACAGCTAATGCAATGATATTACCGGCCGTCTGGTAGATTTAAGATTTATCTAAAGCATCTTAAATAATACCGCAGGCTGGAAAATGCCTGTGGTTTTTTTATAACCATTTTTTAAAGCCACAGGTATGCATTGTCTGTGATTTTATTTTGTCAAAAAGCAGACTAATCGAGTAATTCCATCAATATATAAAGGAAAATAAAGAAATTGAATAAAAGAAGATTGAAAGTATTATGGTCTTTTGTAAAAGGTAAAAAGAGCTTGATTACAGGCTCTGTTATCAGCGTAATATTAGCTGTTGCATTCAGGTTTGTTTCGCCGGTCATAATTGCTGTAACCTTAGATTCGGTTTTAGGGAATGAACCATTCGGTCTTCCTAAGTTTATTATAGATATTATAAATAAAATAGGCGGCACCGATATTCTTGCACGTAATATTTGGATTTGCGGACTTGCGTTGGTTTTGGTAATGGCCATCCGTGGTGTGTTTTTATACATTCGTGGAAGATTGATTGCTACAGCTAGTGAAAAAATGGCTATGCAGATGAGAAATAAAATCTACAATCACTTGCAGAGATTGCCGTATGAATATCATGTAAAGGCTGAAACGGGCGATATTATACAGCGCTGCACATCAGATGTTGAGATGACAAGACGATTTATATCAACTCAATTTGTAGAAACAGTTCGTATGATTGCCATGCTTGTTATTGCAGTTGTAGTGCTGCTTAATATGCATGCAGGTCTTACGTTATTATCTTTGGTATTGATTCCTGTAACTTTTGCAATTTCCATATGGTTTTTCAGGAAAGTACAAAAGCTCTTTACAAAAGTTGAAGAAGCAGAAGGGAAGCTGTCTACTATTCTGCAGGAGAACCTGACCGGCATCCGAGTTGTGCGTGCCTTCGGCAGGCAGAAGCATGAGCGTGCAAAATATAAAGTCGCAAATGATGATTTTCGTGATAAATCCATGGGGCTTATGAAGTATTTTGCAGTCTTTTACGGTCTTACCGATTTTTTGGTCATGGGGCAGACACTGCTGGCTCTCGTCGGTGGGATTTTTCTTGCAGTGAAAGGCACAATAACAGTTGGAGAGTTTTTGGTATTTACATCATATATTCAGATGATGATGTGGCCGATAAGACATTTTGGGGGAGTGATTGCAGACATAGGTAAAATGCTTATTGCTGTAGGTCGTATTGACGAGATACTGTCAGTAAAAGAAGAGACTTCCGGTGAAAATCCAATAAAACCTGCACTTAACGGCGATATTAAATTTGATAAGGTTACATTTAGCTATGA
>SDBS01007769.1_pt1 | contig 10397 bp, 12 predicted proteins | sample 2277091 | NCBI WGS metagenome assembly SDBS01 (sample SAMN10404972, study PRJNA504765) | marine sediment metagenome | isolation source: marine sediment core GS10_PC15, 163 cmbsf | place: Arctic Ocean: Southern Knipovich Ridge | collected 2010 | reverse complement strand
CCCTTGAACAGCAAAAAATTAAAAACAAGAGTCGATTAGTAACGGATGGTGGAATATTATTTTATATGCAAAAACATGCTATCGTGCCAGCAAATTCACGAGTTTCTGTTCCGGTTGAGGCGGCAGAAGCTGGAGAAGAGGGAAATATTGAAGCGCAAAAACTTAATTTTGTTGCACTTAGTGAAGTCTCACAAAAACTAATTTTTGCTGAAACCAAGACAAGTATTACAGGGGGTACTGGTGATATTATTGCCGTCATAAAAGATGAAGATGTTGAAAGGGCAAAAATAGCTGCCAGTGAAGATGCCCGAAATCAGGCAGAAAGTGAAATTAAGGCTGAATTACTTGAAGGTTGGGAAATTCTTAATGGGAGCTGGACAGCTGAGCTTGATACTTTCGAGACTCCAGTTGAGGTAGGGGATAAGGAACCAGTGATTAATTATCAAGCGAGAATGGTAGTAAAAGCAATGGGATATGAGAAGAGCGTGCTGGAAGAAAAACTGAAAAAAGTGCTAGAAAAAAGTTTGGATGATGACTATATGCTTTTCCCCGGTTCTATATCATATGTTAAATCAGTTGATGATATTAACTGGGAAACAGCTCAAGCAACAGTGTCAGTTAGAGTGACTCATACCACTATTCCTAATCTTTCCATTGATACACTGCGCAGTAAATTAGCTGGCCGTTCGGTTGAAGAGGCAAAAAGTTATTTAGAGGGATTACTGGGTGTAAAATCAGCTTCAATGAGTTTGTGGCCTTTTTGGGTAAAATCAATTCCGCGCATAGAAGATCGTGTGTCTTTGTCGTTTGAATCAGACAACCAGCCGTAAATACAAAACTGAAAAGTTGGCAAAAACGTACAATAGTAGTAGTATGCTACTTGTTCTTTTCACTGGGGCGTATGTGTCGTAAGTTTGTTACTTGCTACATATACCCTCTCATTTAAGAAAGGGCGTGCCATGAGTACCCTATTTGGACAACTGGTTAAGTTCTCGGACGCTTAGTCCCTTGTCGTTTGGTAGTCCCTTTGATCCTTATTTGCCTTACACATTTGTGTACGCGGAATTTTTATATATAACTTTGTTATGCAGAGGGAGCTAAATTTGACATAAATAGCATTATTGCTTAAGATGGGGGCATCTGTTTTGCATGTTTTTGGAATGTTAAAGGCTCTAATGTGGCCTTTAACCCTGTGCATAAACAGGGTTTTATTATTGTTAAATTAAACTGTTGTCTAAAGACGTAGTTGAAGTAAAGGGGGAAGTTTTAGAGAATCTTCCTAATATGTTGTTTAGGGTGCGATTAGATAGTGGCCAAGAAATTATGGGTCATTTGAGCGGTAAAATGCGGATTCATAGAATACGTATATTGCCTGGTGACAAGGTGAAGGTAGCCCTATCTCCTTACGATTTAACAAAAGGAAGAATAGTGTTTAGAATCGGATAAAAGAAAATAATATGAAAGTTAGAGCATCAGTAAAAAAAATATGTGATAAGTGCGTGGTGATTCGCAGAAAAGGAAGAGTGCGGGTAATTTGTGAAAATCCAAGACATAAACAGAGGCAAGGATAATAAATAATATTTGTTTTATGCCTGTTCGTATTAGTGGAATCAATTTAAACGATAAAAGCCGTATAGAAATAGCGTTGTTGGCTGTTTATGGTATTGGTAAATCATATAGTAAGGAAATTTTGAAAAAGCTGGATATTGACGTGGATACAAAAGCAGGAGATTTAACGGGAGACGAAGAAAAATCTTTGAGAGATTATATTGAAAATAATGTTAAGGTAGAGGGTGAATTAAAACGGGAAATCACACAAAATATAAGGCATCAAAAAGATGTGGGTTCATATCGAGGAACAAGGCACCAGCGTAATTTGCCGGTTAGAGGACAAAAAACGCGAACAAATTCTAGAACTGTGCGGGGCAACGTACGACGTACTGCTGGGAGTGGTCGTAAATCAGATTCGGAAAAGACATAATTTTATTTTGAATCAATAATATGGCTGAAATTAAGAAAAAGATAAAGTCGAAAAAGAAGCAGAAGCACAACGTGCGCCAAGGAAAAATTTTTATACGATCGACTTACAACAACACTATTATTTCAATAACTGATTTAGCTGGTAACGTGCTGGTGCAAAGCAGTGCTGGACGTGTTGGTTTTACGGGAACTCGTAAAGCAACACCGTTTGCTGCCCAACAGGCGGTTAGCGATGCTATTGAACGAGTTAAGACATATGGTCTGCAAGAAGCAGCAGTATATGTAAAAGGTATTGGTAGCGCTAGAGAGACAGCTATTCGATCCCTTGGTGCTGCGGGCCTTACAATAACAACAATAAGAGATATAACGCCAATTCCTCACAATGGGGTAAGGGCGCCTAAACGTCGTAGAGTATAAAAATTATGACAACCAACGAACAACCACAACCACAAACAGCTGCCAGACCATCACCACAAAGCAGAGATGGAGGCAAAAGAGGTAAGCGAAAGAGCCGTTATGGTGAGCAGTTAGAAGAGAAGCAGGGCTTGAAAAGTATCTATAAGATACGTGAGCGTCAGTTAAAAAGATATTTTGTTGAAGCACAGAAGGCAAACAAGGAAACAGGCCCATATATGATGGAATTGTTAGAGAGAAGGCTTGATAGTGCTATTTATCGCGCGGGGTTTGCTGAGACAAGAGCGCAGGCGAGACAAATGGCCAGCCATAGACTATTTATGGTTAATGAAAAACCTGTTGATGTTCCGTCTTGTCGCTTAAAAAATGGAGACAAGGTAGCAGTTAGGGAAAACAAGAGGAGTAAGGCACATTTCAGTAATTTTGAAAAAAGAATGCAGAATGTGCGAGCTCCAGGTTGGATGCAACTTGAAGTTGATGGGTATGGGTTCAAGGTAATTAGTGCCCCTTCATCTGAAGATGCCAGTGTTGGTATAGACCTACAAGCTATCGTTGAACTTTTAGGAAGATAATTATTAATTTTATACATATTAATTGAGACGCTATGTTAGAACCAATTTATTTACCAGAAAATATTACCGTCGAAGAAGAGAGGGAAAATGAAGCAACCTTTTCAATATATCCTTATCATCCCGGCTATGGAGCAACGTTGGGCAACGCTCTGCGACGCATATTGTTATCCTCTTTACCTGGAGCGTCTATCACTCGTGTAAAGATTGAGGGTATTGAGCATGAGTTTACAGCTCTTGATGGAGTAAAAGAAGACATAGTAGCACTGACATTGAATTTAAAGCGTGTGCGATTAACTTCTGAAAGCAAAGAACCAGTAGATATTGTACTAAAGGTTGATGGAGAGAAGAAAGCGACAGCTGGTGATTTTGAACTTCCTCCGGAAATTACCATAGTTAATCCAAAAGAACATGTTGTTACTATTACGGACAAAAAGACAAAGTTCGAAATGCGCTGTACTGTTGAACAGGGTCGTGGTTATGAACCAGCTGAAAATCAGGCGGGTGAGGAACAGAACATTGGTACGATTTCGATTGATGCAATATTCTCACCAGTACAAAGAGTTAGTTTTAGAGTAGAGAATGTTCGTGTGGGCCAAGCTACAAATTATCATAAATTACTGATTACGATCTTAACTGATGGTACTGTCTTGCCTAAAGACGCCTTGAAACAAGCAGCTTCAATTTTGACTGATCACTACAAGATGATTGCTGATGATTTTGAAGAAAAGCTTACGGCTGAACGACCAGAGGAGGAACCGGAAACCATGCAAATGGAAGAGGAGGAGGAATTGCCAGAGAATACGTTAAGTTTGCTGCGATTACCCTCAAGGGTTCATAATGCTCTGGAAAGAGTTGGTATAACAACAGTAGAGCAGGTTGTTGATCTGTCAGAAGAGCAAATTCAGGACATCCCAGGCTTAGGCGAGAAGGCAGTGCAAGACATTATTGATTCACGAGAAGCATATACTGAGTCTATAAAAGAAAAAGAGGCAGAAAAAACAACAGAAGAGGAGTAAATATGAGACATAAATCAGCAAAAAGACAGCTAGGCCGCGAGAAGCATAAGCGCGAACAATTAATGAAGAGTTTGTGTGCTGGGCTGTTAGAACATGGCTTTATTGTAACAACCGAGACTAAGGCTAAAGAGTTAAGAAAGTTTGTAGAACCTCTTATTACAGAAGCCCGCAAGGAAATGACTTTGCATAGACGAAGAAGTTTGTTGAGCAAGATTGGGCAACAGGATAATTTTTCGGCGTTAGTAGAGATTGCAAAAGATAACGCAAAAAGAGATGGCGGATATACTAGGATCAGTCGTGTTGGTTCATGCTTGGGGAACGGAGCAAGTATGGTACGAGTTGATTTTAGCAGCGGAAAAGCCGTATCAAAGTAAGGTATATCACTAATTATATGGAAAAGAGTAAGATAAAAAAGACAAATGAGGCAGAGTGGCATGTTTTCAATGCTGATAAAAAAGTGCTAGGTAGAATGGCGCAAGAAATTGCTGTATTACTGCAAGGCAAACATCGTATCGATTATGCTCCTAATGTCGTGGCTTTAGTATATACGATTGTAACTAATACAGATAAAGTCGTCGTAACGGGAAGGAAAGAACAGGATAAAATGTATCGTCATTACACAGGGCATCCTGGTGGCCTAAAAGAGAGATCTTTAGCTGAACAACGACGTCGTGACTCAAGAGTAATAGTTGAACATGCGGTGCGTGGAATGTTGCCAAAAAATAAATTGCGGGATGAGATGATGAAGCATTTAAAGTTATATAAAGATGATAATCATCCTCACGAGGCGCAAGTTGGTATAAAAGAATAAATTGAAATAAGTTTATGGCTAATGATTCATACAAAGGGTTAGGAAGAAGAAAGACAGCTGTTGCGAATGTTTTGCTGCATAAAGATGATAAAGAAATAAAAGCGAATGGAATCGATGTAAATAAGTATTTCACACCATTGATGGTTACGCGTGCTTTACTACCATTAGTATTAACATCACAGAACGATACCTATGGAGTAAAGGTGAAGGTTTCAGGAGGAGGAAAACAGGCGCAAGCAGAGGCAATATCTTTAGGTATTGCACGAGCGTTGCTTAAAATTAATGAAGAGTGGCGCAAGCAGCTTAAAGCAGCTGGCATGCTAACGAGAGATCCAAGATCACGAGAACGTAAAAAACCTGGATTAAAGCGAGCAAGACGAGCACCGCAGTTCTCCAAGCGTTAAAGTTTAGCGTAGGGCTCAATATTATAGCGAACAACCGAAGCGTAATTGACCTGTGAACCTATTTCACTATCTTTGGTCTTTTAAATAATATATGTGTAGGTAGTGTTGGTTATAATAGCTTTTATATAACAGTTATAACGGTGGGTTTACTACGCAATATCTTAAGCAAAGGTTTAATAACCTTATTCTTTATGGTAATACTAGCGCTGTAACAATAAGTTCGGTGATGGATTTATTCTTTTTTAGATAAAATAGTTTTTCTCCATCTTCACCAACTGTCGTTTGCGAATTTCCCGTATTAGTAGAATCGACCGTGTAACTGATTGGGTGGTCTCGGATATCTATTTCAGTGATAATAATTTCATCATCAACTTGATATAATAGGTGGTGGCCACCAGCAAACCATTGAGGGTGTCTGATTTGTCGAGATAGTCTGGTAATAAGCTGAAGTTTTTGCAACGGCATATACGGTAGCCTCTCGTTCAAAGCGTTATAGACGTATAGTGAAGTATCTTCTAATTGAATGTAAAGAAGTTGACCGTCAGGAGACCAGCCAGCTGATGTAATGTTTTCAGCAACTGGTAGTAATGTTTCGTTATCTTCCAGGAACGACAGGCTGTTGTCTTTAAATTGTATGGCGACATTACCGCTAGGTGTTACGTGGAGACCCTTTATTGGATTTACGTCTGGCAGTTCTATAAAGTTAATGATTTTTCCCCGTAGGTCCATAATGTTGATATTATTATCAAGAGAAACGGAATAGATATTACGAGTGCTGGTAGAAAACGTAGTTATATCTTGGGCTATCAAGTCGGTGGTATCATCGTTAATTTGATACGCTTGCAGATTATTTTTGTTGTCGAGAAATAAAAGGCGGCCCGGTATTCTCGGATCCCAAACCATTTCTTCTAACATGGCAGGAAGCTTAGTCGATTTAATTGTTCTATTAACTATATCTATTAGGCTAATTCTATTGTCTGACAGTAGGAGGATGAAATTACTGTCTGGCGACCAGAGGGTTTGTTTAACATCTGAATCAATAGCTGTTGCTGGTAGGATGGCTTCTCCTTCGTCGTCAATTATTTGTAGTAATTTATTGTTAGTTATTAGCGCTATTAATTGTCTACTGGGCGATAAAGAGAAGGTGCTAATATCGCGAGCTATATTTTTTTTCACAGGGTTACTGGGAAAGAGCCGAACATTAGTTACATTTGTAACGGATGTTGAGATGATGGGAATATTTTTTTGCCAAGCTAGATATCCTTCTTTTTTTAGACTTAATAATATGTTACCGGGTGATATGTTAGTAATAGAGCGAGGTGTATTGCCCTTGCTATTATCATTGATACTTATTTGTGCGCGTCGCGGTATTGTTTCAACGAGGAGCACGCCAACGGAGGGGGTTGAGCCGTTAAGTAGTTTAGACCTGTATCCCATAGCATAAAATATGACAGTAGGAGCAAGTACTAAGAATATAATAATTGATACGAAAAATAGGGTTTTTCGGAATAATAGACGCATATGATGGTAGTATGAATAGGCTATACTTTGTTATATATAGCAGTATATTACAATTAATTATTTTTAACTCGTTTATTTGGCATTTTGCTGTTAATTCTAGATAATAGAGTGACTTGTTATGTCTACATTAGTTATTAAAGGAAAACAACCCCTTGCAGGGTCAATAGGTGTAAAGGGGTCAAAAAACGCTGCTTTACCCCTTTTAGCGTGCTCATTACTGACAAAGGAAGCGTTGGTTTTGAATAATATACCGCAAATAGATGATGTTCATAATATAGTTGAAATTTTAAAGAATATAGGGGTTGAAGTTGTTGATAAGGATGATTCAATAGAGCTTAAGGCTCGTGATATCGATATTAAGGGTATGTCTAATGATAAAATCGGACTATTGAGAGGTTCGGTGTTGTTAATGGGTCCCTTGCTTGGTCGCTTGAAACATGTGCGCTTACCGCGCCCAGGAGGTGATATTATAGGGGTGAGGCCAATCGATACTCACCTGGATGCGTTTCGTCAGTTGGGAGCAGAAGTTACAGAAGAGGGCGATGAAGTAATAGTTGATGGAGCTAATGTTAAAGCCGGTAAAGTAGTTATGCGAGAGTTTTCTGTCACAGCAACAGAAAATGTGCTTATGCTGGCGGCAATTACGCCTGGAGTAACAACGATAAATATTGCAGCGACTGAACCTCATGTAGTGGCACTATCTCAAGTATTGCGGAAAATGGGTGCAAAGATTAAGGGGGAAGGCACACACACAATTACTATTGAAGGCAAGAGAGAATTGAAAGGAGCTTCCTTTACTAATATTCCCGATATGCTGGAGGCCGGCTTCTTTATATTGATGGCGGCAGCGACTGGATCAAATATGACGGTGGAGGGCGTACCAATTGATGACTTGTTATTGTTTTTTAAAAAGCTTGATGAAATTGGAATTAACTATATGATTGATAGCGAGAAGCAATCCGTCAGTGTTAGCCCGAGTAAATTAAGGGGGGTTAATTTACAAACAATGCCTCACCCAGGCTTGGCTACGGATTTGCAGGCGCCATTTTCAGTGGTTGCCACTCAAGCAGTTGGTAGTACGTTAATTCATGACCCTATGTATGAAGATCGCTTTAAGCATATAAACGAGTTAAAGAAAATGGGAGCTAAGGCGGTGGTATGTGATCCGCATAGAGTTATTGTGGAAGGGCCGTCAGAACTGAAAGGACGGGAAATAAAAAGTCTTGATATACGCTCTGGAGCAACAATGATTTTAGCTGGCCTAGTAGCTAGCGGTGAAACAATTATTCATGACGCACAAATTATTAATCGTGGCTACGAAAGATTACCGGAAAGATTAAAAGAAATTGGTGCTAATATTGAACGACGTGATGCCGATCACTCGTAAAATTGCTATTGACTTAGGTACAAAATCAACACTGATGTACGTGCCTAAGAGAGGTATTGTATTGAATGAGCCTTCGGTGGTGGCAGTTTCAGTTGATGAGAATGCGGTGCTGGCTATAGGGAACGAGGCGAAAGAGATGATTGGGCGAACACCGGAAAGTATCGTTGCGCATCAGCCCTTAAAGGATGGTGTGATTGCTGATTATCGAGTAACGGAAGCTATGTTAAGAAATTTAGTGCAACGAACAGGCGTAACGACTCGTTTTTTACGGCCAGAGGTGTTAATTTCTGTGCCGGCAGGTATAACAAGCACGGAGCGCCGAGCGGTAGTTGACGCTATTATGTCCGCCGGAGCTAGAGCAGCCTTTTTAATTAAAGAGCCTATTGCGGCAGCTATCGGGGCAGGTATACCAATAGGGGAAAGTTCTGGTCATATGATAGTGGATATTGGTGGAGGCACAACAGAGGTGGCTATTATATCTCTGGGGGGAATTGTAGTGGCTCACTCAGCAAGAGTGGGCGGTAATCGTTTTGACCTAGCCATAGCTGATCATTTACGTAAACGATACGGTATAGTTATCGGTGAACACACTGCTGAGAGAATTAAAAAAAATATTGCCTCCGCAATACCTGAAGAAGAATTATCACAGATGACTATTCGCGGTCGTGATTTGGCAACAGGACTGCCAAAAGAAACGATAATTTCATCTAGCGAAGTAACTGAAGCATTAAAAGATCCATTAGATGAAATGCTTGGAGCGATTAAACATGTTTTGCAGGAGACGCCACCTGAGTTAGCGGCTGACGTAATTGATAAGGGGATTGTGATAAGTGGAGGCGGAGCATTGTTAAAGAATATAGATCAGTTAATATCAAGATCAACATCGGTCTCCTGCTATATTGCAGATGACCCGTTGGTTTGTGTGGTGAAGGGAGCAGGAGCGGCACTTGAAAACATTGATGCATATAAACGAAGTGTGTTGCTGACTAAATAAAAAAGCCTCGGGTGGGCTTTGGTGTAAGTGCCTAAATTAAAAACAAGTTCTTGTGTACTTCGTTCGCTTGAATTAAATCCCACCGCTTGCTTCCTTTGGGCCTATTCTTTATTCTTAATCGATGTGCAAAAAGGGGGAGCTACAAGTTGATAAGTTAAAAATTGCTTTGGTTCATGATGAGTTGACTCGTCGTGGCGGGGCGGAGATTGTGCTTGAAGAATTGATTAGAGTTTTTCCTCAAGCTCACGTTTATGCATTGTATGCCGGAAGGCCTGTTATGACGGTTGATGGGAAAAGATATAATATTCACACTTCGTTTTTGCAGAAATTTCCACTTTGGTTTAGACGGCATCCATCACGCTTGTTACCACTACTCCCACAAGCGGCGGAACAGTTTGATTTTTCTTCTTATGATTTGGTTATAAGTTCGGCCAGTGCTTTTGCTAAGGGAATAATAACGCGAGTGAACGTACCTTCTATTTGCTACTGCCATACGACGACAAGATATTTGTGGGACTCCACGCATGAAGTGCTAGAAAACAAACCTGCTATATTACGATGGCCAGGAAGAGTACTGTTTCACCATTTAAGATTGGCAGACTATGCCGCAGCACAAAGAGTTGATTTCTTTATAGCTAATTCAAAATTTACGAGAAATAGAATTGATAGTTATTACCATCAATCAAGTACTGTAATTTATCCCCCAATTGATAATGTGTTTTATACGCCGGATCCAAATAGTCCTTGGAGAGACCCAGTTGCTCCTTCTTTCTTGGTCGTAGGACGACTAACTAAAACGAAGAATTTTGATCAGGCGATAGAGGTGTGTGAAAAGCTTCATTTCTCATTAACTGTTGTGGGTGTGGGGCCGGAGCTAAAAAGGCTTAAGAAGCTGGCGGATAAGTACACGACCTTTGCTGGGAAAGTTTCTAATGAGGAGTTGCGTGATTTGTATAGGGAGTCGTCGGCGTTGTTACAGCCTGGAATTGAAGATTTTGGCATGGCTACAGCTGAGGCATTAAGTTCAGGAACACCAGTTATTGCTTGTGGGCAAGGAGGGGTCAAAGAAATTGTTGATCATCAAGTAACGGGTCTCTTGTATAACGAGCCGAAAGAGGAGCTGCTGGCGGAAACTATACGTAAGTTTGTGGAGCAGCGAAGATCGTTTTCAAGAGAGCATATGCAGAAATCAGTTTTGCGGTTTGGGCGGGAGCGGTTTAAACAAGATATTATAAAAACCATAAAAAATGTCCTTGAGCAGAAAGAATTAAAGTGATAAGTTGTGGTCGTGATAGTAT
>SDBS01007768.1_pt1 | contig 10398 bp, 3 predicted proteins | sample 2277091 | NCBI WGS metagenome assembly SDBS01 (sample SAMN10404972, study PRJNA504765) | marine sediment metagenome | isolation source: marine sediment core GS10_PC15, 163 cmbsf | place: Arctic Ocean: Southern Knipovich Ridge | collected 2010 | reverse complement strand
TATGATATCCGAACAGTGCAGGAACTTTTGGGGCATTCCGATGTTTCGACCACAATGATTTATACACACGTGCTGAACAAACCCGGCATCGCTGTATATTGATCAACTTAATTCAAGATAGTTGAAAAAAACATATACATAATGACATTATATTGTTTTTTTTGAGCAAATATTGTACGAAGCCAGAACTTAATGCACTTCGGGAAATTATTTGCCACTAAGTCACACAAAGGTTATATTAATGTTTTTCTTTGAATCTTAGTGCCTTGGTGGCAGAGAAAAAAGTTTTACAACAAAAAGCACAAAATCCAGAATTAAGGACCTATAGAATCCGATGAAAAAAAGAACACCGATTGCTGTGGTCGGGATGGCCGGCCTTTTTCCCGGAGCTTTGGACCTTAATAGATTCTGGCAGAACATCGTCAACAAGGTAGACTCAACCAGCGAGGTGCCGGCGGATCGATGGATCGTCGAGCCGGATGCCATGTACGACCCTGATTATATGCCCGACAAAACCTTTTCAAAACGGGCCTGCCTGATACACGATTTTAAATTCGATCCAGAAGGAATTGACCTTGACAAAGATCTTTTACAAGCCCTCGACCCTCTTTACCACATGGTTCTGCATACCGGCCGTGAAGCATTGTCAAGCTGCGTGACTACATCAATAAATAAAAAAAACATCGGGATTGTTCTTGCTGCAATTGCTTTGCCGACAGATGCCTCCTCTTTAATCACCAGAAAGATACTGGGCGCATCCTTTGAAGAAAAACTTTTTGGCAATACCGCCCCGGATAAATATGAACCCCTTTCCAGGGAACAATGCCTTGCAGGCAGGGTAACCAGCCTTCCCGGAGCTATATTGGCCGAAGGACTCGGGCTCGGGGGCGGAAGCTACACCCTTGATGCAGCCTGTGCCTCATCCCTTTATGCCGTTAAACTTGCCTGTGACGAACTTTGGTCTTTTCGCGCTGACGCCATGCTGGCCGGTGGTGTCTCAAGACCGGAATGTCTTTATACACAGGTCGGTTTCAGCCAGCTTCGTGCTTTATCTCCTTCAGGACGTTGTGCCCCGTTTGACGAAAGTGCAGACGGTCTCGTGGTTGGAGAAGGCGCCGGCATACTCGTCTTGAAGCGGCTTGATGATGCCTTGCGGGATCAAGACAGTATTTATGCCTTAATTCAGGGCATCGGACTTTCCAATGACATGCGGGGCAATCTTCTGGCCCCTGACAGTGAAGGCCAGGTTCGAGCAATGCGCAGCGCTTATGCTGCCGCAGGCTGGTCTCCACAGGACGTCGATCTTATTGAATGTCATGGCGCGGGAACACCGGTTGGAGATGTTGTCGAGCTTCAGAGCTTGAGAGATCTCTGGGGCGAATCCGACTGGTCAAAAGATCAATGTGCCATCGGCTCCGTCAAATCCATGGTCGGTCATCTTTTGACCGGCGCCGGTGCTGCCGGGATGATTAAAACACTTCTGGCAATAAAACATAAAATTTTGCCCCCGTCACTTAACTTTAATAAAACCCCGGCCAAAAGCCCCCTTCATAACAGTCCTTTCCGGGTGCAAACCAAAGCAGAAGAGTGGGTCAGGCGAGATGCAGATACTCCCCTTCGCGCTGCTGTCAGTGCATTTGGGTTTGGTGGAATTAACAGTCACCTCCTTTTTGAAGAGTGGGATCCTGAAATTGAAAATCATCGATCCAAATTTGAGGATTATAAATCATCAACCCCAATTGCCATAATAGGCATGGCATCTGTTTTCGGAACCTTGAAATCTTTAAAAGAGTTCCAGGAGACCGTTTTCAGGGGTGAATCCGTCATCGCTAAAAGACCCAAAGCCCGCTGGAACGGGTGTGATAATATTGCAGACAGCCTTCTAGACGGCCGCGCGGCATGGGGCGGATTTATGAATGAACTCTCTTTTTATATCGGAGAGTTTCACATTCCCCCCAATGAAATTCCCGATATACTCCTCCAGCATCTATTGATGCTAAAAGTCTCCGGCAATGCCATGGAAGATGCAAAACTTCCACTCAGAAAAGATCGCCCGCGCATGGGCGCTTTCATCGGCATCGACTTTGACTTTGAAGCCACCGATTTCCACCTGCGGTGGAACCTGCATAATTCGGTTAAGGAATGGAAAAAAAGAAACAACACCGGCTTAGATCTTGATGATGAAGAAAAAACAGCCCTCTGGCTTGAGTCACTAAGGGATGCATACCGGCCGCCCCTTACCGCCACCCGAACCCTGGGTGCCCTTGGCGGAATTATCGCAAGCAGGATCGCCAGGGAATTCCGTTTCGGAGGTCCGAGCTTTGTGGTGTCCAATGAAGCGGCGTCAGGCTTGAAAGCCCTTGAAATCGGGGTGCGATCCCTCCAGCAAAACGAAACCGACGCTGTTCTCGTGGGAGCTGTGGATCTTTGTGGTGATGTCCGCAGTGTCATTACATGGAATCAGATAAGACCCTATACCAAAAATCACAAAGTCCGCCCATTTGGCCAATCAACAGATGGAACCCTTCCCGGAGAAGGTGCTGCGGCGCTTGTACTCAAAAGGCTTGACCAGGCAATTAAGGATGGCGACAGAATATATTCTGTTATAAAGGGTATCGGAAACGCAAGCGGGGGCGGCGTTAAAACCAACACTCCTTCAAAAAACGCTTACATTCTCTCTCTGAAGCGATCATTTCAGGATGCCGGCATTTCACCATCTTCCGTCAGTTTTGTCGAAACCCATGGCAGCGGCAATACTATTGAAGATCAGATTGAATCAGAAGCCCTTAACGAATTTTTTGGAAACCGCAAAGAGCCGTGTGCCATAGGATCAGTAAAATCGAACCTGGGGCACGCAGGAGCTGCCTCCGGACTTGCGTCATTGGTTAAAACCAGCCTGTGCCTGTACCATGAGATAATCCCTCCCTTAAAGAACTATGTGAAACCAGGAAATCAAATCCTGCAAAATGGTTCATTTCATATGCCCGCCTCTCCCCAATACTGGTTAAGAGACAGAAAAGACGAGCCCCGCAGGGCATGCACCGGTACCATGACAACAGACGGCATTTGCATGCATGTAATACTCGAGGGCTTTGAATACGAATCACTTGATCAGATTCCAAAAAAGGTCGCAAGGGAACGAAAAAGACCCCTGATTGCAAAAGGAGCACCGGTTGAACTTGATAAACTATACGGAAGCGATGCAATTGACCCGACCAGCAGTAAAATTTACAAAGAAAAATCAGGCCGTCAAATAACCCTGATTGTCGGTGGGAAAACGCCTTCCCCTTCCCTGCCTCCAATAGATGACAGAGGTCGGAAGACAGAGGTCAGAAGGCAGAGGTCAGAGGTCAGAGGTCAGAGGTCGGAAGGCAGAGGTCGGAAGACAGAGGTCAGAAGGCAGAGGTCAGAGGTCAGAGGTCAGAGGTCGGAAGGCAGAGGTCAGAGGTCAGAGGTCAGGGGTCAGAGGTCGGAAGGCAGGGGTCAGAGGTCAGAGGTCAGAGGTCAGAGGTCAGAGGTCAGAAGACAGAAGTCAGGAGACAGGGGTCAGAAGGCAGAGGTCAGAAGGCAGAGGTCAGAGATGATGAACGCCATGGCAGAAAGCATCGAAGCCACCAACGATGCCCATAAAACATTTCTTGATTTTTCAAATGAGCTAATTAATGGCTTTGAAAAAACATTCGCCATACAAACACAACTTCTCGATACCATCATTTCTGATAAAGAACATATCATCACGTCAGACATCCAAAGTTTTTATCCCGACATTTCAGATGGTAAGGATAAAATGCAAAGCGCAGAGCGCAGAGCGCAAAGCGATTCTTTCGATGCTATGCGCTATGCGCCAAGCTCTAAGCGCAAGCCCGCTTTTAGCCGCGACATGTGCATGGAGTTTGCCATAGGCTCTGTCGCCAGGGTGCTGGGTCCGGAGTTTGCGGTCGTTGACACATACAAAGTAAGGGTGCGACTGCCTGATGAACCTCTCATGCTCGCGGACAGAATCATTTCGGTGGAGGGTGAAAAAGGATCACTGGGTTCAGGCCGGTTGGTGACAGAACATGACGTGCTCCCCGGAGCGTGGTATCTGGACGGAGGCCGCGCACCTGTATGCATATCTGTGGAAGCAGGACAGGCCGATCTTTTTCTTTGCTCGTATCTGGGCATCGATCATGCTGTCAAAGGAGAAAGAAGCTACAGGCTCCTCGATGCCATAGTTAAATTCCATCGCGGACTGCCCCGCCCGGGAGACGTTATCCGCTACGAAATCGAAATTGATCACTTTGTCCGCCAGGGCGATACATTTCTTTTCTTTTTCAGGTTCGAAGGCTTTATCGGGAACACCCGCCTGATTAGTATGTATAATGGATGCGCCGGTTTTTTTACTGAAGAAGAGGTTCGAAGCTCAGGCGGGATTATCTTAACCGAGGAGGACACCCGACGCCTGCCCGGCAAAAAAACTTCTGACTGGGAAGATCTTGTTCCTTTTTATGCTGAAAGCTACGATGATAAGGGTGTGGAAGCACTGAGGCACGGGGATCTTGCAGAATGTTTCGGACCCCTTTTTGACGGCGTCGATCTTGCCGAATCACTCAGGCTGCCCGGGGGGCGCATGAAACTGATCCACCGGGTTCTGGTTATCGATCCTGAAGGCGGACGTTATGGACTTGGTCTGATCCGTGCTGAGGCTGATATACATCCTGATGACTGGTTTCTGACCTGTCACTTTATGGATGACATGGTTATGCCGGGAACCCTCATGTATGAATGCTGTGCCCACACTCTCAGAGTGTTTATCCAGCGCATGGGATGGGTAACGGCAAAACCCGAAGTCTGCTACGAACCGGTTGTAGGAGTTGAAAGCGTCCTGAAATGCCGCGGACCGGTAACACCGGATACCCGGCATGTTCATTATGAAGTTGAAATAAAAGAAATCGGGTACGCGCCTGAGCCGTATGTGATCGCCGATGCGCTGATGTATGCTGACGGACACAGAATCGTATCGTTTAAAGACATGTCGATGAAAATGACCGGCATCACCCGTGAAGAGATCGAATCGGCCTGGGAACCGGCACCCGGTACCCAGCGCCAAACCATCTATGATCGTGACAGGATATTGGCATTTGCCGTTGGAAAACCATCCAAAGCTTTCGGTGATCCGTATAAAATTTTTGATAAAGAAAGGATTATAGCCAGGCTTCCCGGCCCGCCGTATTCCTTTATGGACAGGGTTGTTTCGGTGGAGCCAGAAGCATGGGTCTTAAAACCTGACGGGTGGATAGAAGCCGAATATGAAGTGCCCCCTGATGCATGGTACTTTAAAGCAGACCGATCATCTTCCATGCCCTTTTGCGTACTGCTCGAAATTGCGCTTCAGCCGTGTGGATGGCTTGCAGCCTACCTGGGGTCTGCCCTTCGAAGTGAAAAGGATCTGAAATTCAGAAACCTCGGCGGAAATGCAGTTTTGAATCGTATAATCTTTCCGGAAGAAAAAAGACTAACCATGCGCGCCCGTATGACAAAAGTTTCCGAAGCCGGGGAAATGATCATCGAACATTTTGATTTTAAGGTCTTTCAGGATGATGAAATCGTTTATTCGGGCGAAACATACTTCGGTTTTTTCTCAAAAGAGGCCCTGTCCCAGCAGGTCGGCATCCGTGGCGCTGAAAAACAAGCCTATTGTCCAACCCATGATGAAATGCAACGAGCCGGTTCATATATATTTGAAAACCAGGCGCCGCTTTGGCCGGATGACCCCGAAGTACATCCATCCCCTTCCCTGGCAATGCCTGCAAATGCTCTTCGCATGATCGACAGGGTCGAAACCTATGTGCCTGATGGCGGCACCGAAGGCCTCGGCTTTATTCGCGGGGGTAAAGAGGTCAACCCTGATGAATGGTTTTTCAAGGCTCATTTTTACCAGGACCCTGTCTGCCCCGGTTCTTTGGGAATAGAATCATTCCTTCAGCTGGTCAAGTTCATAGCGCTTGATCGATGGAGGCATTTTAGCGACAGTCACAGGTTTGAACTGATCATTGACAAACCTCACCACTGGATCTACCGCGGTCAGGTGACCCCGGAAAACAAAAAGATTGAGGTTGAAGCTGTGGTCACCAAAATTGTTGACACGCCAGTCCCAACCATATACGCAAATGGTTTCCTGAAAGTGGACGGACTATATATTTACCAAATGGAAAACTTCGGTTTTCGATTGGTTCCGATATAAAGAATCCAGGCCCAAAGGACCAGGCAGGATATTAGTTAGGGCTTGACCGAAAACCCTGGTTTTCGGTCAAAAACTCGAAATCCGAATTTCGCCCGATCTTATAAAATGGCCGAAACAATGACAGAAATAAAAAAAATGTTCAAATGACAAAAACTTTGAATTTCCAATGGGTTCTTTTGGTCATTTTGTCATTTGATATTCGAATTTGTTTCGAATTTCGAATTTCGTGCTTCGTATTTTGCCTGAACATGACTTTCCGTTCTGGCACTAGTTAATCAAGTTAATTCTGTTATCCTGTCAAAAAAATGTGTGAGTATATTTTCATGCTGTATTCCAATGTATACATCGATTCATTCGGTTATGAACTGGCCCCTAACGTGGTCACATCAGAAGACATTGAAAAACGTCTGGAACCGCTGTATGAGGCACTCCATTTTCAAAAGGGACAACTGGAAGCGTTAACCGGAATCCGTGAACGCAGGTTCTGGGATCCGGGTTTCTCCATGCATGAAGGGGCCATAAAAGCAGGACAAAAGGCTATCGATGCTTCCGCGGTTTCTCCTGAAGACATCGGCATGCTGGTCTATGGCGGAGTCTGCCGGGACAATTTAGAGCCTGCAACTGCCTGCGCTGTATCCCAGGGTCTTGGTCTTGGTCTTGAAACCCAGATTTATGATGTTTCAAATGCCTGTCTGGGTGTCTTAAACGGAATAATCCATGTTGCAAATGCCATAGCGCTTGGCCAGATCAATGCCGGTCTTGTGGTATCGTGCGAGTCTGCCAGACAGATCATAGACTTCACCATTGACCGCCTCCTTGAAAAAAAAGATATGGACTACTTTAAGCAGACCATTGCAACATTAACCGGCGGTTCGGGTGCAGTGGCAGTGCTTTTGACTGATGCATCCATTTCAGACCAAGGCCATCGTCTTTTAGGAGGTGTTGTACGTAATGCAACCGTGCACCATAAACTGTGCCGCTGGGGGCCTGATACCGGCATACCAGCCAGCGGACTGCATGTCATGCAGACCGATTCCATCGGCGTCCTCCAGCATGGCGTGGCACTAGGCATAGGAACCTATAAAGAGTTTAAGAAAAAACTCTCTTGGCCGGCGGACAAGCCTGACAAGGTCATTTGCCATCAGGTGGGCGCAACCCATCAAAAAAACATTCTTGACTCTATTGGAATTCCCAAAGAGAAGGATTTTACCACTTTTAAATACCTGGGAAATATCGGCACGGTATCCCTGCCCATTACCGCAGCAATCGCTGCAGAACGCGAGTTCCTTGTAAAAAATGATCTGGTCGGTTTTTTCGGCATCGGCAGCGGCCTGAACTGCCTGATGCTGGGGATAAGGTGGTGAAAAATCGAGTCTATCCTGTCAATCCTGTCAAAAAAAGACACTTTCGTAATAGTTCAGCCACAAAGCCACAAAGACACTAAAATTATAATATGATTCTTTTAATGCCATTTTTAATAAGAGGCACGTTAAAATTGACAAGAAACCCAAAATGATAATTAATAATTAATAATTAACAATTAATTATTAATTATTAATTATCTCCCCCCTTCTTTGTGACTTAGTGACTTAGTGGCTGAACTGTTACACACTTTCTTTGGGTCTGTGGTTAATTAATTTTGGATAAAAAAAAACAAATAGATATTTCTGCTTTCCGTCATCTATACCCGTTTAAATCGAATTACATCGACTTAAACGGTCTGAAGTATCATTTCCTGGACCAGGGTAAAGGCGAGCCGGTTGTCATGATCCACGGAAATCCCACCTGGTCTTTCTATTTTCGTGAACTGATAAAAGGGCTGTCGCCACAATTCCGCACCATTGTGCCGGATCATATCGGCTGTGGTTTGTCTGATAAACCCGATATTAAAAGATACGATTACAGCTTGAAAAGCCGTGTCGACGATCTAGAATCCCTTATAGATCACCTTGGGTTAAAGGAGAAAATTACCCTGGTGCTCCACGACTGGGGTGGGATGATCGGCATGGTATATGCCTTGAGGCACCCGGAAAGAATCCATCGTATTGCCGTCATGAATACCGCCGCCTTTCTCCTGCCAAAGGGGAAAAAGCTCCCTTTCAGGCTCTGGATCGTCCGGAATGTCAAGCCATTTGCAACCATTGTGGTCCTCGGCATGAATCTTTTCGCCTATTGCGCCTTATTCATGGCATCATTCAAAGGACTCAAAAAAGATGTTAAAACAGGTCTCATAGCACCGTACAACTGCTGGACGAACAGGATCGCAACTTTGAAGTTTGTTCAGGATATTCCTGTCAGCGAAAAGGATCCAAGCTACAGCCTGGTTAAGTATGTGGATGAAAACCTGTATAAACTCAGCCACATTCCCATGCTTATATGCTGGGGCCAACACGACTTTGTCTTTGACGCAGCTTACCTTTTGGAATGGCGGCGCCGTTTTCCGAATGCTGAGGTCCATGCATTTTCAGATGCAGGCCATTATGTTCTCGAAGATGTTCCAGATGAGATTGTGCTTCTGGTCAAGGACTTTTTGCAAAATTAACCGTTTTTTCTATGAATAACCCAGAACAGACAACAGATAATGACTTTGTTAACGTTTCGTCCTATCTAAAAAGGACGGCCAAAATAGAGCCGAATAAAAGGGCTGTTGTCTATCCCGCAGACAGCGATAATTATGGCCGGAAGGCATATTCTCATCTTACCTTTCTGCAACTCGATCAGGAATCCGACTGCCTGGCCCACGGGCTGGAAAAAGCAGGCATCACACGCGGCATCCGGACTATTTTAATGGTGAAACCCAGCCCGGAGTTTTTTGTTATCATATTTGCACTTTTCAAAACCGGTGCAGTTCCGGTTGTTGTTGATCCCGGAATGGGAATCCGTCGCATGATCAGCTGCTTCAAAGAAAGTCGGCCAGAGGCTTTTATAGGCATTCCCCCTGCCCATGTGCTTCGAACACTTTATCCGAAATTTTTCAATACCGTCAATGTGTGGATAACGGTCGGTCGGCGCTGGTTTTGGGGAGGCTTAACCCTGAACCAGATCCGCCGGATGCCCTGGGAGCCCTATACCACGGCTAAAACCAGGCAAGACGATACTGCTGCCATCCTTTTTACCACCGGAAGTACAGGGCCTGCCAAGGGTGCAGTATATACTCACGGAAACTTCGATGCCCAGCTTCGCCATATTAAATCCCACCTTGGCATTTCTATGGATGAAATAGATCTTTCCACATTCCCGCTTTTTGCTCTTTTTTGGCCTGCTCTGGGAATAACGTCGGTCATACCGGATATGGACCCAACAAAACCTGCCCTTGTTAACCCTGAAAAGATCATCGAAGCAATTCGTAGCCAGGAGGTTACAAGCATGTTCGCCTCACCGGCCCTGCTGAAACGCGTGGGCGAATTCGGAAAGCAAAAAGGTATAAAGCTGCCTTCTTTGAAAAGGGTAATTTCAGCCGGTGCCCCGGTATCACCATCTATTATAGAACAGTTTACCTCAATGCTGTGTGGCGATGCCGAGATTCATACCCCATACGGCGCCACCGAAGCAGTGCCTGTCATATCCATCTCGAGCAATGAAATTCTGTCTGAAACCAGAAAACTCAGCGAACAGGGTTATGGTTTTTGCATAGGACGACCCATTAACGACTTAGAAGTTCGTATTATTAAAATAAGCGATGACCCCATCAAGGAGTGGTCGGACGACCTTGTGGTTGAAAACGACGAAATTGGTGAAATAACGGTAAAAGGCGACCTGGTAACCCGACAGTACTTTGAAAGGCCTGCGGCAGACGCGCTGGCCAAGATCAAAGACGGAAATACCATATGGCACCGGATGGGTGATCTCGGCTGGATCGATTCAAAAGGCAGGATCTGGTTCTGCGGCCGCAAAAGCCACCGCGTGACAACTGAAACCGGAACTCTTTTTACCATCCCGTGCGAAGCAATTTTCAACAATCATCCCCAAGTGTTTCGAAGTGCCCTTGTGGGAATCGGCCCCCTGTATGAACAAAAACCGGTAATATGCATTGAACTGGAACATGACAATGTTGCTTACAACAAAGAGGAGATCAAGAATGAACTTTTTGAGCTTGCACAGCAGAACGAATTGACAAAGGACATCAAAATAATATTGTTTCACAAGTCTTTTCCGGTAGATATACGTCACAACTC
>SDBS01007767.1_pt1 | contig 10398 bp, 28 predicted proteins | sample 2277091 | NCBI WGS metagenome assembly SDBS01 (sample SAMN10404972, study PRJNA504765) | marine sediment metagenome | isolation source: marine sediment core GS10_PC15, 163 cmbsf | place: Arctic Ocean: Southern Knipovich Ridge | collected 2010 | reverse complement strand
GTGTACAAGGATCTCTATAAGAGTTTCATTGACTACTACCTTAAGACTAAGTGGATGCTGATGTCGGAGAAGGAGAGAGATGTGGCGTCAGACCTGATGCGGAACGTAGGCGATAATTTGAATACACCGGCCGATGAAAAATTGCCAAAGGGAGATTAAACGGTATGCAGATCTTAGACAAGATCAGGAATCTGGAGTTGAAGGGGAAGTTAATAGAGTTGCGCGAAAAGCAGGATGAGAAAACCAAGAAGATCAAGGAAGTAGGGGACAAGGTCGCGGCTCTGAGTGAAATAATCGAAGAAGAGAGAGAGAAGATTAAATGAATTTGTCTGTAGGTTACTTTCTTCTTGGCGCGGCTGTTACTCAATTACTATATATAATATTTTTATTCTAAGGAGAAGTAAATGCCTTTACCTAACAATGATGATCTATATTTTGGGGATAGACTAAAGCCCATGAGCGAGCTCACGGATGAGCAGCGAGTGAGGGTTGCAAGGATGCTCCACGATGAGTACCTTCCGGCCGCTGATGCCCGCATGGAAGAGAGAGACCAGGCGGCCTTATCCCGGATACTCGGGGAAATAAAGGAATCTACCTCGAATCGTTCAAACACCGAAAGAATTCTAGAAGAAGCGGGCGTCCTCCAACGAATTCCAGCCGTAGCCGCGGCGCCAGTCACCCGATGGGGCAGGATAAGAGAATGGCTAGTACGCTTCTTGCTTCCAGCACATCTGATTATTTACAATGTCCCCTCGACCGCGGAAAAGATAATTCTGGATAAAGAGGGGCTGAACACTCTCATATCCGAGATATGGGCAGATAGAGAAATTACGGAACGTCAAAGTTTATTTTCTCCGACCGCGGTCGATATCCTTCAGATGGAAGACATAGAAGTTCCTGATGACGAGATAGTTACATTCCTCACCCGATTTGAGGGGCGCAAGTCACTAAGGGACAAAGTACTAAAGGCCAAACTAGCCAAACGGGAACGTCTCGGCGCCGGCGAGGAGAATTAAAATGCCTTTACCTAATGAAGATAAGTACGAGGAACTAAGTGAGTTCGAACAGCAGATGCAGGCCTCCCATTGGGCTATTTTATTTTTACTGTCGGAAACGGCTGCTGGATTTCATATTCTAGTAGATAAGCTGACAGCCAAAGGGGTACTTGTTGAAGAGGACTCCAAGGAAATGGACCAGGCTCTACTGAACATTGAGTATATGCAGAGTAACTACGCTCACATTCAACGGGCCTTCCAGGAAAAATACAATAGAGTTCGATACGCGGCCCAACATCCGGAAGAAGTGACCAAGTTTGTAAAGCAGAGAAAGGCCGGGGAAGAGCCAGTAGATCCTTTGAGGATTGTAGGCGAATCAATCGATCTGACGCCAGCGGCGGATTCGCCGGCGGCGAACTCTAATGAGCCGGGAGTTGTTCCAGAAGGCTTTCACACTGAGAAGAAGTGATATGCCAATGCTCGAGTTTGTAAAAGTATCTTTTATAACCACCCCTGAAAAAATACTGTATGTCCTTCTCGCCATTTTCCTATCGGCGACAATCTTTGCTACATACATGTCTAACACGGCGCAGCAGGCGGCATGTGTGTGCCCCTAGGAGGGAGATTGAAATGACTAATATTCATATAAACATGGATGAAGAGATTAGAGAACTTCTATCTCGCCGGGAGAACGACATAGTTTTCCGAGCAGTAGTCTTGGGTGATCCGATCGCCCACGCCAAACTGAAAGAAGAGCGGAGCACCGTGCTAAGTGTTAATGTGGCTCGAGATATACCGTTTGAGGCTCGCCAAGTAGAATCCTTCCTACGCTTCATGGATGAGCGACTGGAAGTAGATATGGAACTAGCCGAGATGGACAACATTGTTTACGACGGGCTCGGTACCCATCGTATCCTAGGAAAGAAGAAGAAAAAGAAGAAGAAGACTTCGTATTAGCTTATGGGTCTAATTCTTTCTCAGGCTGAGGCCGGGCCGCGACATACTGAAACTACTTTCCAATGGCCTCATTTTAACGGAGTGTCCGGGACTGGGGTTAGTATCCTGGTATACGTTGCGGTAGTTGATTCGGAAAATGTAAAGGCCGCCAGTGCTACCTTCTCTGGTTTTCCAGGAGAAGATTCGCAAGCAATGGACTTAGCCCATGAAGTAACGGCGCCGGGTACATCGTATCCGTCGCACCACATATTTTCTTTAACCAACCCTAGCTTTTCTGGAACCTTGGGTAGTGGGATAGTAGAGGTTACATTTCAGGATACCGCGACGACTATAAACGCGGTGTCCGTGGTAGTAACTGGAGTTGACACCGGACAGGGTGTTAACGGATTAGGCAACTTTGTTTCTACAACTGATCATGTTCTTACTTCAGTAGGCGAAGTTAGCGGTACAGTTACTGTCGCAACGGGTGACTTAGTAATAGATTGTGTGGTTGCAAATGCCGGGTTGCCGGACGATCACACACCAGGAGATGGACAGGAATTAGTAATTCGTGCTCCACTCGACGCCAACAACAGTGCAGCGCTGTCATTAAGTACGAAACTAGCCATTAACACGGGAGAAACAGGAATGGTTCGAACTAATGTAACTTCTTTGAATACGGTAACGTCGACAGCAATGGTGGTGTTCTGTAACTAATTAGGAGTTATAAAGATGTTTACAGATAATTTTAATTTCAAGAATTCGTCCGACTTAGACCATGAGCGGATAAAGAATGTCGAATGCGAATCGGAGAACGAACGTCTCTCGAAGGAGCTAGAGGACTACAAAGAACGAATCGCAGAACTTGGTGAACGTATCATCGAGCTGGATGAAAATGAAAAGCTAATGGGATCAGAGCGTAATCAGTGGATTCATGCCCGACTCCGTGAGCTACTGGAGGCACACCATGAACAATCTTAGCCCGACTAAGGCCGAGCTAGAATTGTCAAAGCGTTTGGAACAAGATAAGGAAATTATTGACATGTATCTCGTCGAGGTAGATAAGCTATCCATGGAAGATAAGCTTTCCGCACTAGGTGACGAAGCAGAGGAGACTCGCTTGACCCCTTGGGACATAGATAGTATTGTTCTAGAAGCTCTGGGTAAGCTAGGCGATGTCATTAAAATAGAGAACAGCGACCTCGCATACGATGTTATGTACGAAGCCATTACCGAAGCTGTGCACCGAGGTTAATGTAAATGACTCCAGACAAGTTCCAAGCTTTGGTAAGAGATGAGTGTGAGAAGCACGGTGTTAAGATTATTGTGTCAGAAGGTGACGCTGTCTGTTGGATAGAAAACGGAGTTGAAACTAAGTGTAATGGTTATTTTGATGACGGGGAAGTGTCAGATACCCAACCAGAACTAGCCTGGTGTACCGGCCGACCCTTCAATCAGTGGTTTCCTATCCTTATCCATGAGTATAACCATATGCGCCAGTGGCTTGAAAAAGATCCGCTCTGGGGCGCCAGCGCCAAATTTGATTGGTTTGAATGGTTAGGTAGAGAAGAGGAGCTAGATGAAGAGGGGGCCTTGGCCGCATGCAACGCCTACGCTCTCCTGGAATTAAACTGTGATACCCGGGTAGTAGAGATGCTCAAGAAGTTTGAGATCGACCTCGACCCCGAGTACTATGCTCAGACGGCCCATGCCTACGCTTGGTTTTATTTTTGGGCGCTAGAAAATAGATCCTGGTACGTAATTGACCACGAGCCTTACAGAACTCAAGCTATCGTAGAAGCTATGCCCACCGTCATGTCCGATCCCGACAAGGGTGAGTTTTCCTACTATATCTATAAGCGGCACTATAAGGCCATCTTCGATCGTCACATGATAGCCGCTGACCAAAATACACTCTTCACAGAATAAATTTTCCCCAGGTGCGGTACTTATAGGGGAAGGTTAAGGAGAATAGCTATGCTAGAAAGGATATGTGGTTGGTTTGACGGTTTCAAGAAGTCTGAGGAGAAGGCTCCCTCTGGAAAGAAACAAAACGCGGCCGCGGAAAATCTGGAACTTCGAAAGGTCATCCGAGAGATGAATGTCCACATCCGCAAGATGCTGGGTGCCGAAGTTGCTGACAAGTATAAGGACTACTAGGAGAGTATTATGCCCAAATGGCTGAGTTGGTGGTGGGCCGTCCCGAAAAAGAATACCCGGCCACTTGCCGTCGCGCCTAGACCTCTTAGACCCTCAGATGGGATAGAATGGCCTAGGACAATAGATTTAGTACATTATCGGGTACCTACTTCTCCTAATCAGAAATTCATCGAGCTCAAACGTAAGAATGAGCAGTTACGGAGAAGGTTTGTAGAGCTCGATAAAAGAGTGGCAGAACTGGAGAAGCACAATGACATCTCCCGAGCTGACAAGTCTTAAGGAAGAAGTAAAGAACTTTCACACTAACAAGAACCAGGGGACCCAACACCTCTTCCAGGGTCTAGTAGATCTTGCGGAGGGACTAGCCCACCGAGTAGAAGAATTGGAGAAAAAGAATGATATCACCCCTACTGAGGGATCTTAGAGATGCGACCGACGGTCTCTTCGACCTCACTGAAGAACAGTCACAGGTTAAGTATGCAGTCCGGAGGATGTATGACATTATTGAAGACCTGGAAGGTAGGGTAATCGAACTAGAGAAGACTGCGACCCCAAGAATGGGGGGACGGCCTATTCTAGGACACCCCGACGAGGAGAGCTAAATGGTAAAGCAGCCTACCCGCCCGTCGGGCAAAAAATCACCGTACTCGCCCTTAGAAATCTCAGCTATACGCGAACGTCGCTGGTGGTCCTATATGAGAAATAGGGAAATGGGAACACCCCCAGGAGAAGAGCCACGACCTTACTCACACTATCGACTCATCGAGCTCAAAGAGCTCCGAGAAGACAGGGAGAGAATCTTAGAGGATCTCGCGAGTATCGATCAAGAAATAGCACGGTGGGAGGATGAATCAAATGGACAGTCTTAAAGATTTACGTAGCTCCGTCGAAAAAGTATGTATCGACGGCGATGGGTACTACACCGACGAGCATGAGCGGCTACAGCAATTGTTCCACCAGCAGCTCAAGATAAATGAAGAGCTCGTTGAAAGGTTAGAGAAACTAGAGAAGTATGTTAATCAAATGGAGACGACCGCCCAGGAGATAGTAGAAGACTGGAAACATAGCGTCGGAGATGGCGCCAATAGACTCCTCCGGGTTCCAAGGAGAAAAAGCAATGAGAAGTCTTAAAGCGTTAAAGGAATTAATCCGGAACTTCCAGTTCAACAATGCTGAGCAAACCCGGGAGATCCAGTGGCAGCAGCTTCGAGTGTTGAAGGAAATGGACTTACGAGTGGCGGAACTAGAAGAGAAGATGCTTAAAGTGGGAACCATCGCTAGCCGGGCGGTGCCAATTGTGGAGAATTATCTAGAAAATCATCCGGACGCTAAATAAACAATCATGGGGAGTCGAAGTCCATTGTAAGTAGGGTACTCCTACCCAATAGACTTGTATTCCACTCATCTGTCCCAGCAAACTATACCTAAGTTATAGAGAGGGATATATGACTAGAGACAAGATCACTGAATATCTAGTAGCAGCAGATGAACGTCCAGAGATTAAGAGAAAGCTAGAGGGAGTGGTACAAGAGATAGACTGTAACGTCCCAGGTTCCCGTATCCAGAACTTAATGTACGATCTGGTAGGGATGCTCCTATTGGCTGGGGAAAGAGTCCGAGAGCTCGAATACAGAGTAATAGGGTCTGAACCCAGTGAGGAGCTAAGACGACAGGTAGATATGAGAGGGAGACGAGAGAAGAAAGGATGGCAACGGGTAGGGATCTTGGATTCTGATTGAGTCGAATCCGCAATTTTTTAAGGGGAAGTGGCTGTTTATACTCTCGCAAAATTTTCAAAGAATGGCTTCGAATCGGGGTTGACTTTTACCCCACCCAGGCTTATTATTGAGAAGCATCTTTAGAAGTAGTGATATACCTCACAGTTCCTAAGGAGTGGTTTTATGGATTTTTCGGATATATTTTTGCCAATATTTGGGGCGCTTGTGGCCCACTCAATATCCATGGAAATCATTGGAATGCTACTCCAGTGGTGGTTCTCTAAGAAACAAGCTAAGGCCATGGCGGAAGTTGAGCAGAAATTGGCTAACGGTGAGATCAATCCTATGGACCTTATGGGCGGCCAGTTTGGCATGCCCGGAATGCCCTCTTTTCCTAAGGGTGCCATGAGGCACCCCACAGCCAGTGGGAACGCACATACACCCGCGACCGGGGACGACGATGGAACCGGCCAATACCTATAAGTTAAACCACATCGCGAATCTTACGAGTCATTGTGGCCGTTGTGACCTATGTAAGACTCGCACCAATGCTGTCCCCGGCACCGGGGATGCTAGCGCCAGAGTAATGATAGTTGGCGAGGGTCCAGGAGAATCTGAAGACTTACAAGGGACACCCTTTGTAGGCAGGTCAGGTAAACTCTTGGACCAGGCCCTTGCTGAGGCCGGGTTACCGCGTTCGGAGGTATTTATAACTAATATTGTTAAATGCAGACCCCCAGGAAACCGGAACCCGTTGCCTCAGGAAATGGATACATGCTATCCCTATTTAGTTGAACAAATAGAGATAGTTAGACCAGAAGTTATTATAATTTTAGGGAAGGTGTCCGCAGAATATATTTTGCAGCGCCCCGTAAAAATAACTAAAGAGAATGGATTTGTAACATATGCCGAGCGGCGCAGCGAGCTTAATGCGCAACTGTTCCTCACAGTGCTGCACCCTGCTTATGTTTTACGGAATAGAACGCCAGCAGTAGAATCGGCGTTTTTCCAGGCAATCCAAACTTCTAAGGATATAGCTTATGGATGCACCAATGGTAAAGTATCTACGAGAAGTAATTGATGAACATTCAATTCCCCTAGAAGATCCGAATACGATAATGATTGAAGCCGACTGGTTGATAGAGATGCTGGCTAGTCTGGAGGAAGTTTATAAAAATGACAGCGCGTAACAAGGGCGCTCTGCCCATGGTTGACTACGTTGTTAAGATGATGCTCCTAGAAGGAATCAAGTGTTACAAAAATGGGGAATACTTTGGACTGTGCTGGATTCAACAGAGACTTACGAATCTTGGACACAGACTTGAGGAGTTAGAAAATCGTGGTAAATAAATATAACGCTAGAGAGATTGGTGATTTTATTGAACAGACCTTCAGTGGCTGCAAATTTGTGGGACTGACAAGTGACGGCGAAGTACTTATGAGATTTCCGGAGGACGGTGACATTGTCAATGAGGCCATCCTAAAAAAGATGTTACGCGACGAGTTTCCGGACTTGTCCAGAATAACTACTGTCGTCGAACCTTCTATCCCCCAGGTTAAAGAGATGGTGGACCAATTAAACATACTTCTAGATGAAGAGGAGGGTGCCGGGAAACAATCCGGGCTATTAGACATAGAGGAGTTTTAGTGATCTCCCGAAAGAGCTTCCTGTCGATTTTGTTCATCTCGATCTTTTTCGTAGCTGGACTGTATATCGGACTGTATAATGGAGCTAGTTACGGATTTAAAGCGGGCTATCAACATAGTTACCGCGAGCATGAAGAAGACTTGGTAATAGCTGAATACCGACTACGTTTTTCTAGATTCAAAGAATGTGCCTTGGCATTTCACTCCCACCTTTTATCTTATGTGGCCGGAGTAGAGGTGTCACCAGGATATGAAAACCAGTTAGCAGAGCGAGCCTCCCAGTGTCGATCTTTTTTAGATTACACTAGTGAGGCCGAGGCGCCCGATTGGGAAGACCCGGACATGCAACTAGCCATGGTACTTTTGTGGTGGGAGACCTATCTTCGCCAATCCCAGGACGTGTTAAAGCAGAGTTGGGAATGAAGAGGGGGCCTACCGATTAGACAACCTGCCTTAGAGGCGGCCCGGAAACTTCAGCGACTTATGGACAGATTGGAATTAGAAATGCTGAGGACAACATAGTATGTCAAGTGACTATAGATTGGCCATAGATCAACTGGTCAAGGAACACGGGAATAAAGAAGGTCGGTATTGGAAAGCTACTATCGATAGTTCCCAAATCCTAGCGCGACTGAATCTTTTTCCGGAGATCAACCGAAGCCACCACCAATACGTAAAAAGAGTTGTTGATTGGCAGTATGAGGGAACTAGGTCCGAAGCTATCGGGTCTAACGCCGACGACGGATGGATCTTTCACATTAAAGTTAGGAGTAAGTAATGGCGGGACCGATGACTTTAGCAGTGATTAAGCCGCATGCCGTTATGGCTCGTAAAGTGGGAGCCATTATACATGCGATCGAGACGCAAGAATACTCAATCCTTTTATCGAAAATGATCCAGCTTCGGAGAGAAGGAGCTGAGGAGTTTTACAAGGAACATGAAGGCAAGGACTTTTTCTCTAATCTTATAAACGTTTCTATCGCGGGTCCGATTTGGGTAATGGTATTGTCTAAGGAAAATGCGGTCGAAGAGTGGCGTAAAACGATTGGTGACACTGACCCGGCTAAGGCCCGTATGGGTAGTTTACGGGAAGTGTTTGGAGATCACGAAAACATTACTAACAACGCAGTGCATGGTTCGGCAACGGACCATGACGCTCAGAGAGAAATTGGATTCTTCTTCGGAAGAGAGATCACACTGGCGGAAGAAATAGATGCGATTGATAACGGCGCAGAATTACCGTAAAGCGGAATTCGACAAGAGACTGAGGTACGAAACTAATCCGGTTAAAAAAGTAACCGATGAGCTGAGGGAAGTAGCCGTCGACATGCTAGAGTATATGTATTCTCTAAATGCGATTGGGTTGGCGGCTAACCAGGTAGGTTTAAAGATTAGACTGTGTGTCATAGATCCGGCCTTTATGCACGGGACTAAGCTTCCAGTAGTTATGTTCAATCCCGAATACATAGAGCACGGTGAGAGAATGTATACATCCCCAGAGGGGTGTCTTAGTCTTCCTGATTTAGGATTGGAGGTACCTCGCTTTAGAAATGTCAAGGTCCGGTTCACCGGACTAGACAACAAAGAGTATATAATCAAGGATGATAATAGTCTCCTAGCTTCTGTTATCCAACACGAGATCGATCACCTCGATGGAATTTTAATGTACGACCGTGTGGTAGAGGAGGTAAAGGTCCAGTTCAAGGACACTATTATTAGAAGGGAGCGGTGAATGACACCAGATTCCACAGTAGTCTTGTGGCGAGAACTACATGAAATATCTAATAAGGTGTGTACACATTTCGGCTGGAGCTATGGCAAGATCCTGCCGGAAACTAGAATGCGGGCCAGAATGTTCGGGGAATGCGAACCATGTGACAAATGTCACAACACCGAACATGTAGATGAAGTAAATTGTAACGAGAAGATTTTACACATACGAGTACACCAGCTAAGCAATCCTAGAAAAGCTTTAGCTGCCAGGACCATTATACGCACATTAGCACACGAACTCGCCCATTTGGGAGTTTGGAATCACGGGCCGGCCCACCGGCAGTTGGAGCAAGAAGTACGGAATTATATACATGAACTGGGATACGAAATATCATGAAATTAACACAACTACTACTATTGTTCTTTAGTGTGATACTGTTTTCCACATCCGTAATCGCGGGGCCACCAGCAATAGTGGGTGCCGACTGGGAAGAAAGCCGAGGACACCTAGGATTACCCTGGTCAGTTGCCCTAATCCAGCTCGGAGTTCCCACGTTAGAAGGCGGCTGCATGATCCCGGTTGGTAGCGGCGAGACGATCGGTGAGGGAAAAGTGTGGGAATCTGTCCTTGTTGAACGAGCAATGCGTGTTACAATCGAGGTCTGCGCTCTGAGAGGAATCATCATTTCAGAAAACATAACTGTATTTTTTTATAACCCGACTAATGGCGAAGACATCAGGCGCCGCACCATGGGCCTTATAGACTACCAACTCATCAAGGAGTTGGCCATCGAAATGAGCGAGAGATTTCAAGATATTTAAGATATTTTTTAATTAGGAGTTAAAATGCCACAAGACACAGAGTACTCATCCACTATGCCTGAAAATGTTCCCCCTACCGAAGAGGGGACGATAAACACAGGTGTTATGTCGGTTGCTGTTAAAACTGAAAAAGGTCACACCCTCACCCACGAATATGGTTTTACTATCGAGGAGGAGGAGGGGAAGGTATTATCATTCGACATGCTATACCATGAGGACCTTGGACCTACCCTGCTCTTTGGTAATCAGGTTTTCGTCTTGAAGTTTTGGGACGATGCCGATTTACAGAGAGGTTTAGATATGTTTACAGCGGCGGTGAAAATGGAATTGGCGAGACGGGAAGGGGTTTCCAATGGCTGATACATTTACAATCGCCACAATGGAAAGCGCCTGTACTCCAACCAGTG
>SDBS01007766.1_pt1 | contig 10399 bp, 12 predicted proteins | sample 2277091 | NCBI WGS metagenome assembly SDBS01 (sample SAMN10404972, study PRJNA504765) | marine sediment metagenome | isolation source: marine sediment core GS10_PC15, 163 cmbsf | place: Arctic Ocean: Southern Knipovich Ridge | collected 2010 | reverse complement strand
ATTTCTTGAAGCCACATTTAGCCTCAAACCAACGACCATCCAAAAATAATTAATTTAAATAATCTTTTTATCTTATTAAAAAAACTTTTAAAAATCAAAGAGGTAAAGAGATAATTATGCCCATAATAATGCCAAGTCCAAGAACAAATAAGGAACCTCAAATTCATGAGTCCGCTTTTATCGCACCAACTGCGGTTTTAATTGGTGATATTACGATTGAAGAAGGAGTAAACATATGGTTCGGAGCTGTATTACGCGGTGACTGGGGAACAATAAAAATTGGGAAAAATACAAGCATTCAGGAAAACGTGGTTATCCATGTTACTGTTAAAGGAATAGTTTCAATTGGTTCTAATTGCATAATAGGTCATTCTGCTACTATTCATGGACCTTGTACAATTGGAGATGGATGCTTGGTAGGGGTTGGTTCTAATGTTCTACATAATTCTAAATTAGGTGAAGGGTCTCTGCTTGCTGCCGGAGCAGTGTTAGTTAATAAAGAAATACCTCCATACTCAATGGTTGTAGGAATTCCAGCAAAGATTAAAAAACAATTGTCTAGTAGAGGAAAATCAGTAGGAGCAGCTCAAGGAGCTGTTGAATATGCAAAAAACGGTAAATATTTTAAAGAGTTTTTTGAACAAAATCCAGAATTTACAAAATTTTAATTTTTTTAACTTAATTTCTTTTTATTAATTTTTATTTTCAAAACTTATTTGCCAGTTAATAAATATCACTCTTTAATTAAATCCTTAATATTTTTTATCGTTTCATCAATTTCAATAAGAATTACCCCTAAATTCACGTTTAAATCCATTAATGAAACAATTAACATTTGTTCGGATACTTTTAACACAATTAATTGACAATTGTTACTAAATTCAACGGTCAAATTATAAATATTGTCTCCCAAATTTGAAGTTGCTGTCTCCATAGATCCAAACATTGTAGCTGCAAGAGCTCCAAATTTTCGACTGTCTATTTCCCGTGGCAACCTAGAAGTAATAAGTATACCATTATTCTTTACGAGGCATGAACCTATAATACCACTTATAGATTCTAAATTCTTTAATAAATCGTTAAGATTTTCATTTTTATTTTGTAAACTCATATATCTTCGATTAACCTTTTTACTTTAATCTCATTAAATATTCGATAAAAAATAAATTCGATTTAAAAAAATATACAATACAATTTAAAAGTTTAATTTCTTGTTCATTAAAATTAGATTAAAAATAGTAAGTGAATAGAAATATAATTTTATCTATAAAAACCTTTATTTCCATTGAAAGGCCTATACCTATTTCTCCAACTTGGCTGTCGAAGTTTAGCAGTCCTTCCAAAACCACAACTCGCACAAAAACGCTTACGTCTGTGAAATGAATGTTTTCCGCACCTTCTGCAGGTTTTATGACTTGCTGCTTTATTTTTTTTACCTTTACTTGGTGTCCCTTTTCCCATAAAATCCCCTCAAATATAAAAATCTATCCCTCTTCAAATTCTTCCCTATGCATTAACTTATCATGCGTAAGGTCCTCCCCAGTAAATACTATCTTTTCTCGCTCTTGACCAATGAAAATAATTGATGCTCCACGAATCATAACCGTCCCTATATCTTTACTCCTCTTTCCGCCCCTGCCGAAATAGATTTCTTTAGCATCTTCAACTATTAAATTCATATAATTATCAAATCTTACAAGTTTTCCTGTAAGGTAAGTGTTCCAAATTTTTAGTTTTATCCGAACTTCTGGCTGCAAAATTGCCTTGCTTAAAGTTCTAGATATTGTAGGTTGCGACATAAAATTTTAAGGTAATTATTAAAGAATATATTAAATCAAATAATTAAATTAATACAAATTATAAATATTTTTTTATATTCTTATGGATTTAAGAGATCAATATTTAATCATAAGCTAATTAATTTTACCATAATAATTATGTCGAAGATTGCGTGGTTTGATGCAGATGTTGTTACTCCAGAAGAAATCATAATGGCTGCAGATTTTACTCCAATTAGGCTCATTGGAGATCCAAGTATCGAATCTAGTAAAGTAGATGAACATATTCCTCCTACACATTGTGTCTGGGCAAAAAATATTCTTGAACAAGCGCTCAGAGGGCTTGATCCAGAGATTAAAGGTGTAATTACTTCTCATGGATGTGATTGTACAAATCGTGAGTTTGATATTTGGGTTGAAAGCGTTGATGTCGATTTTTTGTTTTACCTAAACGTTCCATTAAAAAGAGATAAGATAGCGTTAAAGTTTTTTATAACTGATATAAATGAAATGATTACACAAATAGAAAAAAAATTTAACATTAAAGTGAAGTCAACAAGAATTTCTGAAGAAATTAAATTAATGAATCAAATTCGTAAACATTTAAAAGAAATATCTGAATACAGAAGTAATCTCAAATTAAGTGGTTCAGAATTTCATAGACTAGTTAAGATTGTACAAACCCATGACAAGAAAAACGTAGTAAAAACCTTAATAGACAAATTAGCAGAATTAAAAGATAAAAAACCATTCATTGATAAGAGTAAGAAGAGAATACTCCTTACAGGCTCAGTTATCGATGACTCAGAATTTTTAAAATTTTTGGAAGAAAAAGGCTTCCAAATCGTTGCTGACGATTTGTGCATTGGTTCAAGATATTTCTGGAATTTAGTTGATGAGAATGAAGATCCAATTAAGGCTCTTGCAGAATATCACTTAAATAAACCAATTTATTCAACAAGAATGCCCTCATATGAACGTTTCATTTTTTTAAAAGATTTGGCCGAAAAATACGAGGTGAATGGTGTAATCAATATAGCACAGAAGTTTTGTGAACCTATGCTATATGATCATCCTTATATGAAGAAAAAGTTTAAAGAATTAGAGATACCTTATCTTTTTGTCGAAATGTTATATAATAGAGAACAATATAAGCAACTTTCAACAAGATTTGAAGCGTTTGCAGAAATAATTTAAAGGTGAAAAAATTGTCAGGAAAGAATAAAAGTACAATGTTAAAAGCTACATTAGGCTTAAAAAACGAAATGGGTAGGCATTATTTAGCAATTGAGCAAGCTTATCGTGACAAAAAACCTACGGCTTGGGCAAGCTCAGGCACACCCGTTGAGCTTTTATATGCTATGGATGTTCAACCTATGTTACCAGAGAATTCAGCAACGATTTCAGCAGCACAGAAATATTCGAAAGGCTTTATTGAACTTGCCGAAGAGGAAGGTTTTTCATACGATCTGTGCAGTTATTTCAAGACTAATGTTGGAGCAGTAATGAAAGACGTGGATGTATATAAAGGCGGTATTAGAAAACCTACTTTTATGTTATCAAGTGATACAATTTGTGATACACATAGTAAATGGTTTCAAGTACAATCTGAAAGGTTTGGTGGGGTTCCGCATTATATAATTGATGTGCCACATGTAGTAAGTAATACCAGTAAGCGCCAAAGAGATTATTATAAGAAATATGTTGAAGAACAAATGTGGGAGCTTCTAGAATTTATTAGAGAGCAAACAGGGCATGAAATTGATATGGAAAAAACAAAAGAAATCGCTTCTAATTCTTATGAATTAAGTAAAGTATGGAGAGACATTTATGAATTGAGAAAGACTGTTCCTTCTCCAATTTCGACCAAAGATACTTTTGGGGGGCTCTTTCCTCTATTTACTATGCCCGGCTTAAAGTCACCGATTAAATTATATAAAAGAATGTACAGAGAAGCTAAAGCAAGAGTTGATGCTGGTCAAGGGGCGCTAGAAAATGAAGAATTCCGGCTTGCCCTAGAAGGAATTCCTTTTTGGTACAACTTAAAATTCTTCGCAATGTTGGAAAAATTTAATGCCATAATCGTTTATGAACCTTACACTTTCGCGTTTTCTAAGTTTTTCTCTAACCCTTTTGAAGAAATCACAAAGGAAAGATTATTGAAAGACCCCATCGAATGTATGAGTGCTTTAATGCTTAGTTTTTGGTACATTTTTGATCTCAATACACGGGTGGAATGGTTTAAGAAGACTGTTAAAGACTGGAAGATTGATGGAGTTATTATGCACAATAATGTATCGTGCAGACCTAACACATGCACATTTTACGATCTCAAGCGCAAACTAGTAGAAGAAGCTGATATCCCTTGTCTAATTATTGATGGTGATCAAAACGACCCTCGAAAGCTGAATGAGTTACAAGTTAGCAATCAAATCGAAAGTTTTATTGAGATTCTTAGGAAAAGAAAGAAAAAATAATCCCATGCTCTTTATCCTCTTTTTTTATGATTTCAAAAACCTTTTCTTTTAAACTTAAAATGGTCTTTCTTTATTTTTTTTCTATTTCTATTTTTCAGAATTATTAAGAATGATTTTCTTTAAATTATTTTTATTAATAATTGGAGCTTGTAAATTTATAAAAAAGCCTTTTCAATAACACTATTACAAGTTTAGTTTAAGTAAAAAAATAATTAACTTCTTGTAATTACCTGTAATAATCTCTTTTTTCTTAATGTTTCAATCATTTCTTCAATCTTGTCTAAACTTAAGTCTGTGATATCGGCAATTTGTTCTATAGTATTAAATCCATCACAGACTTTTAAAACTATAAAATCATCTTTAGACAACATATATAAATTGATTTTCATTTCTATTTTGTCGAATAACTTGATAGGGATTCTTGACCTTTCTTCTAAAGGAGGTGAATCTCCAAAAAATGACTTAACTCCTGCGACATTGTAACTTTTATTTATATAAAGTAGTACTGTATGTTCTACATCAGATTTATCATCAGTGTCATCTTTATCAGGATAAGGATTTTTATGTTTATAAATTCTAGTATAGATTCCTGCTTTTATGCCCTCCAGAATTTCTTTTTTGTCAATGTTAACTAAAACCATTTCTTGGCATATATCACACCACACCCAAGCTTCAATGATACTAAAATACTTTCTTACTTTATTTTCTGGAATTTTATTTCACTTTTTTCGTTATGTAATATCATAAATAGAATTTAAACATAAATAATACTTTTTTATTTTTTATTAAAATGATATTATATAAATATTTGTTGGAAGATTTAAAGTATCCGTCAACGCAAGTATTTAGCTTTACCTTCAAAACCATTCATTATTCATGGTTCTGAAATCTCCTGTCTACCATTTAAAAAAGATCTTCAAGAGAATTACAGAATAAAAGTAGTTGTTCCCGATTCGCTAACACGTTTTAATAATTATTTTCTCGATTTTTGGATATCCTTCAAAAAATTGGAAATTAATTATTTTTTAATTCGAAATTTTAATATGAGGGCTCGGAGTTATAATAAGATATTGATCACCTAATCTTCCTATAGAACCTCCGCATTCCTTTAAAAATATTTTAATATCTTCAATCGCCTGCTTAAGTTCAATCACATTTACCCCCTTTTCAAGAATTTCTTTAGCATTAATTATTAATATTTTTCTCTCTCTTAATTGCCTTTTTATATCATCAACTTGCTCAATTGAACGAAAATTATATTTTTTAATTAAAAACTTTTGAATTATAGATGAAAGCTCTAGATAATTCTTTTCCTTTGAAAAACCCATCGTTTCATGTGGAGAACCTAAAATATCATCAACATCTTCTTTTCCTTTCCAAAATTTCACAATTAACACACGACTCCTTTTTTGAACATTAACTAATTACATGTTTAAATTAAAATTGATAGTATTTAAAGAAGTGAATTATCGAGATGTGTTTTCTAAGCATATGGGTATATGATGTAGAAAATATAAGAGAATATACCAGAATAACATATTATAGATGTAAGTTAATTAAACTCTATCCATCTTATTAATATATTTATAACACATTTTTTATTATTTTAAAAAATATAACATTCTGATAATATTATTGATCTCTATAGATTTAATATAAGTCTAATATAAGTCTAATAAGTAGTCTAATAAGTCTAAATTTTACATTCCATATTATCTGATATTTATAAATAAATTTCCGATGAATTTATCATTAATAAAAAATTGTTAATAAAAAGATTTTAATTGCCTAAATCAAATTAAGAGAAATCGAAATAAAATGTCTGAAAAAATTATTATTAAAAACAAAGGAATGATTCGTGCCGAATATAATTTTTGGGTTGGTCAATATATGGACAAGTTCTATGACGGTTTAGAAAAAAAGAAGATTGTTGGTAATAAGTGCTTTAAGTGTGGTGATGTCTTTGTGCCCCCAAGAAAAATATGTGGCAAGTGTAATGTAGTAATTCCGCTTGATCAAAATTGGGTTGATTTACCGGATATAGGAACCTTAGTGAATTTTACGAGTACATTATATAGAGTCAATGATAGGGGTTCTAGAAAAGTAAAAAAGCAACTACTAATCGGTATGGTAAATATTGATGGTAGTAATACGGGGATTGTTTACAGATTATTGAATATGGAATCAACAGAAGTTAAAACGGGAATGAAAGTCAAGATCGAATGGTCTGAAAAAACAAAAGGAGACCCTTCAGATATTAAAGGATTTGTAAGTGTGTGAGGTGTTTAAATAGTGGAAAAAGTTGGAATTGTTGGTTATTATCAAGTGAAATTATCATCAGATGCTAATTATGGTCGTTATGAGATGATCTATGAGGCCGTAAGAGGTGCTCTTGATAAGGCTGGCTTGAATAAAAAAGATATAAGTACAGTAATCTCCTGTACAAACGATTATTATGATGGGCGGACGATCTCAAATTGTTGGACAGTTGAAGTTGGCGGCAGTTATCTGGTAGATGAGAGTAAAGTGGAGATGGATGGAGCCCATGCTGTTTTATATGGATTAATGCGTATTTTATCTGGCAATCATAAATTGGCTGTAGTGTGGGGAGGGAGCATGGCTTCTTGCTTTCCTTATCATGCTACGAAATTATATGAAACAGATCCTGTATGGGAACGCCCAACTGCGTTAGTAAACGATATAACAGCAGGAGGCTTTCAAATGAGAGCTTATATGGAAAAATATGGTATAGAAGCTGAAGAAATTGCTCAAGTAGCTGTTAAAAATAAGAAAAATGCAGCTAAAAATCCATTAGCATTACTAGAAGCACAAAATCCTAATTTATCTACTCAAGAAGTGTTAAGTTCGGATATTTATGCCGATCCAGTAACTGAATTAATGGTCGCTCAGCCTTGTGATTGCGTTGCGGCACTGTTGTTAGCACCAGAAAAGCAAGCCTTAAGAATTACAGATAAACCTGTTTGGATTACTGGAGTAGGATGGAATCAAGATACATATTACTTAGCTGATCGAGATTTATCAACTATAAGATCAATGGAATTAGCAGGTAGGAGCGCCTTTGAAATGGCAGGAATTAGAGATCCAAGAAGCGAAATTGATGTAGCTGAATTATTTGAAGCGTATGCTCATGAAGAATTAATTATGGCAGAAGCTTTAGGATTGGTTGAGAAGGGTAAAGGACCAACTCTGGACTCTGAAATTGATGGGAATATTCCTATAAATCCTTCTGGCGGAGCTCTTGGGGGCAATCCTCCATGTGCTACAGGACTAATTAGAATTATCGAAGTAGTTAAACAGTTAAGAGGAGAGGCTGACGGTTATCAAGTTAGAAATGCTAAAAAAGCTATAGCTTCGGGGCAAATAGGGATGTGTGCTCAAAATAATATTTTATATGTATTGGAGGGAGGATATTAAAAATGGGGAGACAAGTATGCTGTATAAGTGCTGGTTTTTCTGAACATGCTTCAAAGCGATCAGATGTGAGTATGCCAGAATTGGTAAGCGAAGCTATTCAAGATTGCTTGAAAAAAGTTCCAAGTGTTAGTATTAATGACATTGACGCTTTTGCAAACGGAAATATGCCTGCATTTGAAGGATCTAATATTCCTGAATTATGGATGACAGATTGGATGGGTGCAAGAAATAAACCCTTAATGCGAGTAACTACTGGAGGTACAACTGGCGGGACGGTCGCCATATGTGGATATTATAATGTTGCCGCAGGAATACCCGGTATTGATACTGTGCTAGCAATCGCCTTTGAGCAGCAAAGTCAAGGTGATACTGCTCTGGGTCTAGCTAGTGTTGCAATAGGTGAAATATCAGTTCTTAATACTTTAGGAGTAGATTATGATCAATTATCACGTTTATTATCCGCAGGTGCCGCTATAGGTGTAGCAGCATATCAAGCTACTACATATATGAATAAAACAAGGGCAACTGAGGAAGATTTAGCTAGGGTTGTTGTACAAAATAGGGTAAATGCTGCAAAGACTTGGTGGGCTCACCTAAGAATGCCAGATCTTACAATCCAAGACGTCCTTGATACTCCTTATGTTCAATATCCATTGCGTTATGGAATGGTTTGTCCCGCGTCTGATGGAGCTTGTGCGATGCTTTTTACAACAGAAGAAAAAGCTAAAGATTGGGCAGACATTCCGGTTTACGTAAATGGTGTAGCAAGTGTTGCAAATGAAACTGCTGTTCTTGGATATGATGGATCAGGTTCAGCGCAAATTGATCCTTCAACTCAATTAGGTGCTATGAAATCAGGTGATTTAGCTTATAGTCAAGCCGGTATATCTTTTCCGAGAAAAGAAATTGATTATGCAGAAGTATATTCTCCTTTTCCTAATCAAGAACTTATGTGGGTTGAGAAATTAGGATTATTTGAAGAAACTACAGCTCCAGAAGCTTATAGAAATGGAACAACAGCCTTTAATGGAGAATTACCGATTAATTGTTCTGGTGGAGTTAATTCTACAAATGCTATAGGCGCATCAGCCATGGAGAGACCAGCTGACGCAGCATTACAAATAATGGGAAAATCAGCAAATCAAGTTCCTAAAACAGTCCATACATCGATAGGACATGGTTGGGGTGGTTCACTTAACTTATGTACATTAATGGTAATGTCGGATGAACCTAAAAGGAAATGGAGGTAGAAAGAAATGTCAGAGAAGAAAATGCAAAAGACAGATAGAAAGGTGATGGATTATATTAAAAAAGATTACGTGAAAACAAGAACAATGCCAGCTTCCTGGTATTTATCTAGTTATAAATATAAGTTCAATATCACACATATGCAACCTTTCTTAAATAAATTAAAAGATAAAAAACTCGTCGGAAATCGATGTTCAGGCTGTAATAGGATCTTTTTCCCCCCAAGACAAGTGTGTGGAAAATGTTTAATGAAACCGGATAGATGGGTTGATATTCGGGATACTGCCAATGTCGCAACTTATGCGATTGCGTATTTGAAGAATCCTGATACCGGTGAGACTGAGGAAAAACCAATGGTTTTAGTTCAGCATGATGGATCAGATACAACCACTATAGCTGAATTAGCACCTGATGTTGATGTTAAGGGTACTTATATTAATATGCCCGTAAAGGTTCATTGGCGCGATGAAAGAACTGGAGGCATTATGGACATAGAGTATTACGATAAAGTTGAAGATGATGCTGAAGATTTAGACTAAATAATTTATTAAATTTCTTCTTTTTTAATTTACTTCATTATTTTTTATTTATTAGTTTAATTTCATTAACTATTAAGGAGAGGATCAAATTTTGATAGTTAATAAAAAAAAAGAATAGAAGATTAGGATACCAAATTCTTTCTGAAGATAAAAGAAAATATCTACAAGCAATTGTTTTAATAATTTTATTCATTGACTTTATTAAATAATCATTAATATAATGAAAGTGGATTAAAATTAACATATTAAATTTGATAAAATCTCCTTTAAAGCATTTATACAATAAATTTGATAATTCTCTTATTAAAATTGGACTGCAGTTTACATTGAGGGAAGATCTTAAAACCTTTTATTATCATGCATTGAGTCACCAAAATTATATTGCAAGACAAGGATTCGGGTTCCCACCGATAACTTATTATGAATTTGGAGTAGGTTGGGGGGGTTCACTCATTAAATTTATATCTGCTTTAAAAAAGTTTTGTAAATTGTCAAATACAAATATATATTCATATCAGATTTTTGGTTTTGATAGTTTTGAGGGGTTACCAGAAAAAAAAAGTCCCAAAGATAGTCATAAAGGATGGAGAAAAGGCCAATTTTCAACTAATCTTTCTGAAATAAAACAAAAAGTTCTTAATATAGGAATTGATTTGAATCGTAATACAGTTAATTTCATTGAAGGTTATTTTGAGACTGTATTAACACCAACACTTAGAGAAAAATTAAAAAATTACCCTCCTACTATTATCAATATTGATTGTGACTATTATAGTTCGACTAAGACTGTATTAGAATGGTTAAGTCCAATGTTAATAAGCGGAACAATTATTTATTTTGATGATATTTGGAGTTTTAATGGTCACCCAAACTACGGACAAATAGCTGCAATCCGTGAGTTTAACGAGAATGGGGAAGGTAT
>SDBS01007765.1_pt1 | contig 10399 bp, 13 predicted proteins | sample 2277091 | NCBI WGS metagenome assembly SDBS01 (sample SAMN10404972, study PRJNA504765) | marine sediment metagenome | isolation source: marine sediment core GS10_PC15, 163 cmbsf | place: Arctic Ocean: Southern Knipovich Ridge | collected 2010 | reverse complement strand
CCGTCGCTCCGGGGGCAGGATCCAGGGAGGTTCTTCCTTGTTGATACATGGGTCCTCTTCTCTCCACCCTCTACACTAATTACAGGGGGTCTCCGTGTCTCATACATGTTGGCAGAGAGGGTCCACCGTGAGGTGCGACGCCGTGCGGGTGTCGGGCTGCGGCTCCATGAAAACACGCACTCATGACGAGGATTCACGTTCACTGCACGTGCCCTTCTCTGTTTGTTGAGAGCAGGGCACGCGCACGTGTCCCTGGAGGTGAACACATGGAAGAGAAGGAATCAGGCGGCTGTTCGAATTGTAACGGTCCCCTCGAGGATGGCGTGATGCCCGAAGAGGGGGTGGACTGGCCCATCCTCAGGTGCACGCGCTGCTCGTGGTGGGGCAGCCGGTGGGACTGGACGGGCGATTAGTCCGTTGCGAAGCCCGAGAACCAATCGTCTGTCTCGGTTGGTTTTCCTCTCGTGCCCGCCCGTTGAAGCCATCTGAGGGGTTCGCTCGCGAACTTTGTTCATGGTGTCTTCCCGCCCGTGGCGGTCCGGGCGGTCGTCGCTGAGGGGGTCGATATGTCGGTGTCTGCGTGACGCACTGCGCAGGAGGGGTTCCCCTCCGGGGCTTTGTGATTGTTCTGGCCCTGCTGTCGCGGGTCTGGGGGGTGAGGCTCGCGAGCAAGTGCACGGGAGTCGGTAGCGACTGATGGATCGCGCTGCACGATACGCAGCTGCCACCGCCCGAACTCAGTGCAGGGCCAGGGTTGAGCAACAATACTGAAGAGCGGAGACTTTTAAAGGGAGTGCCAACTCCTCATTGGCGACCAGACACCGAGCAGGACAGGACTCCTGATAACGCGAACGCTCCCGCCGGGCACTTGGTGATCGTCGTGACGAGCACGTATCCTTGACCTGGCGCGGTGGGCGAAGTCACCCTGCTGCGAGTGACTGGTTGGGGCCACACCATGGAATGTGATCATCGTGATGTCGTTTGTCTGAATCACTACGACCAGTTTCGGAAGTACCGGTGCCAGGAGTGTGGCGCGATCCTCATGTGCGCGTGCGAGCGTCTTCTTGCCGAGACGTTCCTTCCTCACCAGACCGGAGAAGCCCAGGAGTATGGGACAGGCCGGCGGTTTCGAGTTGACGGATACGCTCACGGTATCTGCAACACGTGCCGGGGTCTGGCCGAGGAATCTCATCCAAGGGCTGCGATCTGGGGCCAGAAGGGCAAGGTTGAGCGGTTCTACTGGCGAGAGATCTTCACGACCTACTGCGAATTCCTCCTGGCGCACTACGAACAGGACTTTCCGTACAACAGCGTCGTCGATCATGACCATCAGAACCACGAGCTCGCTCGCGAGTTGAGGAGCAAGGCGAAGAAGCACTGGCAGGAGGAGCACAAGCGTCGGCCAAAGTACGAGCTCAAGGAGAGAACGGAGGCGGATTTCCTTTCGCAGGTTCCGGTTCCGGTCAAGGAACTGTCAGTACAGTATCGCAAGGAGAAGAGGGGGAAGCAGTCCGTCGGTAGGTGGCTCTGCGACGGTGAGCTCTTGTCCGTGGAACAGCTGGCGGCCAGGCACTACTCGTCTGAGGGATACTCGGTCATTCGATGCGAACGGGTACTGATCTCGGCGTGGGTCGCCACGTTCCTTGGTGCTGCAATCCAAGATCCTGCCGACCCGCGCGGGCAGGCAGTGATGAGGGGGTCCACCATCGGCTGGAGGCCTGACCGCCGGGACACACCAATCATCCACTTCCGGCTTCCTCAGGACTTCGGCTCGGCGCACTACTATGCGCGGCGACAGTCTATTGTTGATTCTTGGCTCGACGGTATGCGCGCGGTCACTGACCTGCAAGTCCTGTTCGACGCCCTTGTTCCAGAAACCGAGTACCTCCGAGATTATCTCTGGGTCGCCGAGCCAGCGGCAGTTGAAGCAGCCCGACATGCGCTGGGCGTTTTGCCAAGAGAGTTCGTCGTGGCCGCGGTCCACTGGGCCATACAACACTTCTGGGATCGCCAGCCCGGATGGCCGGACCTCTTGGTGTGGTCGCCAACGGAATTTCTCTTCGTCGAGGTGAAGTCTCCTCATGACAAGCTCTCACAAAAGCAAATGAACTGGTTCGAGTGGGCCGTGCTTGAGCAGAATGTCCCGTGTGAGATCCTTCGACTGAAACGGGCAAGGGAGACAGGGAATGAGTGACCCCTCGCCATCACTCTTTTCCCGGCTGGTATCGGATCGAGCGGGGCACGACACCAAATCTATTTCGTTAGGTTGCGTTCTCGTTCCGGTCGTCCGTTTCCTTCGTGTTGGGTTTGGATAGCAGATCATCATCGGGCCAAGGGTCCCGCTTGCGTTCTTGCGCAAATTTCGGCCAGCGTTGTTGGTGGTAAGCCGCCTGCAACCACAACGCAACAGAGAACGTCGCGATGATCGTGAGGTTGTAGGCTAGAGGCAGTTGGATCCAATCAGTCGTGGAGACAGCCACGATGGCAGCTGCCAAAAGAGAATTTATGATCATAGTGATCATAGAAAAGTAGAAGTCCTCGCCGCGCCTTTGTTTTGGGGCGAGATCGTAATCGATTTGCCAATGGTGTCTGTCGTTTTCGTATTTCCTTATCCACTGGGCTGCAACCGACGCCCGCGCTCGGCATCGCAAGTCGAACAGGAAAACCAGGATGCCGATCATCAACACGGTAGCCAATGCCAGAGCCACTACTGGTTGAGCCCTGAAGGGGGACACAGTGTTTCCGATCACCATGGTGGAGGACTCACGCGGAAACATGCGGTGGATTGCGAATAGCGCGGTTACGATCGTGGCGTAAAACGTCGTGACTCCGACGCGAAGGTTGTTCAGGTACACGAACCGCGCCATTAGAGGCCTAATCAAATGCGGACCTTGTTCAGCCATCCTGTGCTTCTCCTTATAATGACACATAAACACCGACTCAGAGGGCGAAACATCATAGTGTTTTGTGCTGATTAAAGAGATACGTAATGATCCTCCGTGTGCTCGACATCGGCCATGTCCAACCACGTTAGTCGAACATGGTACTTTGTGGGGCTCCCATGGTGAATCGCCGCCAGGACTTTTAAGCGAGATTGGGAGCGAAGTTCAGGGTGCGGGAACTTCTCTTTCAGGTCACCGACTACCGGCGAGTCGGGACAATCGACCAACTCGAAGTTCAAGCTATATGCGCTTCCTTCGCCACGATTGGCGATCAGGAAATAATAGCTCTTCCCTAGTTTCGTAAAATCAACGCGAAGCTTCGGCAGGGATTGTTGGCGCTGTTCTTCTTTTAGTTGTGAGAGCTGTTCTCGAGCTAGTTCGGCCGTTGTCCTTTCATGTTTGAGCTGTTCTTGGGCGACCTTTCGCCTTCGGACCAGGGACGTGACAGCGATAATCGCTGCGATGAGCGGGACGCAAAGCGCGAGAACTTCATTTCCGGTCATTTGAAGAATTTTCCAAATTCCTTCTTCAGTTGCTTTTGAATCTGGTCGGTCACATGTTCCCTTGCTTTTTCCAAACCGTGTTCCTTGATGTCGGCAAGAAGTACTTCGAATCCACATTGGGCGCACTTTACAAACGAATCGTCTTCGAGCGGCTCGGGACCCTCGAAGTCGGTTCCGCCACACTCCGGGCACGGGATGCTGAAGTTTTCGTTGATTTCCATTCGCGGAACCTCCGTGGCATATCGGCCGGACGGTGACTGACGTTCGCTGGGACTGTAGCAAGCTTGCTTGCGGAGAGCCAGGCGAGTGTCCGGTCCAACGCCCAGTTCACGGCGCGCTTGCGATGAGCGGACATAGCGCTGGACGAAGTCGGACCCGTCGTTCCCACTTTATCCACGACTCGAAGCCTCCTCTGTTGAAGGTGTGCCTAGACGCGTCGAAGGATTTCACCCGTGCGACTGTTTCCTCCACCAACCGAGGGGCGAGCCTCGTGCAGGTGGCTGGTTTTTCTTTTCGTATCGAGGTTTCGACCTCCAAGGCCCTTGCGTGCCTTGTTTTTGAGGCCCGCGTGGCCTTGGAGGTAGTAGATATGGGATATACGCATTATTGGCGTCGTGAGCGTAAGTTTGGGCGCGCGGAGTTTGGGTGCGTGCTGGCGGATTTTGCGCGTGTGGTGCCAGTGCTTGAGGAGCTGGGCGTGGTTCTTGCCGGGCCGTTGGGGGATGGTTGTCCGGTGGTGTTGGCTGACGAGATTAGTTTCAATGGCGTGCTTGCTTGTGGTCATCCGCGGCGTCCGTTGGGGATTGCGTGGCCTGCTCCTGGGGCTGGTGGCGTCTGCTTGGCGTATGCGCAGGCGGCAAGCGGTGACGGCGATGTTGGCGGTGCCTGGTTTGCTGGTCGGCAGTTGCGTTCGCGTTCGTGCGATGGTGATTGCAGCTATGAGTCGTTCTGGCTGGGTCGGGTGCGTCCTGTGGCTGCGGGGGAGCGGCCGGAGGACGGTCGGTATTTGGATTTCTGTAAGACGGCGTTTAAGCCGTATGACCTTGCTGTGCAGGTCTGTCTGGTGATTGCGGCGCATCATCTGGGCGACGGCATAACGGTGAGCAGTGATGGCTCGTTGGCGGACTGGCAGGACGCTATTGCCGTTTCTCAGGCGGTGCTCGGGTATGGCCGGGCGTTCGCGCTCGGGTGAGGCGCGTGGCGGGTTGAGCCGCGCCGTGGAGGCGCCTCCTCGGGGCTGCGCCCCGGTTGTCTGGGTTGTGGCGGGGGCCGTCGCTTTGTTGGTGCTGTTTGTTGTGGTGGGGGACCGCGGTGTGCTGGTGTTGTCGTGTGGCCTGGGTTGGGCGGTGCTGCGGGTTTGGATCGGTCGTGCTGTTGGTGTGTTCTGGTGGTTGGTGTGCGGTCCGTTGCCGGTGGGTGTTGGTCGTTTTGGTGTGGTCGCGTGTTTGTCGCGAGGGCTGTGGTGTTGGGCGAATGGTTGTGCGTTCTGGTTGAGGGTGAGTGGTGGGCGATCGGCGGTTCGCGTGGCGATGTGCCGTTGATGTCGTTTTGGTTTTTGGGGGCTGGGGTTCGTGTTGTGTGGCGTTGGTGTCTGTGCTGTTGAGGCTGGTGCGTGTGCTCCGGTGTGGAGTGTGTTTTTTTCGGCCGGAGTTGGTGGTGGCGTTGTCGGTTGTTGATTGCTGGGTGTTTGCTGGTTTTGTAGCTGGGTTGTTGTTGGTTCGCAGCTGGGTTGTTTGCTGGTTCGTTGCTGAATCGATGCTGGTTCGTTTGGTGGTTTGCGGTTGGTGTCGTTTGCTCGTTTGCAGCTGGTGTGTTGTCGGTGTTTGGTGTGGTCTCTGGTGACCTGGGTATTGGTGTTTCCCCCGTTCCGGGGGATGTTTGGATAGTTGCCCCCCCTCTCGGGGAGGGGGGGCTGGGTGCGTGCCCCCCTTGGTGGGGGGGCTGATGGTGGGGGGATGATGGTGGGGTGGGGGGGGATGAGCCCGGAATCAAGAATCAAGAATCAGAGACGAGCTTTGCTTACTGGGCATAGACAACTCTCTTTTTTGCAGTAATTACGTCGGAATCAGATCGCAAGGAGGGCGCAGTTTCAACTCAGACCCGCGGAGAATCAGGTTTATGGAATCGTTTCTGATTCTTGCAGAATCAGGTCGTGGAAGGCTGTGCTCCGGATTCTGGCGCATCTAATTCTTCGAGCGGGGTAACACACGTTCTGATTCTCTCGTTGTGCGATCGGAACCACATACTGGCGAGAGTTGGGCCTATCGATGATTTCGTGTTTGTTTGAGTTGGAAGGTGCCCTGGTAGAGCATGGCGAAGCTCTCGAGGGTTGCAGGGTTGCCACAATGCAAGTCAGCTCGGCGGGTGCGGCAGCCCTCCGAAAGCCTTATAAACTCGTGCGTTCCGAAGAGGTGAGGGTGCAGCATGCAGAAACGTCACGTTCGGGACAAGAGTGCACCGGCATCCCACTTGAGTTGGAGTGACTGGGGGGCGTGTTCGTTGGTCTTCATTGGCGCGACGAGCATCGGCGTCGGCCTCTACCTGATAATCTGGTTCGCGCTCCGTCCCTTGTACTACCGCAGTACGGCATACGCAGTCACCGGTGCTGAGTTGTTGGTATTTCCACTCTTCTTCGGTCTTGGTGGTTTCTTCTGGGTGTACGGCACGATCAAGCTGCGGAACGCAGTGCACCGGGTCGCGGTCGTGCGAGAAGCAGTGGCGTTCCTCCAACGTCGGAGCAAGGACCAATCAAGAAAACCCCGCCGGCTCAAACATGCCAAGGGGTCGAGGACGTAACACAGCAGTCCTACAACACACGACGAGCAGCCGAAAACAATATAAAGGAGCCCTGCCCACACGAACAAGAACGACGTCGCCGGATGTCCCCTGGAAATGCCAAGATGGTGAAAGGCCCGGAGGGAGCTGTTTACCATTTTGGCATTCTCAGGGGCTTTCGCGAATCAGTTGAAGCTTTGAAAAGCCAGCTTCCGTCCAACACACGATGAAGATCGATCCCTACAAAAGCGAACAGGCGTATCGCGCGTGGCAGCGCAGGAACGAGAAAGGCATTCCTGGACTATCGCGGCCAAACGAGCGGCTGCTCAGACAGTTTCTTCGGGACATGGAACAGGGCATCAACATCGGTCGCGGCTCTAGACGCGGCGGACGCAGCTACGTTCGGCTCAACACCCTCCGCACCAAACTCGTCGTCATAGCGAAACTCCTGCGCAAACTATTCGGCGTTCAGGACATGAGCGCCGCAACCGAGGAGCAATTGCATGCGCTGTTCCTAGCGATGCGAAACGGCGACATCCAGAAGCGGGACGGCGGGGCATACCGATCGACGGCCGATCACGTCAAGATCTTCCGCAGCTTCTGGCACTGGCACATGACAGTACAGAGGAAACGCGGCGTCACTATTGAAGATCGATGCCTCGATCTCGACGATTCACGTGCAAAACCGCCATGGGTGTACCTCCGCGAAGAAGACGTACGCCGCCTCTGCGACCACGCAAAACACGACTACCGCGTCCTGATTATTTTCTTGTACGACACCGGAATTCGGAGCCCAACCGAACTCGTCAACGTACGCGTTGATGATCTGCTCGACAACTGCACGAAACTGCGGATCAGAGATGCACCGAGCAAGACCTTTGGCCGGACGATCAACCTGATGCGCTGCCCCGATCTCCTCCGGGCGCACATCAAAGAAAGACAGCTTGGGCCGAGCGACCAGCTGTTTCGGATCTCGCCATCCGTCGTGAACCGATACCTTCACCGCCTCGCTGCCCGCGTCCTTGGAAACCACCGGACGCTGGGCGGTGCCCACTACTCGGAGCTGACCATGTACGACCTCCGCCACTCGTCGGCATGCTACTGGTTGCCGCGGTACAAGAGCGAATCAGCGTTGAAGTACCGGTTCGGCTGGAAAAGGTCGGCGATGATCCACTACTACACCGAATTCCTCGGAATGAAAGACACCATCACCGAGGACGACCTGTGCACGGCGCCCGAGCGGAACGCTATCGAGAAGCGGCTGAAAGAAGCCGAGCAGGAAAAGCGCGTGCTTGAGGAACAATTGCACGCACTGCAATCCCAGATGGACGAGATTCTGACCGTCGTGAACGGCTTGGTGCGGAAGGCGGGTTGAAGTCACCGGCGCTTGTTCCTTGGCTTCGCGGCTTGGAGTTTCTCCAGTCGTTGTTCCAAGAGCAATAGCTCGTCCAGGATGCGCTTTCCAGTGTCGGATGTGGTTCCCATGGTTCGTCTGTGGTTCTCGAATTCGTGGTGTGTCGCGTTGGTTGCTGCTCACCATGGCCGCAACTGCCGAATTGACGTGTAGCGCGGCGCTTCGCCCAAGACGATGTGGTCGAGGACGCTGATGCCGACGATGTTCCCGGCATCGACAAGCCGTTGGGTGAGGGACAGGTCGTCGCTGCTCGGGGTCGGGTCGCCGCTCGGATGATTGTGAAAGACGATCACGCCCGCCGCGTTTGTCAGAAGCGCCGGCACCAAGATGCCCCTCGGTTCAACCAACGCTTGTGTGAGCGTGCCGATGTACGCGATGGTATGGCCGATCGCGTCGTGCCGCTGGTTCAGGTAGAGGGCGCCCACCACCTCGCGGTCGTACGTTGCGAGGATCCGATGGAGGAAGGGCGCCGCTGTCTCCGGCTGATCACACCGGGTGGAGGTGCCGTAGGGCACCTCGCCTTCGTGGACCAGACCGAGTCGATAGCGAGCGATCGTCTGCATCGCGACGTCGCGTGGGACCAGGTCGCTGTCGGGAATGGTCCCAAGCGGGTGAGTGGTGAAGTCGCTGCCCAGGTGAGCCTTGTTGCGGCGGTCGCTGCTGGTTTCCATTGCCTCGGTGGGAACACCGGTGTAGTGGGGAAGGGAGCCGGTCACTCGTCAGCACCTTGCTTGTTGGCAGGACCGCGGCTATTGTCCCGTCGCGCCTCGGGTCGGGCTGCGCACGTCATGGGATGCGTGGCTGGAGTGCCGGTGTGCCGTTGAAGTAGTGGCAGAGGCACTCGTCGCTGCAGAAGACGAGCACGTCGTCGAGCGGTATGAATCGTTGGTGGCCGAGGACGTGTGCTTCGCCAATACTGATCCCTAGTGCCTGAGCCGTTCATTTCGGCGAATGGTCTCAGTGGGAAGTGGGCGCGATCAGACATTGCGGTGGCGCGTCGGCAGTTTGTGAGGGAGGATTGAGTCGGCGAGTCGGGTGTCGCTGTGTTGGACGTTCGCTTTGGGTTGACCTTCGCGCCCGCCGTGCGCTCGCCAAGCTCTGTCGACTACGAAAAGCGGTCAACCACTCAATACACCTGGGAAGGGCTAAGTGGTAGGTGCGGAAGGCGGATGCCGAAATTCAGAGAACCTGATAAATACTCATAAAATCAATAATTTGCGACTGGGGCTCAGAGGGTCTCAGAGGAACCAATTCGACCTCAGGAAAACTCAGATGAGCTTCCGTAGCCAGGGCTGTAATCTGTTGATTGACACGGATTTACAGTGGATGGCGTGCCCTTGCGGGAGGTAGGTCCCCTGAACAGGTATCAGGTCACAAGGGGCGCGCCTCGTGACCCAGAACACTAGGTTTGCACGGCCGAAGTGGAGGCCGCGTTCGTATCGGTTTCATGGCTGCGAGCTGCTGGCGTAGGGCGGCATTTTCGACAGCGAGATCAAATCGTGATCTGAGAAGTGAGCGAAGGGCGTGTGCCCCAGCAACAAGTATCCGGAACATCGCGGTAGGACATGACTGCGGTTCAGTTCTCAACCTGCTGAAAGCACTGGCGATCGAAGAAGGGTGAGGCACAACCCTTTGCGATCTGCTCGTTCAGCAACCGAATTCCTTGCTGGGGCGTGACCTGTGGAGAACCGGGTGGCTGTTCTTCGTTCTTCTTCCTCGTCATGCTTCACCCAACTTCGAAAGGAGTCACCACCCCACGTCTTCAAACGAAAGCGCTAACCTGTCCGCTAAAGCGGGGTAACCCCCCACCCCCTATCGGCGGCGCTCATGAACAATATTTGTAAGGTACCTCGAACCGGAATTGGGGTGGTGCGTGATTGGTTCATCTGGCGGTCGGGTCCCAGTCGAAACCGGGTATGAGCCAGAGCGGCTCACGGCTTTCCAGCAGAACGCCACTACCGTGGCTGTCGCAAGCCTCCAGCCAGGTGACCTGGCTCTCGTCGAGGCGATGTCGGGCGCTCCCCGGCTGCTTCGCACTCTCCGCCAGGGTCACTCGCCAGCGTTGCAACGTTTCGGCGATGACGCTGTGGCCTACCGCCAGGCGTGCCGACGCGAGGGTGGCCACGACCCGCAACCCCAGCCACAGACTCTGCTGGTCAGGCTCGATGCAGTCTGTGCCGGGGCGGTGCGGCAATATCTTGGTCGGTAGACTCGCGATCAGTTCGACGCGGGCGTCGCGAAACGGCTGGCGCGGCATCCGGCGGCCAATCAGTTGCGCGGCACCCAAGAATCGAACGGCCTCGCACAGGGCGTCATTCTCGGCGTCAGCCAGTAAGGCAAGCGCCTCCTCAATTCGCGCCCTGAATTTCGGTGACCAGAAGCGCCGCAGGACCGACGGCGGCTGCGACAAGCCGAGGAGAACCAGACCGCTGGAGAGCATCCGGAAATAGGTCTGCGCGTATTGTCCATCGAGCCAGTCGCGGGTGCAAATCGTATCGACGAATACCTCGACGTGTTTGGGCAGCGCTGCCGAGAGACCCGAGAGCAGTACTCCCACGTCGAGAATAGCGCCATACGGTGCTGAGAAATCGGCAGGATCGGCGCGAAGCAGCACGTCCTCGCGCAAGGCGGCGGCCAGATCTTCGCGGCCGAGTGCAGCAAATTGGTTCGCAAGCCGCGGCATTCCCCAGCCTTGCGTACGCTTGCTGCTGCCGCCGCCCCAATCCTTGACGTCCAAACCGGCACCAGGCAGGACGCCGGTCCTC
>SDBS01007764.1_pt1 | contig 10400 bp, 15 predicted proteins | sample 2277091 | NCBI WGS metagenome assembly SDBS01 (sample SAMN10404972, study PRJNA504765) | marine sediment metagenome | isolation source: marine sediment core GS10_PC15, 163 cmbsf | place: Arctic Ocean: Southern Knipovich Ridge | collected 2010 | reverse complement strand
ATTATGTTTTTATGACATATTTAAATTAAAAAACATAAAAATTGATCATGCCCATAATTCACCCAAAACCACAGAAAAGATTAATTGTATCACATAAGAAAGCGCACCTAAAATCAAGATTCCAATTGCACAAATTTTAAAGACCAAAAAATAATCCTTTCTACCAGGTTTATTTGCAATTTTAATAATCCGTTTTGTGTTCTGGAAAAAAGTGATTAACCTTCTATAACGACCAGGTTTTTTTTCTTTCTTACTTTTTGAATATTTCTCGTATTTTGGATAACTTGACATAAAATCGTTAAATCGATACCATTAGATAAAAATTTAAATTAAAATTTAAATAAAAAGATTATGTCAAATTAATACTAGTATTTGGAAATGTAGTTATGAATCTTAAAATGTTTTTGATATAATTATCGATGAACTAAACGTAGGATCAAAATTCCCTTATTTTGTCGATCTGAGAATCTATCATTCCATTTGATATAAATAAACCTAACATTTGATTAGCTGTTATTTTATGCTGTTGAATCATTTTTTTTACCTTTTCATAGTCAAAACTTACACTAATTTTAAGACCAGCACTATGAGATAAGATTGGATCCTTATCATTTTTATCCAAACCAAATTTGACAACTTCCACTTCGGGTACTTTTTCCATTACAGCAAGCCAATTGATTAATCCTTGTTTCTTCTGAGGAGTTATCTCGAGATTTTTGACATATTTCCCAGTTATTTTCCTATCACTTACCTCAATAGCATTACCGAATGCATATTCTAGATTTAGCCTCTTTTTCAATAAATCGGTAAAAAGAGATAAACTGTTACTAAGAAGGGCTATTGTATACTGCATTAGTTTTAAAGCACGAATAAACTCTTCTGTTCCAGGAGATATTCTAATTGATGAAATAAGTTGATCCAATATATCGATCTCCATTCCTCTGAGGGATTCAACACCTAATTCCTTAACTTCTTGACCAATTTTAGTAGTCTTCAATTTTTGGAATATTTTTTTATCTGAATCATTAAGATAGATCTCATTTAGGAATTTATTTAAACCTTGGATTTGAACTAAATTTTCATCCAAATCAAGAATTAGCAGTTTTCTAGTTTTCTTCTTGAATACATTTTCGGATTCAATAATTATTTGGAGTCCTAATTCATTACCTAAAGATCTAAGTCCGTTGATAAAATTATCTTTTGATATCTCTAAATCGGAGATATTGAGCAAGCTCTCACAAGCAATAATTTGACCTCGAGAGATCATGTTTAATTTGTGAATATTAGCGTTATTTTGACCGGCATAGTTGGAAAAAGTTGAGATTAATCCCGGTTTGTCATTACCAACGAATACAAAACTTAACCATGATTTAAAACTTTTTCTAATTCCGCCTTTAAAAGATTTGATTGAAATATTTAAATCAGTTCCTGCAGACAATTCTTGAAATCGTTCATTAAAGTATTTTAATGGGTTGTCAACTGCCTTGTCTGTGAATTCAATTATCATAATGATATAAAAGAGTCCATGTGGAGCACTTTGTTCAATGTCAATAATGTTGAACCCACCGTTTGCAACAACTTTGGTAAGCATTGCAATTAGTCCTGGTCGATCTTGACCCATAGCGTTAATTAAGTAATATTTTTCTTCATTTTCCATTATTTAAGACACCTTTTCATCAAATGAATAATTAATATTAAGAAATTTAGATCTGAATTCATTAACTTCTCTTTTTATTTTATTTGGATTTTCATCATTTATTATAATGCGTTTAAAAAATTCTGCAATAATTTTGAATTCTGGTTCTTTCATCCCTAAATGTGTCATCTCTTGAACTCCTAACCTAAGTCCAGATGGGTTTGAAGCGAAATTAACTTCATCACCATGGATCAAATTTTTATTTGTAATAATATCAGCTTGTTCAAGTAATTGTGCATTTTTTAAACCCTTTCCAAATTCAGACAGATCTACTAAAATCTGGTGAGATTCTGTATAGCCCAAGTTTTTACCAAGGACTTTAAAACCTTTCTTATCTAGTTCGGTTCCAAAAGCCTTTGCATTTTTTATAATTTGTTTTGCATAATTCCTTCCAAATTTATTCATTTCCTCGCATACAATAGCTAGTGGAGGAAGTCTATGTAAATGATGGTTACTAACTGTACCTGGAAATATACCTCTCTCTATATTATGAAATAAATTCTCATTATTCGTGCAAATAATCGCACCTTGTGGACCTGGAAATGTTTTATGGGTCGAACCCATTAATACATCAGCGCCTTCAACGATAGGGTTTTGAAATTCGCCACCTGCAATTAAACCAAGTACATGGGAGCCGTCATAATGTATAATTGTGCCAATATCTTCACAAATTTTCTTTATCTCTCTTATGGGATGTGGAAATAAAAAGACACTTGCTCCCAGAGTAATTAAATTTGGTTTAAGTCCCAATATAAGATTTCCGAAAAGATCCATATCAATATTGTAACTATCGTTATCAAACGGAATATCAAAAATTTTTAAACCGCGCAGACCTGCACCCCCAAACTTTCTCATTGAGATATGGGCACCATTTGGAACGCTTAATGTAAAAATTTTGTCACCATATTTACAAAGACCGTAATAAATTGCTATGTTTGCTATTGTTGCTGCAGGACAACGCACATCTGCAAATTTACAACCAAACAAGTTTTTAACACTATCTATAGCGATTTGTTCGATCTCATCATGATAGCGTTGACCTTGATATTCTCTATGATGCACTACACCTTCAGCATATCTGTGTGCGAAATCGGAGTAACTAACTGACTTTGCTGTTTGACTTAACATGTTTTCTGAGGCAATTAAATTAATAGTTTTCTTTCCTCGCCATAAATTTTGATTATCAACGCACTTTTCTATAATTTTTAGATGTTCTTCTGACAAATTACAACACCTTTAGTTGTTAAAAATAAAACAAACTGAAACAAAATAACAAATGAATTAACCAAAATAAAATAAGATGATAATATAAATAATATTTTTAGGATAAATTACATTGATCCGATTAGTTTGGAAAGGTAAATTCAGGGTTTGATTTCAATGAAAATTCATTTGAAAAAATTAATAAAAACAGTATTAGACTAAAAAAAGCTTTAGACTACACATTTTGGTATAGGTTAATTTAAGTCCAATAATATTAAATATAAGAGAATGTTTCGTTACCAATGAAATCTCTATTGGTTTTGTTTTCATACCATCACAACAATACAGAGAAAATCTCTAATGTCTTCGCAAAAATTCTTGATGCACAGATAAAAACGCCACAACAAATAAACGCCGAACAGCTTCAAGAGTATGTCCTAATTGGCTTTGGTTCAGGGATATATGATGGAAAACACCATAAACTTCTGCTTGACCTAGCCGATAAACTACCCCAAGTCACCAATAGAAAAGCCTTCATTTTTTCAACCAGTGCGATGACAGGAGAAGCCAAAGTCGCCAAAGATCACTCACTACTTAGAGAAAAACTACAATCGAAAGGATACATGATTGTTGGTGAATTTGGTTGTAAAGGTTTTAACACTAACAGTTTCTTGAAATATTTTGGGGGAATGAATAAAGGTAGACCGAATGCTAAAGACCTCAAACATGCGGAAGAGTTTGCTGAGAACCTGAAGCAGAACCTGCAAAAGAAATAAAACTTGAACATATGAGTTTCATTTGTATTTTCCTCCGTTTTAAGAAACACATATTTCAAGTCTTTTTAAATTTTGTCCCAAATTTAATGAGAATTTAGATGGAAAGGTAAATTCAGAGTCTGATTTTCATGAAAATTCACTTGAAAAAATGAAAGAAAATCAATCTAAATCTATAATATTTGAAACAAAAATACCTTTATCAAAAAATTCTAAATCGTCGTAATTTTGTCCTACACCTATAAATATTATTGGCTTATTTGTTTCATACGAAATTGATAAAGCTGATCCTCCTTTTGCGTCAGCATCTAATTTAGTCAAAATATTTGCGTCGATACCTACATAATTTTTAAATTCTTTCGCTTGAAATAAGGCATCATTTCCAGCTAAACTATCACCAACAAAAATTTTCAAATCTGGTTGAGCAACGCGTACTATTTTTTGCATCTCAGCCATTAAATTCTTATCAGTAACTTGTCTACCGGCGGTGTCTACTAGAACTACATTTATACCTTTTGCTTTAGCGTGTTCTATTGCGTCGAAACAAACACTAGCCGGATCGGATTTATAATCGTGTTTAATAACTCTAATCCCGAGATTATCCATATGAAGGGATAATTGTTCTATAGCACCTGCTCGAAAAGTGTCAGAAGCTACAGCAACAGATGAGAGATTATGATTTTTAAGATAATAAGCAATCTTAGCTATTGTGGTTGTTTTTCCAGTCCCATTAGTCCCGAAAAACACTATTACGTATGGTTTAGGGTTTTTTTCTTTTATTTCTTTTAGTAAATCAATTTCTTTATCAGGTGTTAATATTTCTGTTATTACATCTCTTAAAGTTTCAAATAACATTTTTCTTATTGATGAAAATCTATTTAATTGTTCTCCTTTGAAAGATTCAACAATTCTATTACATATTTCATCAGCTGTGTCAAGTGCTACGTCATTTCTTACAAGAAGGATTTTCAAATCTTTAATTGGATTATCTAATTTTTTTTCAGTAAGAGTCTTTTTAATAAAAGTAGAAAATGTATTTTTTAATTTTTCAAGCATTTATTTCTCCTAAGAAACTAAAAGTAAGATTTATAATTTTAAAGAGGTTTTTTAACACAATTTATTTTTGTAAATAGCCTCTTTGTAAACTTTGTAAATATTGAGAAATTTCTTGCAACTTAATTTCTAAATTTTGCGATTGTGTTCTTAAAAACTGAATTTGAGTATTATGTTGTTCAATCATCTTTTCAAGAAATTCAAGTGTACTATCTAAATCCTTCTCAATAACGACATCCTGTGTAACAGCAAGTAAAAATTTTTTTGTTTCTTTTATATTTGCTTTGATATTTACCAAGCCTCCTATTGGAACTAAGATTTCATCACCATCATTAACACCATCTTTCAAATTTTCTATAGTTTTTTTAGTATTTAAAACGTTTCCAAGTGAAGCATTTATTATCTCTAGTTGATTTCTAAACATATCACTTTGCTCTTTTAAATATCGAAACTTTACTACTTGTTCTTGGTATTCTTGAGAAGATTCCATTTTATCAAATATCTTTAAAATAATTTAGATTTTATTCTGATAATTCTCGTATTAGATAATTTTGGGATTCCTCTATAGTAATTTCTTTTATCTCTTGAATTCTAATTTGTCGTCGGAATATTCCAATTGACGTAATTTGGCTCAAAACTTTTTCAAGAGCATCTTCCTCTTTTAAGGCTCGTACTTCTTTCCTGAATAAATATTTCTTATGATTTTTATTATAGTTCCCAATAATTCTGTAAATTTTAATAGTAGACATAGTAAAAAATTTCAGTTGTTACAAAGATTTAAATTAGCTAATAGTTGGTATGGTAAGAAAAGTAGTTAAAAAGTATTAAATTTTGCTATTTTTTTAATTAAATTCCTCTAAAACTAATCTTTTAGATATTTAAAACTGATGTTAATCGCATTAATTCAGGTCCCGTACAATTAATTCCAAATACTCCACTTTTATCATTCACTATTGCTCCAGAGTTTAAGTATGGTAATCCACGGTTAACTGTTGAAACATCAACTTCATCGACTTTTAAAATGGAAGAAATATAGTCAATTTCTTCATCAGATGAGAGGGGATGGACTAAACACCCATTATTGTTTGTTAATGAAATTGATCCTGGAAGATAATAATTGGCAAAATCATAAACTACAGTCTCAACATTTAAAATATCTTCAATTTCATTTTTATAATTTTTCAATAATGAACTGATGATTGCTCCCTTATCATTACATAATATCATATTTCCAAATGTATTATCCGTTGATTTTAAAATTCCAATTTGATTTGATTCATTTACGATCGATTTTAAAATATCAAGTTCATCTTCTTTAATAATATGAGGGACAATTATTCCATATTTATTTGAAACAGTATATACCCCTAATAAATCAGAATTATTTATTGTAAGTGGATAAAATGGTATTTCAAATATATTTTTTAATTTTTTAAGTTGAGGTTCTAATAATGTAGGAGGATAAAGAATAAAATAATTATTTACAGTAAAAAATACTCCAATCACACTTAGACCAAAAATTTGTGCCCTAATAACTGTCATTTATAATAAATTTATTTGATTTAATTTTTTATTTCATAAAAATAAGTAATTGATTTAAAACTTTTAAAATACTTTTTTTTTTCTTAAAAATTAAAATTTTTGATTTAGAATTTAACCTAAATAGACAACTACTAAACCGTCAATGTTTTTTGTAGCCCTTATCTTTAATTTCCGTGGCGGAGATTGTATTCCACGTTGCCAAATCCGCTCATTAACTTCTTGAGAAATTATTAAAGATTCAGGTTTAAAGTGACGTGTCATATACTCTCTAAGATATCTAATTGATTTTTTAGCTCTCTTTTTTCTCGGTCCTCTTCTTGCTTTCGCAAGAGGAACAACATAAATCCTTTCATCAATAATTTCTTCTTCTGGAGCTTCTTCTTCTATTTCTTCTTTTGGTTCAATTTCTTCTTCAAAGATTTCACTTATTTCTTCTTCTTCAGAAATGTCGTCTAAACTAAATTCTTCAATCTCTTCAACTGATTCTTCTGAGTGTTCCTTAGAACTTCCCAATTCTTCTTCTAAATCATCTAAATTAATTTTTTTTCCTTTTTTTGCCATTTTCTTTCAATTAAACTTTTAAAGATATGAAAATCTCTTTTAATCTTTTTTTAACCTTGAATTTCTCCATGATCTTCTCGAATAAGGGCTATTTCGCACACTACCCTTGGTTTTCATAATAATCCAACTTGGAATTGTCTGCCCTTGCTTAGCTCTTTTTCCTCTTCGCAATTTAGAAGGTAAATCTTTATTTCTCGCCATTTTAAGAATCTCTTCAATTGTATTTGCTAATTATAATTATTTTTTTATATTAAATTCTTTTTTTCTTCCTAAAGAAGAAATCTGTTCCAGAAGCTTTTTAAATGCCTTATCTGGTAAGGGTGTTGAACCTCTTAATTTTCCTGATTGGAGTAATTGGATGAGTTGTAATTCAATTTGTTCTGCGAATTGTGGTTTTACGATTCGAATATTTTCTAACCTTTGGCGCCCTTCTTGGCTCAAAATCTTTCTCATTAACAAATATTTTTTATCTTCATAATCTTTTTGCTGATGTGCTGCTTGTTGCTGATGTGCTGCTTGTTGCTGATGTGCTGCTTGTTGTTGTAATTCTTCTAATTTTTTTCTCCTAATTTTATTTAATTCGTCGTCGCTGCTCAAATTTTATCCCTAAACATTATAAATTTTAACTTTTTTTTCTTAGAATGGTATAAGCCGTTCTTTCTAAAAGACTTGTTCCTTCAGGAGTCACTATTCTTCCTTTTTTTTCTTTATTTTCAATTAAATTCGCCACTTCTAATTGTTGCAGAGCAACTCTTATAATTTTACCGCTTCCCTTTGCAGAGTGATTCAATCCGGGACCTCTTCTATTTTTCCCCCCATAGAATTTCCTAAGTCTATTCACACCAATAGGACCAAATTTTTTTATCTTTCTAAGTATTGAAGCACATCGAATATACCAGAAGTTCTCAGAATCAAGGGGCGATAGTTCTTTAAAAAAAGCTGTTTTCCAAAATTCTGATCCTTTGGGAGCTGTAATTTCAGAATACTCTTTTAATATTTCAGCAATATCTCCAATGAGTTTTTCAGGTGGAACTACAAATATGGACATGGTAATCTTTAATTCAATAGTTCTTTATAATATATGATATCTTTTAAAAGTCAGAATAAATTAAAAATTTTTCGTATTTATTGTGTTTCTGGAACAATGGATTTTCAAAAAGAATTTAAAAAAACTTTATTATCGGAACCAGATTGTATTTTAGGTAAAAATGGGATAACAGACGGATTTATTATCCATGTAACCACTCTACTAAAAAGAAATAAGATAATAAAAATCAAAGCCTTAAACTCTATTGTGAAGGGATCAAATATTAAAGAATTAGCTAATGAAGTCTCAAGATTGACAACTTCTCATTTATTAGATATTAGAGGTAAAATCTTCATTCTTTCTTTATATGCCATAGAAAAAATTTAATTAAAATTGCTTATTAGATAAAATTTCAATGCCTCGAAACAGAAAAAATCTGAAGTATATAATAAAAAAAATTGCATATACTAGAATGATATATTTATTTCAAAAAGCTCATGAAATCTTCCCAAATCAAAAGGAATTAGCAAATAGATATACTTACTTAGCTATGCGTTATACTCAAAGAGCTAAGATTAAAATCCCCGATGAGTGGAAAAAACGTATATGTCATAAATGTAAAATGTTCTTATACCCAGGGTTAAATTATAGAATTAGAATGCATTCACATAAAGGAAAAGGGTCGCACTTATCTTTAACTTGTTTCGAGTGCAATAATACTACAAGATACTTCATTAAATTAAAAAATAATTAAGCTTGTATTAAAATTAAAAGGAAATATTTTGAAATTGTAAATGCCATTAATAATTATCTTGGTAGAATGTGGACTGGAAATAATTCCCAAAAAAATTAGATTTCATCCAGCTGTTAAAAAAAATTTATCACACCAAATATATTCCTCTCAACTATTAGATAATGCATTGCATTTATCCGCTATGAAAAACTTGAAAAATATAGAGAAAAGAGGTCGTCCAGATATCAGTCATTTATGCTTACTCAATGCTTTAAGTTCTGTTTTAAACAAATCTGGGCATTTAGAATTATATATACATACAACCACTAACAAAATTTTTAGGTTTAATCCAGATATAAGAATTTCTAGAAATTATAACAGATTTAAAGGATTAATGGCAAAATTATTGATAGAAAGAGATATTGTGGCGAATGGAACACCATTGATTTTCCAAATAGAAAGAAATTTAAAGGATCTCATTATATCATTTAAGAATTCAAAGATCTTATTATTTTCAACAAAGGGTAAATTAATAAAAGACTTTCAAGAATTATATCCCTTAAATATTTCAAAAAATATTATCGCAATTATAGGGGGATTTCAAAAAGGAAGTTTTTCAGAGGAAATCAAATCTTTAACAAAAAACCTTATTTCAATTTCAGATTATCATTTAGACGCATGGGTAACAATATATAAAGTCATAACATATTACGAAATACTTCATAACATAACCTAATATGAATAAAAGCAGTAAAGTTAAAAGAAATGCTATTTTTTAGATCTTACGTAATTAAAATATAGCGCTCTTGGTATAGTGGTTAGAATATTGGGTTTCCAACCCAGCGACCCGGGTTCAATTCCCGGAGGGCGCATTTTTTTTTTATAACTTTTTTATTTAAATAGCTCATATCGGGTAAATCTATAATATAAATCTCCTCAAATCAAATTTAAAACTAAAAACGATATATGAATTGATTCACTATGGAAGAATTATGAGAACTATAGCAAAAATTAAATAATGCTCCTAATAGTAAGTGAAAACAACTCAAGAAAATCATAATGGATAAAAATCAAGCTATTTTAAATAAAATAAGAGAAAATATAAATATTATTTTGAAAAGAATATATTTACACATATATTCTTTTAGGATATATAAAAATACGTGAAAAGATGGTTTCAATATTAATTTTCATGAATAATTAATTCCTTTTTTTTAAAAATTGAATTCTACCAGAGATTTTTGATAGAGGAAGAATCTCTAATATGTTAATTTATCTAAAAATATAATAATTATTGATTAAGATTTTTTTTGTTGAATATCTTAAAAATAACCAGGGTTTCTTAAAAGTAAAGAATATAGCAAGAGAATATAGTAATTTAACTAATTTTGAAACTGACTTCTATAAATTCTCCGGATAAATTAAAATAGTAAAATGATTTGGTATTATAAAAAAGTTCAACTCCTTCACTTATAGAATCATTACTAACGACTTTGATGCGACATTATTCGATGTATTAAATAGAAGATGAGTTATAAAAATGGAATTCAAAAAATTAAAAGAAGAGAATTTAAAAAAAAAGATTTTATTTTTATATAGCCCACGATTGAATCTTTGATTCACCAAAAGCTAAAATTTCTAAATCTTCAAAAAGATTAATCAATTTCTTTTTAGGATTTTTTATTAAATCTTAACTTTCAAAGATAGAAATTAATTAATTTATATTTTTCATTTCAGATAAATTTTGTCGCAAGGTTCAAGAATTGATTCCTTTTTACGGGATTTACGATAAGATTTGTAAATTCTTAAAAA
>SDBS01007763.1_pt1 | contig 10401 bp, 12 predicted proteins | sample 2277091 | NCBI WGS metagenome assembly SDBS01 (sample SAMN10404972, study PRJNA504765) | marine sediment metagenome | isolation source: marine sediment core GS10_PC15, 163 cmbsf | place: Arctic Ocean: Southern Knipovich Ridge | collected 2010 | reverse complement strand
TCAGGTACGTTGCAACCTCCCTGGGTGTCATCAGGCTCATGGGTTCTTCCGTGGTTTTCTTCGCGTTCACCGTCTTAGCCTTGCTTTTCACGGTCATTGTGTTAAGGTGTGTGACGGATAGGGCCTGTTGTAAGTCTCCTGTCCAAGCCCCTTTCACTCGCTCTCAAGGTTGGTGTCAGGGGCTTCTTTTTTGGCTGGTTCGAACTTCACACCCAAGTGTGTACCTCCCTCAATACCTCGTTGCCCGTACATGGCCCGCTCGATGTCCACAAAACCGAAGTTTTCTCTTATGAAATGGCTTATCTGTTTAACCTGGTTACGGCTATCCCTGATAAGGGCTTGGCCAATACTGTAAAGCGCCCCGGTGGGTAGTTCTTCATCGCCTTCCGCTAACTGAAAAACATAGTCTAGCCGGTCCAGACAATAATCCATTATAAGCTCGATGTTCTCTGTGTAGGTATCTATGACGTCACCGTCCTCTTGCCTGTAAATTACCCGACCATTCTCATTCTCCTTGGTAACGCCCAACCGTTTTAAGGTGTCCTCTAATCTCATTGCTTCCATACTCTCACCCCCTTACATACTCTGGCCGTGACAACTGAAGCAGTTCCATTAGTGGCTCATGGGTAGGGTTGCTTGGTCCCTCGGTAAGGATAGCCATGAACCTTGCAGTAACTTCGAGCTTTTCATCACTATCCTTAAAGTTGTAGCGTTCCCTTATTCCCTTCAGGTCTTCAAATATGGTTTCCCATTTTACGGCCATGACTACCCCCTTTCGGAAATAAATTCCGAAATGCTTAAAGTCTAAATTTGCCCTTATGCTGTATTTTCAATTGGTTGTTTCGATTATGGGATACTTCCAAATTGCACATGTGTATGTTAAGCACTTTGCTTAAATGACTGGCTTATATAACCAGGGTTCAGAGATACCAGAGACAATAGGTTCGGGGTCGTGTGCCATGCCCTCACTATGAACAATCTTCAGCTTGGCAGAGCTACGTCTAAAACTATGTGGCCTGTGGCTCTTTGTATGAAGCGCAAGAGCCAAGGTCCTGGAAACAGTCCGCAGTTCTTTAAGTAGGCCAAGCTCCCGACATATCAGGATCAGGAGTTTCGCCTCATTCTTCTCCTTTAGCGCAGTATCCAGCATGGACTTATATTGTTCCATGGTACTGTTCTTCAGGGGCTTTCCGGTCCTTGCGTGGGTCGGATGCTCCATTCTTTCACTATAATGTTCAACCTTGATCTCGGAAACCTCATGATCGGCAACAAAGCACTGGGGGTCTTCCGAGGAAAAGAGTGCCCCTTTTAGTTTGTTCAAAAATCGATGCGTATCAATCTCCATGATTACCCCCCCTTCACCACGGTGAGCCAAGCCTATCCGTCACCCTTGCCTGAATGTGATTGATTCACCCCCTTTCTGTGGTTTGGTATTTTTGGCTTGCATTTTGGTTTAATTCCTACTAAAGGGGTGGGAAATGCAGGGCAAGGGCAAGAGGACCTCCTTTCGATATCAAAACCGTTCATTACAAAACCCCTGTTATGCGTCCTTACCGAGGGAAAGTCGGTCCTCCCAGCCCTAAACCTTTTCCTGTCATGCCCCCTTGGAAGGTGACCGATGATACAAGAACATTTGCCGGACATAGAAGAAATCATTGGCCAGATGCAGTGCCCAAAGGATTTCAAATGCTATAAGTCAGGATTTGAGACCCTTTGCAAAGCAAGAGATGTTGGGATGCAAACATTTTTGGAGTGCTTAGAACCAAATTCCCATGAGTGCCCATTCTCAAAGCTTCTTGCTGCATGGCACATTTGTGAATGCCCCCTTCGTGTTTACATTGCCAAAGAATTGAAGAAGTAACATCTGGCACTTATTGATCTGACCTTCTTTCATCACCCCCCAGAATTATGGGGGAGGGTCCGGGTCTGCGGCAATCTTCCAAAAACGTATGGCAACGTCTTGGCAAGAAAACGACGCTGATCCGGCATTCCCCTACATATTTCATATCCGCCATACGAGGCCAGAGGGGGATTACACGGCCATCTCCCCAGAGAGCGAAAACTCAAAGCGGTCGATGATATTCTCTCTCTGGCCCTACTTTTTGCCCCCAGAAGCCCTACATGTTGTTTGAGATCTCGTTAACCCTCGGCTTACAATACTGCTATTTCCCTCGAATTAGGCCAGTTTAAAGGTTATGCCATACTCCAATCCTGGTCGGCCCGAAAATCTTATGATGTGTATTTGTAATCTTGGCTTTTCGGATGTTGAAGATACTGGCAAGTTATCTCAGAAGGTCTTTTCATTTACCCAACTATCGATCGTGTCATGATATCGCCAATCGAGGATCCGGGGGTTTGATCAAGGCTTCATTGCCTGAAATCTATGTTGACATCAAACCATAACCCTGTTTAAGTTGCGACAAGAGGTCTGCCACCTGGTTTTTTGTGTTTTTCCGCAGTGGTAGTTGCAAGAAGTTTACTTCGAAAGGTCTCCAAGCCACACAGGCAACCTTATCATGCAATCTAAAACCTCACCCAATCAAGCTACTACTTCACAAGTTACAAATGTGCTCTCCGAGAAAAGACGCACAAAGATTTTGCTCGTTGATGATGAGAAAGTAGTCCGGAGGTTATATGGTGAAGAACTGGAGGACACGCAGGAGGGATGGGAAGTTATAACGGTCCCCGACGGATTCAAGCTGTTGGAACTGATAGAATACGAAAGACCTGATGTCGTTATTCTAGACATAAAACTCGAACACCATGACGGCTTGGACCTGTTACAGGAAATACGAAAGCACTTCCGCGAGTTACCTGTCATTCTATGCTCCGCGTATAGCTCGTATCGAGGCTCTCTTAAGTCTATTGCTGCTGATTACTATGTGGTTAAATCTGCCGACTTGAACGAACTCATAACGAAAGTCAAGATGTGCCTGCGAGCAGGTACTTCCTCCCACCCTCAGACTCTCTCAAAAGAGATGGCGATTTACAGAATCTATCGCCGTGCGGGCGAGCTTCTGAGCGAGTACGATATTGACTCCAGAACTGTAGACTCAAAGGAGGTTTATGAGAAGCTAACGTCGGACTCCTTGATCCTTGACTATGCTACCCGCTGTTCGCAAGACGAAATGGACTCTGCTTTACGGGCAGCCTCAAGCGATTTCTCGCGTGATTTGAGAAGGGCGAAAGAAATGATAAGGACAGCACTGGAATCCGGATACGTTTCGCGGAAGAAACGAGGAAAGATAAAGTCTCTATTTCGGCAGGCAGACCCGCCGCTGATCATTTCTCTGCCAAGGTTTGAGATGGAGTATCACAATGCCAGCCAGAGATTCGTTCATGAATGCGAGAGATTGTGTCACACGCTCAAGGATATTGTTCGCCGAATTGAGAGCGGGGATATAGAAAGCGTTCCTTTCAGTTACCTCAAAGCGGCCATCACTCACAGGCCATTATTTGATCGAAGTTATACGGGTATTACTGGCGTTATCATGACCGAGATTCGGCATGACCTCAGGGGAACTCTGGGAAGACTTTCTATTCTGTTGAATAGGTTACATCAGCAACAGAGAGAAAAGCTCCTGGCTGAGACGACGACACTTATAAGAACCATTCAGCAGAAGGAAGGAAGCTCACCTTGCTATGGATCAGAGCAGGTAGAGCAGTGCGCAGAGGAGTGTTTGTGGAAAGCTTACTGCCGGACTGAGTATGGCAGTGAGAATGTTTCTTCTTCCGTGGAAAAGGTCTCTGAAGTCTACCGTCAACTGATGGGAATCAACGAACGTTTGTACGAGATCTCTTCTCTCACAGTGGTGCCTGACTTTAGCCCCGTCTCTGCGAAAAGCCTCCTATTGACACTGATCGAGAATATGGGGCTATCTGAACCCGAAGAACGCAAGATAAGACTCGAATGTGACGATGACCTTGAAATCCTAACGGATCCTTTCTTACTTCCAACGGCAATCCGTCAAGCTGTGCGAAACTCCTTGGATGCCTTAAATGTGGAGGCTGGCGGCTATGTGAAAATAACCGTTCAACATGATGCAGAGGGCGTAACATTCCTCATCAAAGATAATGCTCATGGCATGCCTGAAATTGCGGTGGAGAATGCTTTTGAGCCCAAATTCAGACACAAGAAAATTGGACAGTCTGGTATGGGACTCACCCTTGCCCGTCTTGCGGTGGATGCGATTGGTGGTTCCATAGACCTTGAGAGTGAATTAGGAAAAGGTACCACAGTAAGAATAGTAATTCCTCGGGAGATGTAGCCAATGGAAACAGTTATTCGCGTCTTAATAGCCGATGATATAGAGGAGTGGGCTGATGAGTGTGCAGAGGGGCTTGCAAAGAAAGGACACGTTGTCGAGACTGCCTACGGAGTGCAGGAGGCCTTGAACCTCATACACTCTAGTTCCTATAACGTCATTTTCATCGATATAAAGATGGAATATGAAGACGAGCAGGGAGTGATCCATGACGACGGAGGCTTCCTGATCGCTCAAAAGGCTAAGGACTACCTCCCTCAAGCTATAGTCGTAATGGTAACTGCCTACGATTCAAGAGATTACCTCGTGAAATCTCTCCGCGACATACCAGCCTACGATTATTTGTCGAAAAATGAAAACGTAGAGGACGACGTTCAGGATCTGAACCAAATGATCCAAAGCTCTTTGGAAAAATGGAAGAAGTCTCTTGCTCCGAATCCGTTTCACGCGGAGTCTGGGAAAGACCCTGAATACACAATCGGAAATAGGAAAAATGTCGAAGATGAGATCGGCTTGGGCGAACTTGCTTTTTTAGCTCGTTGCTTTGAAACAGCGATGAAAGACCAGCTTTCTCGCTTCATCGTCGTCGGTGACTGGGGAACTGGCAAATCCGTACTATTACGTCATTTCAGACGATGGGTTCAAAAGAGAGGCTTTTTCTGCTCTTTCTATGAGATTCCACCATTCCTTCCCTCTGCATCTCCAATAGACGTGGCAGCGGAAATTCTTATAGGCATCCTTAATGGATTTCCTATGGAGCCCAGTTACTTTCAGAAGTTTATCTCTTCTATTAGCAAACTGGGATTAAAATTGAAACTTCCCAATCTCGAAGGAGCTATTGAATGGGAAAAGGGAAAAACAACTTCGGTTAATGACATTTTCACTAAGGGCATCCAAGGGATCCTCGACGACGTGGAACGCAGGTCTGACGTTACAACATTACTTTTAGATGACTTTCACCACCTTGCCGTTTTACCCCAAGTGACAAAGACACTTCTTGCGGTACTGGGTAGTAGTCGCTTTGCCGACAAGCCCGTGGCTTTCGGTGTTGCCTGTCGCCCGCTCGATATTCATGAAACGCAATCAACTGATGATTTCGAGGATTCTGTAAATCGGTTTTTCGCTGGCTTCAAGGTCCCCTTCTCGAATTTCACGAGAGACGAGGTGGTCACCCTTGCGCGACATACTCTGGTTAATTCAGGAGTGAACTTTGCAGACACGGTTGTGGAGGAGGTTCATAAATACACTGATGGCCACCCTTTTTTAACTCAACTCCTTCTTCATCATCTTTACGAGAATCAGTTTAGAGGAAAGGTCACAGAAGATATTATACGTAAATCACTACACAGCTTCATGGGTGAGGCATCTCCCTACGTTAGGAAGCTATACGGCGAAGTGGGTGACCAGGAGCGATGCATCTTGCGCCTAATAGCTAGGATTGAAGAGGGTTTACCCGTCAAGGGTATTCAGCATCATCTGGTAACGAATAATATGACACAACTTGTTGTAGATGTTGACACAATATGTAGTGAGTTCGAAGAGCGTGGGATCCTGGAAAAGTCCTCCGCCGGTAAGTACAACATCAAGCATCGAATCTATAGGGAGTATCTTTTGAAATAGGTTTGCCCTTTCGGGCTTTCGACAACTGAGACTCCTATCCTTCCATGATCTAAGACATCAGCTTGAACTCGGACTCTTCCCAGGAACTCTTTTCTTCTTTCCGAGCCGTTATTAGGTGTTCTTTCCTTTTCTCGAACAGCCTTGCTTTGAACTCTGGGTCTTCCATCTTTTCCATGAATATTGGCATGATAAACTCTAATGCCTTCTTGAACTTCTTGTGATCCTGTTCTAACGACTCCATATTTTCCCTTAATCCTCTGTTTTCCTTCTGTAATTTTGATAGCTGGTCGGTATCTCCTTTCTCTGCTATCTCGTTGAATATGATACCTTTCCGTTTTATATACCTGTCAGGCATGTCACTTCCAAAACTCCAACCATACTTAGCACAGAACTGATACCTGTTCATCTTAGGAGCCCAGTAAGTGGCAGAGCTATGCCTTAACATATGTGGGTTGACACGCTTTTTGAGAACCTTCTCGGCTAACGTCCTCAATTTTTTCCTAAAAGCGGGATAAGTGAAAGGAAACAATTGAGCGTCAGGATCATCTTTTGTAGGGTGTTCATCCAGCCAAGATTGCAAATATTTTGTGCATAGCGGCAAGGGTATTTTTCTTGCAAATGTTTTTGAGTATCTGACGTCAATCCAGTAACAATTGCTGTCACTTCCATATTTTCCTTCTGATACATCCTTAATTCGTAAGTTCAGGAACTCCCCCACTCTCAGGCCTCCATCAAACAACACCATTATGGATGCTTTCACTGATCTCTCGTGTGTCGAGTTTATCATGGCCTCAGCTTCCTCTCTTGTTATTGCAGGAACATCCTTCTGCTTTACACTCAGGTCTATGAATTCGATAAGCCCTTCCTTTCCCAGCCACTTGTAGAACTTCCTCAATGTCTTCTTATAGTCCGCTTTAGTCTCCTCGCTATAGTTCTTTCCCCTGTTCTTATAAACATTTTCCTCGATACCATAGACGAGTTTGTCCATATCCTGCTGTGTTACTTCCTTAAAAGGCTTGGCAATCCAGCCTGACACCATTCTGAGGTTTTGGATATATTTCAAAACCCTTGCTTTCCCTACCTTCTTCTTGCCTTTTCCACTTTGGGTCTTGCCCATCTTGCAATCCCAAACAAATCTTAGAAGCAGCTCCCTATCCTTAGAATCCATACTTTCATCTGACTCAAGCTTATCCATTGTCCTTTCATATGCTGCAGTCCTATGATGCACATCGATTTCGTCTTCCATTTTACATAACAAACCTCCTTTTTTCTTTAAATCCTTACTTGACATCAGATGTACACCTGTTTCCCAAAGCAAAAGAAGTAGGGAGCTTAACCAAAAAGGATAACGTCCCGGGCAGAGCCAGACAACTTTTGGTCAACGCCCTCATTTCTTATTTGAGAATGTTGAGCAGGTCTACATCTATTTAACATATAATGTTGTGCCTTCTATATAATGATTATTGTAAATCGATATTAATAATCCATTACTAGGGTTACATTTGTATTTGTTACCCAATACTTCTCGATGAGACTGTTTCGTGTCCAAATATTTCTTCACTTCAGCGTCTACCTGGTACAGGGTTTTCAAGATGGTTTCAAGATCCTTTTCAAATGTTTCCTGTTTCATTTTCTCAATAACCAACCTACTCCTTACTATGGCCGTGTTAGCTTATAAATTGATTTGACATCTGAAGAACTCTTTCTTTATCTGAAGAGGGTTTCTTTTAGTTTTGTCACCCAAGACGTTTTTTGCACTTGCACATCTTTGAGCGAGTCCAGGTAAGCCTTGTTCGCTTTTCTTATAACCTTGATGAGCTCATCCCAACTGTCGCCGTCTTCTGAGCAAACTGAGACGTCCCCGACTATTAGTTCTTTCATTCTTTTATTACCTCGAAGCCTTGGTATAGGACTGCTGTGAAGAACATCAGTAAACACGCGAAGATCATGGCTATTTCTTGGTAGACGTTTCTTACAACTGTTAGTGTGATGATGAGTGTGATCAGGGCGTAGAGTATGAGCGCGGCCCATCCCCCTGTGAACTTGTTTTGTCTGCTCATCCTAATTCGCATAGCCGTTTTCATTTCCTTAATCACCTTCTAATCAACTTGGTACATGTTTTTCTCATCTTCATTCTTTAGCCTTTTGCATAACTGTTTTTGAGGGCATAGCTTTAACTCGCAGGTTTCGTTATAATCTTCTCCCAGGATGCAGTGCCTTGCCATTGTTACACCTTCTTGTTCCCGATGGCGTCCAGTTCTTTTATGAGTGATAGAACCTTTCGTATCGTCTTGGTTTCTGAAACTGGAAGGCTGTAGTATCCGTTCTGTTCTCTTTTCAGCAGCTTGTTCTCAAGTATTTTCCTGAGAAGCCTGTAGTTGTGCGTCCTTCGATAACCTTGCTTCTTTAGCAGCCTGGAATATTTGAATCTTGTTTGTTTCTTTGCTTCGTAATGCCATAATAGGATTCCGAAGAGCTTGGCATGCCCTGGTTCCCATTGGTACCATCCGTGATTCTTGAATATGACAGCTGATGCCATAACCTGTCTTTGCCTCATGTACGCGCTCCAGTTTTTGAAAAGATTCGGTTCCTTTCTTGTCATTTCTTACAACTCCTATCACCTCCTACTTCGTATATAATGAATTGTTCCCTTGTACGGGACTCGGAATGTTCCGGCTAGTGGAACTAATTCTTATTAACCTGTCATAGTCTTGAGGCTTTATGGATATCTTCCATGATTTCGCCTTTGTGGTAGCCGGAAAGAAAAGAAAGGAAGTGCTCAAGCTACTGGCTTACCCAAGGACGCCAACAGAACTGGCAAAGATGCTAAAAGTTCATGCCAACGTAATCACAAGGATTCTAAGGGATCTGGCAGGCAGGCAGCTTGTTGAAGCTCACCAATTAACAGGGAGGAAGAAGACGTACAGGCTTACCAAGAGAGGAGAGCTCGCAAGGCAGGTCCTGGATAACCTCATCGAACCGAGGACTCTTCCTGACCTTGTAAAGCTTCTGAAGACTCATAGAAACGTTGTGGTATCCATTACGAAACATCTGATACAAAACGGGTTCATCACTCTTTTCAAGACAATCAAGCCAGCCAGGAAGTTCTACCAACTCACAAAGAAAGGTGAGGCAGTAAGGGAAAAAATAGACACGTAACACATTGATCCAAAATGGCATGGCTAATTTATTTAATAACAGGACTACTAATCTGTTTTGCCATCCTCTCATCACTCTATAATCATAAAGCTCATAACATCATAACCTGCTTCATCATCATGGTGATGCTTACTGGAAGCTATTGTGCTTACATAAAAGGCCAGTCTCTGGAACAAATATCACAAGAAGCCCGAGGAAACCTCAGAGAAACACGACAAACATTGCAGGAAATGCAGCGCTTGTTGCAGGAAGTGCCAGAAGGGCAGGGGGCACAGCGGGAATTAGACTCTGACAAAGACCATGATGGTTTGAGTTTAAGAGAAGAAATTAAGTTAGGAACCGACCCTCACAATATAGATACCGACGCAGACGGTATTTCAGATTATTACGATACTAATCCCACGGGCGGAAGTCACAACATTGTGAGAATCCTACAATGGTCTTATGCGGATCAGGATTGGGAAGTTGTTGTTAAGATAGATTCTGACCTTTACGATTATTACAAGAACAAACGTGGAAAAATAGGGTTCGGTTCGAAGCGAAGCATTACAACAAGCGAAATGCTTGACCATCCAACCATGAAAGCTGTTGGTGATCACATATTATCAATAGCAGAAACGCAAGGGTTTAATCCTGTTGGGATGGCCGTGTCATTAGTTCAACAACTCCCGTATATACACGATAACAATACCGGATATGACAGCTATGAAAAATACCCCATTGAAATGATAATTGATCAGAACGGAGACTGCGAAGACAGCTCATTCCTAGCTTCCTCAATTCTAGAAGCAATGGGCTATGACACGGTCTTACTTAAATACCCTAATCACATTGCTCTAGGCGTCTGGTGTCCCAACTGTTCAGGCTCCTATTACGACTACGAAGGCAGAAAGTATTACTATTACGAAACCACAAGCCCAAACTGGGATTTAGGCCAAATGCCAAGAAGACTGGAACAAGAAACACCCAACATAATTCAAATAAACGGCCAAAATGGTAAACCTGCAACAAATCACACTTCTTAATTTATTTCTCTGAAACAAAAAGGTTTAAAGGCTTTAGACAACTAATCGGTGGAACCCCAGTAACGTTAGAGGGCGGGACATAACCGTGCGGATAAGAGGCGGGCTTAATTTGAACTGAAACTCCACGTTGCCCATCTATTTCAAATTTTTTAGCCGCTAACATTCACTTACTTCTTTTGCTTCGTTGCCTGTAATTTTTTATTATTCGACTTTTTTGGCAGCACATGTATTATTTATACAAATCGCTATGTATGATTTCCAGGTTGGTACGCACATAGGGCACATAGCAATACCAGAAGGCAGGGGGCAAAAAGGCTTATATTGTTTATTAA
>SDBS01007762.1_pt1 | contig 10401 bp, 5 predicted proteins | sample 2277091 | NCBI WGS metagenome assembly SDBS01 (sample SAMN10404972, study PRJNA504765) | marine sediment metagenome | isolation source: marine sediment core GS10_PC15, 163 cmbsf | place: Arctic Ocean: Southern Knipovich Ridge | collected 2010 | reverse complement strand
GCTATGTTCAGTGCCGTCAGGGAGCTTCACCTTGAAATCTCTCAGCGATGTGAGTTCCTTCCCCGTGTGTGCTAGCTTACCAGCCAGCTCCTTGATTTCGGCCTCCTGTTTGCTGATTTGAGAGGAAAGTCCTTTCTTCGTCGAGAGTTCGCTTTCCAGCGCGGCTACCTTCTCCTACAGCTGGGCTACTTCCATTGCCAGGGAATCCCTTTCCTGCTTGACCCGGGGGTAACCTTTCAGCGCCTCAAGCTCCTTTGCGTGCTTTTCCAGGGTTTTAAACACATTCTTTATCACGACCCACCCCTCCGATGAGCATCAGCAGTGCCCAGATGAGGACATCAGCAAGTTCAACCTCGGTATACTCACCAATACTGTAGTATTTCTTGGTAATCTCCCGGGGCGGTCTCAGCCTCGGGTTGAGGTTCTTACGGCACCAGACAAGGCCTATCATCAGATATTGCACCACAACCTGTAGACTGATATCATCCACCAGGCTGGAGATAGCCTCTTCGCTCAGTGGCAGTCTGACAAAATAGCGGGCGAGCTTTAGCTCCTCTTCGAATTCACCCATCTCTGCCCGCATATCACCCCACCTCTCGATGTCGTCATGGAGGTCCCGACACAGCTTCTTTATATCAACCACTGCTGAAGTCCTCATGCTATTGATCTGCTTCACTCCTGAATCCCTGAGGGAAGTGATTGATTGCCTTATCTTGACCAGCTCACCCTGAAGCTCTTTAAGTGCTCGCTCTTTTTCTTCTAGCTCTTGCGCCACGCTGTCGAGGTCACCCCTTCTTGCTGTCAGTGCTTTCTCAACACTGCTGAAGTCCGCGACTATCTTTTCGAATGATTCAGGAGCAATCCCAGCAGCGGTAAGCATTCTTTCATAGGAGACTATTGTTGACGGCAAAACGCCCTTGCGCCGCGGAGATTTTGTCGCTGCTATTCCTTCAGCGATCTCTTCTGAAGTCAGCTCCAGCCGCTGAGCAAGCTTGGCTAAGGATTCTCTCTCTTGCTCTAACGCCTTAACTTCTTCGATAAGCTTTTCCCTGGTTGCCTGCATATCTGCAAGAGCCTCGTAGGTCTTGAGATATCCAAAGAATCTGTTGACAACCTCCTCCGTACCATGCCCTTGCGCTATCTCGCTTAGCCTTTCTCTCAGCCGTTCTAAGTGATGCCGCGGGAAACCCACTTCATCCAAATTCCTTAATGTCTCAGTCTTATCATTGACCTGCTTTTCCAGAGCCAGCACCCTTTCCCGAAGCTGGCTGGTTTCCTCTTTGAGCCTGATCTTCTCGGTTTCAAGTTGAGCCGCCTCCTCCTGGCATTGCCTAACCTGGTCACCCAGCTCCTGGAGGTGATTTTCCTCCTGCTTTTCCTTCACTGCCATGGCATTCAGCTTCCCTTGAAGCCTGGTAGACTCGGCTTCAAGGCGGTGGTTTGCTTGAATGAGTTCCTCTTTTCTGCCGTGAAGTTTGGGCTCCTCAGCTCTAAGCTCTGCTACCTCTCCCTGCAGTTTTTCTAGTTCATCAGAGGAGGTCCCGAGGTTTTCCAAGGTCTGCTCATAGCTGAGCCCTTGTTGCTGGAGCTTTGCCAGCTTGATTGCTGCCTGGATGATGTGGCTGCGGGGAAGTTCTTGCTCAGGGACAGACTGGCACATACTGACCCAAGTTTCTAGATGAGCTGGCTCAACGCCAAGCCCGATGAATCTTTTGAGCAGGATGAACAGGAGGTTGGCTTCGCTGCTGGCTATCCCTGCCTTACGGAGCGCTACTGCTAGGTCCCTAAGCTCGTTCAGCAAGTCGCTCAGATGTTCAACCTGGGGAAACCTGCCTTCTTTGAGTTCCTCTACGATCGCGGCCACCGTCCCTTTTGCAACCCCTGTCCTCTTCACGATCTCGTCGTAGGACAAGCCCTCGAAATAGAGCTTGACTACCTCAAGCCTTTTACTTAGCGGTATCTCTCTCGCCATTGTTCTGACTCCTTCCTCTCCTAGAGGCACTTCCTACGCTCCACTTCTCGTGCATCCCTCGGAGAAGGACTTCCTTACCTCAAATTTCACTAGAGCCAATTCCTTGTCCCTTTTAGCCTTAAGGGTAGTAATGGACAACTTGGGTAAGGCTTAATGGGCGATAGAGGCAAATGGTGGCTACTGTAAGCGACTGGAGCGATAGAAAATCCCCAACCAAGGTATATCTCTGCGTAACTTGGAGAAATTCGCCGTGGTGTGATGCTGTAACGCCTCTAGTCATTTTTCACCTTGATACATGGCTAGGCGTTAGAGGGAAGAGAAGCTACTAAAGTTGCTAAAATGAAACTAGCCAGCATTAGCTGGCTAGTTTTCGTGTCATAATGACAACATCACTGATGCCATGCTCATTATCTGAGAGACTCTCCACTCTGAAATGTCCGGCACCGGTATAAGAATAATCTGGATTTATGCCTTTTCCAGTATATGGATGGTCATGGCAGCCTCACCGGCTCCTACCGTACCACCACCGTTCTCGGTCATAGCGATACGGTGCTTCTTTACCTGCCGTTTTCCTGCCTCACCCCGAAGTTGGGTTACCAGTTCGTATATCTGCGCTAGTCCTGAGGCACCGATGGGATGCCCTCGTGATATCAGCCCTCCGCTGGGGTTCACCGGAATTCTCCCATCCAGGGCGGTATCTCCCCTCTCAGCCATGACCCCACCCTCTCCTTTCGGGCAGAAGTCCAACGCCTCCATTACAGCAAGCTCGCCAAAGGCTGTGGCATCATGTACTTCCATCACATCAATGTCTTCAGGTCCTAAACCGGCAGTCTCAAAAGCCTGGCTGCCAGCCCGCTCACTGATATCTGCCGGGCCGGTTCGGCTGCCGCCCTGGAGTATTGATGCTCTGACCTTGATTGCTCGCTTTGAAGTGTGTTCCTTCAAGAATTCCTCACTACAGACAATGGTGGCAGCGGCTCCGTCTCCAATTGGAGCGCACATCGCTCTGGTCAGGGGATAGGCTACGATACGGTCATTCAACACCTGCTCTACAGTCTGAGGGAAGGTGTACTGAGCTAATGGGTTCATCGTCGAGTTATTGTGGTTCTTGGCGGCAATGACCGCCAACTGCCGTTGTGTGGACTCGTACCTCTGCATATGTGCTCGGGCACCGGCTGCGTAGAAGTCCATGAACGCGGAGTGGCCTCCTGCCTCTTCCTCCTGCACCTTTGTTCCCTTCTCTTGTGCCTCCTGCTCTCTGCGCTTCTGCCCTTGCTCACGCAGTTGGGATGAACGCTGGGTCATCTCTTCCACGTCCGTTCCGGCCATAAAGCTGCTCATCACCATAGCGCGGTCCTCGTGGTGCTGTTTCTCCACTCCGACAGCTAAGGCACAGTCATACAGCCCTGCCTTAACGGCTGTCCAGGCACCGTGAAGGGCAGTGCTGGCGCTGGCACAGGCGTTTTCCACGTTGGTTACCGGGATTCCCTGGAGCCCATTTGCTGTCATGGCTACCTGTCCACGGATGGCATGCTGAAAAGAATATATTCCCCATCCGGTATTGGAAAACCAGGCAGCCTGGATGTCATCCCGTGTAAGGTTGCAGTCCTTGAGAATATCATCAAGAACCTCCCCTGTCATGTCCTTCATGCTCCTTTCCAGGAACTTGCCAAACTTAATCATGCCAACACCAATAATATATACGTCATTACTCATTTCTCACGTCCTCTTCTATTTATCTCTTTATACGATTATATAAACTCCTCGGTTCCAGTTCAATCATTGACAGATTTCCTGCATCTTAATCCTCGTAGTTGAGCTGTCTCCTCATTCAATATCCTATCTTCTTATTACTGCCATAGTCAATCTTCCGTGAGGCTTCACATTCTGGCCCCATTATAGTCGATGAATCAAGGCGCGGTGATACCAGTACCCTCAGCGGGTACACCAGATTGACAGGATAACGATTGGTGGAGTAGGATGAGTTGCCGTGGAATTAGTAAAAAGGATGCTCTCTGGTGATAGCCAGTCGTTAGCCAGGCTTATCACCTTGGTGGAAACGGGAAACGATGAGGTCTCCCAGATAATGCGGGAGGTCCAGCCGTACCTGCGAAAAGCCTATGTCATTGGCTTTACCGGTCCGCCGGGATCGGGGAAGAGCACATTGGTAGACAAGCTAACAACCCTGATCAGGAAAGAAGACTTATCTGTTGGCATTATCGCTGTTGACCCCTCAAGTGCATTTACCGGTGGCGCAGTCTTGGGGGACCGCATCAGAATGCAGCAGCATTATCTGGATGAGGGTGTCTTTATCCGCAGTATGGCCTTGAGAACAAGCCACGGCGGACTGCCGCATACAGTAGGCGGGGTGATTAAACTAATGGATGCCTTCGGTAAGGATTTCATTCTGGTGGAGACTGTCGGTGTCGGGCAAACGGAACTGGATATTATCAAGAATTCCGATACCGTTACTGTGCTCTTAACACCGGAAGCTGGCGACCCTATTCAAGCTCTAAAAGCTGGATTGCTGGAGATTGCTGATATTCTCGTGGTCAACAAAGCAGATAGGGAAGGAACCAATGACATGGTAACCTCGCTGATGACTCTCCTCAATTATCATCCCCGGACCAGTTGGTGGCAACCGCCTGTTTTAACTACTCAGGCTGTTAATAACATCGGGAGCGAAGAGCTATATCAAGCAATCAAAAAGCATAAGCAAACCCTTGAGGAAACAGGAAAATTAGAGGAACGACGTCGGGAGCAGAGAAGAGGGGAACTCCTCAAAATGATAATGGAGAGCATCTCCTCAAGGCTTAACGAACTGGTGGCAGAGGATGGCGATTTCCTTTCCTACCTGGTGAAGGTAGAGCAGGGAGACATGGACGCATATTCCGCTTACAAGGAGATAATGAATAACAGGACACTTGTCAAGAAATGGCTTAGCTGACTGGCAACCCGCTCTGGTTGCGTTCTCTTTGCCAATCATAGTGCGAGATGGCAGGAGCCCGCTGATGCTCTGGTGGATTTTCGGGACGATTCTGGTTTATTGGCTGATGAGCTTGTCTCGCACCGCTCGGTTTAGACCATTTCTCGCTCTGAAGACCTGATCTAGTCAAAAACCCCTTCTGCCATTAGCTCAACGAACTCTTCATCCGATATACCCAGCAACTCGGTGCAGACAAATGCGTTGTGCTCACCCAGACAGGGGGCGGGCATTCTGCCTTGACTTGGTGTTGCTGACAGCCTGTAAGCCGGACTATCATAGGTAGCCGGACCTGTCTCGGGGTGGTTCAGCACCCAGTAGTGGTTGCGGTGTTTCAGTTGGGGGTCGGCATGTAAGTCCTGCGAGGTCTGTACCACTCCAGCGGCGACTCCCACTGCTTGCATCATCTCCATTATCTGTTCTGCGGAGTAGTTCACTGTCCATTCCTCTACCAGCCGGTCCAGTTCGTCGACGTTCTCCAGCCTGTTTGCTGGAGTAGCGAATTTAGGGGTTTGACTCCACTCTGGGTTATTCAGGACTCGGCGGAAGTTTTGCCACTCCTTGTCAGTAAAAACAGCGATAGCGCACCATCTGTCCTCTCCTTGACAGCGGTACGCTCCGTGGGGTGCCGCTTGCGGGTGACGGTTGCCAATGCGACCCTGTTCTCTTCCATTGACTGTATAGTCCAGGATAGCTGTCTCTAGTGCGTGGATACCGGCTTCAAGCTGAGAGAGTTCTATATACTGGCCCTTCCCGGTTCTTCTCCGGTAGTCTAGAGCCGCTATCAATACCGTTGCGCACAGGTGGGGTATAAAGTAGTCTGTGTACGGACCGTGAACTCCGGTAGGGTAGCCATCAGGCCAGCCGGTAAGGTGGTTTACGCCACACAGGGCCTGCTGTACATGACCGAAAGCGCTATGGTCAGAATGTGGACCATTACGCCCCTGTGCGCTCATGCTAATCATGAGGATGTCTGGGTTTGCTCTCCTGAGGTCGTCGTAGCCTAAGCCAAACCTTTCCATTACCCCGGGGGTGAAGCTCTCGGTGACTACATCAGCTCTGGCCACCAGCTTCCGGGCAATTTCAACCGCTTGGGGCAATTTCAGGTTCAGGGTTATGCCGTATTTGTTCGGGTTTTGATTGTTAAAGTAACCGCAACGGTTGACACCAATAACGCCGTCCTTAAAAGGGCCAGCTTTGCGGAGATTGTCAGGTCTTACTGAAGATTCTACCCTGATTACCTCTGCTCCATTGTCGGCTAGGTGTCTGGCAGTCTGAGGGCCCACCGCATACCATGAGAAATCAACCACTTTAATTCCAGCCAAAGCCTGTTTGCTTCTCATGCGTATCTCCCGGATAACATTTGCCTGCTGAAGATTACTGAGGTCCTCCCTGGCCCTACCCGGTTCTCCAACATAGATTTCCTCGTTATGTTCCCCGATAAGAGGAGCCCGGTTCCATATCTGCCACGGGGTCTCCTTCATCTTGTATGGAGCTCCCGGATAGGTAATGGCAGTATCCAGTTCCGGGTGCTTTACTTCAACGAAGTAGTCTCTAGCCTTAAGTTGCTCATTCTCCACTATGTCTTTCGGGGTGCTCACCGGAGCCCAGCCGAAGCCTTTGGCCAGGGCCTTATCATAGATTTCTTGCCTGGTATGAAGCGCAAGGAGAGAGACGCGCATATCTCGCATTCGCGTAAGTTCCTCCTGAGTAAACGCCTCTGCTAGTGTTACCTCCCCGGCAGCTATCTTTTCTCTCAGCTCTATCCACTTAGCCATCTCTTCTTTGTCGAATTCCACTCCGGCGCTTTCCATCCACTCTGATATATCTTTCAAGGTCTCCGGTGTCCAGCATGCCACATACCCGTCCTTGCAGGGATAGACGCAACGAACAAGTCGCTCGCCGATGGGCCGGAAAGGCGCTGCTCTCTTGTATATCATCTGCTGCAGGTCCCAGGCTTGCTGGGCGGTATCAATGGTATTGCTGATTGCTTCCTGCATGGAGACGTCCACGTGCTGACCTTCACCGCTTACTTCACGGTAGTAGTGGGCTACCATGGTACCGGCAGCCGCCTGAACACTGGCTTGAGCGTAAGCTTGCTGGGCTCTAACCCTGACCGGAGGCAGTTCTGGCTCACCGGTGAGGTACATCAGACCCCCCATAGCGAGTCCCACGATGTCGGAAGCTTTATAGTCACGGTAGGGGCCACTCTGGCCAAAAGGGGTGATGGAGGTCATGATAAGGCGGGGGTTCAGCTTGCTGAGGACTGAATAGCCCAGTCCCAACCTGTCTAGGTGACCCGGAGGAAAGCATTCGATGACGAAGTCAGCGGTCTTTGCCAATTTCTTGAATGTCTCTTGCCCATCTGCCTTGGTAATGTCCAGGGTTATGCTTCGCTTGCTGGTGTTAAAGGTGAACCAGTAGAGGCTTTTCTCGGGGTCAGGTATGTCATGGTAGAAAGGACCGATATGCCTCATGGGGTCCCCTCCTGGCGGTTCAATCTTGATTACATCGGCCCCGAGGTCAGCCAGTATTTTGCCGCACAGGACACCCTTTTCATCGCTCAGCTCCAGAACCCGGTAGGGACCCAGAAGTGACTCTTCTTTTTTCCGATTCATTAATTCAGACTCTCAGTAATGGATACTATAATAGCTCGGCTGTCTTTGTCAATGGGCTGGGACAGATAAGAACAGAACGGAGAGTAGCTATACCTCTCTCTTCCTTGAGCACAACATTGACCTGTGCGCATGGGTGTGTTATTGTGTCATTTGCATTAATTCCAGTTTCATATAATAATCCAGACAGGGTAAAACTGGAAAACGGAATAACCCTGGTAATCATAGTTTAGAAAGATGGGGTGAATGAATTGGATTCACTTGAAAAGCTCTGGCAGAGACCATCCTCCCCGGATGAACAACCGCCGCCAACAGGACGCGCCAGACGTGGCAGGACTTTCTGGGCGCTCATAATTCTGGGTGCGGGCGTGGTGCTGTTCAGTCTTCTCAGTATGTTGAAGGGATTCTATACTGAGTGGCTCTGGTTTGACAACATGGGTTACGGTGCTGTCTATGCTACTATTCTCAGGACCAAGGTGCTGGTCTTTGTCACTGCGGCTATCATCCTTGGTATTTTGTTCCTGGGCAACCTGGTGCTGGCGACGCGTCTGGCACCGAAGAGTGAATCGTATTTTTGGCCCTGGGCTATAGTCCGTGAGCTACAGTCGGTATCTAGGTGGAGTATTATCCTGGGGACAGTAATGCTCAGCCTGATATTTGGTGCCATCGCTCAGAACAACTGGCAGCTAATACTTCGCTTCTTTAATGGTCAGCCCTTCGGTATCACCGACCCCGTTTTCCATAAGGAGATTAGTTTCTACGTCTTCTCATTACCTTTCCTGCACCTGGTGCAAGGATGGCTCATCGGTGCGTTGATAGTTACCATTCTGGGTAGTGCCGGGATATATCTTCTCAGCTATATGGTGCAGCGGCAAAAGTTCGATTTTGCCCGGCCGGTGCTGGCTCACATTGGTGGGCTGGCGATAGCTACCCTCGGTCTTTTCGCCTGGGGTTACTGGCTTGGTATCTGGGAACTGGTTTTCTCCGAGCGGGGATTTGTCTTTGGTGCTGGCTATGCTGACATGAATGCCAGACTACCGTCACAGTGGATACTCCTGGGAGTGGTCTGTGTTTGCATTGTCCTCTTTCTGGTTACCATATTGAGACGCAACTATCACTGGGTGCTCTACGGCGTCGGTGGGTGGATAGCAGCGTCTATTATCGTCGGTGGAATATTTCCCGCCGTGATACAGCGCTTGCAGGTACAGCCCAGCGAACTGGATCGTGAGACACCCTACATTGAATATAATATTGAATATACCAGAAAGGCCTTTGGTCTGGACAGAATTGAGGAACAGTCCTTTCCTGCGGAGAAGACGCCAAGCCGGTATGATATAGCCCAGAATGAGGCGACTATTAATAATATCAGGCTCTGGGACCATCGCCCGTTAAAGGACACCTATAATCAGATTCAGTCCATCCGACTTTACTATGACTTCCATGATGTTGATGTTGACCGTTATACCATTGATGGTAACTACCGGCAGGTCATGCTGTCCGCCCGGGAATTATCTGTGGACAAACTGGCCGTAGAGGCACAAACCTGGGTCAACCGTCAGCTTATCTATACTCATGGCTACGGTCTTGTTCTGAGCCCGGTTAATGAGATCAGTACTGAAGGGTTGCCTGCCCTGATGATTAAAGATATACCGCCTGTTGGCGTCTTCGATATAGAGCAACCTCAGATATACTATGGCGAAAAGACAGACCACTACGTGATTGCGAAAACAAAGACCGAGGAGTTTGACTACCCCTTAGGTGAACAGAATGCCTTCGGTCACTACGAAGGTGAGGGTGGAGTTAGCCTGGCTGGTTTTATTCGTCGCCTGGCCTACGCCTGGCAGTTTGGTGATTTAAATATCCTTATCAGTGGTCAAATAACCGGTGACAGTCGGATTCTCTATAATCGGAATATCAGGGAGCGGGTGAACCACCTGGCGCCCTTTCTGAAGCTGGACAGTGACCCCTATCTGGTGGTGATGGATGGCAGGCTGTTCTGGATACAGGACGCCTACACTATCACTGGTCGCTACCCCTATTCCGAACCATTTGTGGGTGGGTTAAACTATATTCGCAACAGCGTGAAAGCAGTGATTGATGCCTACAACGGTAGTGTGACCTTCTATGTTACTGAGCCGGAGGATGCCCTGATACAGACTTATCAGGCTATCTTTCCTGAGTTGTTCGTCCCTGTAGAGCAAATGCCTCAATCGTTACGGGTTCACCTCCGTTATCCTGAGGATATGTTTGATATCCAGGCTTCGGTATATCAAAAATACCACATGAGAGATACCCGGGTTTTCTACAATCAGGAAGACCTGTGGGCTGTGCCCAGAGAGATCTATGCTGATACAGAGCAGATCATGGAACCCTACTACATTATCATGCGCCTGCCGGACGAGGAAAAAGAGGAGTTCCTGCTGATGTTGCCCTTTACCCCGGTAAACAAAAATAACACTATTGGCTGGCTGGCTGCCCGCTGTGATGGCGAGAACTACGGAAAGCTGCTTGCCTATCTCTTCCCCAAGGAGCGGCTGGTCTATGGCCCCAGCCAGATAGAAAACCGGATTCAGCAGGATACTGTCATTACTGAACAGCTCGCCCTGTGGGCTCGTGGCGGTTCGCGGGTTATCCGCGGTAACCTGCTGGTCATCCCTTTGGGTAAATCCCAGCTATATGTAGAACCGGTCTTTCTGCAGGCAGAAGCTGGCGGGCTTCCTGAGCTGAAGCGGGTTATCGTCGCCGCCGGTGAGCATATAGCTATGGAAACAACGCTGGAAAAAAGCCTTGCCGTCATCTTTGGTGCTGAAACACCACCGGTTGAACCCGCA
>SDBS01007761.1_pt1 | contig 10402 bp, 9 predicted proteins | sample 2277091 | NCBI WGS metagenome assembly SDBS01 (sample SAMN10404972, study PRJNA504765) | marine sediment metagenome | isolation source: marine sediment core GS10_PC15, 163 cmbsf | place: Arctic Ocean: Southern Knipovich Ridge | collected 2010 | reverse complement strand
CTCAGGATCTTTCAAATGTTGATTCAAAATTTTTATTGCCCCGTTTGCCATTTTTCTTACAGACTGGCTAATCGTGGTCAGGGCAGGATAATAGTACTCTGATAATGGAATATTATCAATTCCAAAAAACTTTAAACCCTACTTAGATGAAAGCGACTATAATGATACCATATACCGTGCAAGAGATAAAGATCTAAATAGCAAAATCAAAAAAGTACTAAAAGATGGTTTAAAACTCTATCTCCTATACAGAAAGGATAAAGAGATAAACAATACCGAAGAATTTAAACTCCTTGCCCGGATGTTAAAAGTGCAAATAGCAAATGAAAAGTACACCTTATTTCAGCCGAAAAGTGCACCACTTTTTCTAAAAAAATAAATCAATCTAGACCATATTTCCCTCCTTTCCTAGTTGATCATTAATTTTGCTTTGCCAGTCCTTTCCTGTTCTCCTTCAACCGGTAAGAACTACCATTCATATTGAGAATATAGGATTTATGGATCAACCTGTCGATTATGGCTGCCGTCATCACCGAATCTGAAAAGATTTCATCTCATCTCTCAAAGGAGAGGTTGGTAGTAATGATAGTGGATTTTCTGCCTGCCCGCAAGGAGAGATGAGTAAAGAGTAGTTTTGATCCTTCTTTGTTAAAATATATATACCCGAGCTTATCAGCCATAACCAGATCATATTTTTCAAATATAAACTCCAATCTAATTTATGTTTATTTGTATCGCATTTTGCGGTGAGAGATAAAGTACTGAAACGATTAAAGCTTCTTCCCTAAAGGTGTACTTATATCACATACCACGAACAACGAGCAATTACCCATACCAGGCCCATCATTAATCCACGGGTAAGCCCGCGATATTCTGTCCTTCGGGTTAATAAAATCGCTAGATACTACCTTGATTTAATATTGTAATATAGAACTAAATATTATTCATATCGAAATATTACTTTGTTTTAGTAAAAACCAGCAAGCACTATTATTGATTATCATAATAATCAATAAGCTCTAGTGCTACTGAAAGGCTTGTACGCGTTATCGATTCAACCGTATATCCTGCATTGTGAGGAGTACATAAAACATTCTTAAGCTTTAACATTTCCCAATTCTTTTTAACTGGTTGGTTCACAAAAACATCCAAAACTGCTCCTTTTATTTTATTTTCTTTTAAAGCATTAAAAAGGGCTTCTTCGTTAACAATGCCTCCTCTCGCCATATTAACTAAATATGCACTTGCCTTCATTCTATTAATTTCCTTGATGCCAATTAAATTGGTTGTAGATTTTATTAAAGGTACATGTATTGTTAAAACATCTGATTTTTCTAACAACTTACCCAAACTCAGGAATTTTGCTTTAATATTTGTTTCATTTTTTAAAACATCATAATAATATATGCTCATACCAAAACCACTACCAATAAGTGCTGCATGTTGACCAATACGCCCCATTCCAATAATACCCAAGGTTTTTCCATAAAGTTCCGTACCAATAAATTTAGAGCCTTCCCATTTTCCTTGCAATAAAGATATTCTTGATTCGCAAACTTTTCTTATTAAAGATAATAGGCAAGCAAAAACATGTTCCGCGACTGCAATGGCATTTGTATGCGGAGCATTCAATATCTCTATTCCTTTTTTCTTAGCTAATTCAACATTAATATTATCAATTCCAACACCGTGTTTTACAATAACTTTTAAATTATTTTGTTGATTTAATGTTTTTTCTCCAACAAAATCATTTCCCGCAATGATAACATCGTAACCTTCTATAATATTAGCTAAATTTTCATCATCAAACGGACCCTTTTCCCAAATTATTTGAAAATTATTTTTTTTTAATAAATCTACTGGTTCTTGATCAATTTTTGAAAAAGAAGTTGAAGTTACTAATATTTTTTTAAAATTTGACATTAAAGTCACCCACTTTCGAAAATAGTAAAATAAATTCTACAAATAAAGTCATTTTTTATTGCCTTTCTATAAATATCGTTTAATTAGCTTCACGCTACTTGTTACTCCTTCAAATTCATCACCATCTCCCTCATATTCGACACTAATGCATCCCTCATAATTTTGATTATAAATCATTTTCATAACCCTTTCGTAATCGATAAAGGTTTCGCTGCCATCGTCTTCAAAGTGATATGTTTTTGCATGGATATGAATAGCAAAAGGCAAAAGGCACTCAAATGCTTCATATCGAATATCTTTTCTTATATTCCCAATATCTGCGCAGGCCTTAAGAAATGGAGAGTTAAATTCTTCAATTATTCTTTTTACAACCGTAGGATCTGTATTTTTCGGACAATTTTCTATAGCCAACACTATTTTTTTATCCTCAGCCAATTTTAAGCACTCTTCAAAACATGAAATAGCAAGAGGATAATATTTTTCTTCATCTCTATTCAAAGCTATCAAATCTCCTGGTAAAACTCTTAAAATTTTACAATTTAAATCATTCATGATATTTATCCCAGATATAACTTTATTAATATCATTTTTTCTTATTTCTGAGTCTAATGAAGTAAAATCATGATTATTAACAGCAATGGTAATAAATTTTAATCCTCTATTAATCACTTCTTGTTTTAATTCTTTTAAACCAAATTTATCTTTTTCCAGTTCTACAATGTGCTCGTCCCAAAATTCAATTCCTTTAATTTGTAAATCCATACAAATATCTAGAAAATCTTTTAGACTTCTTCTCCCAGCAACAATATCTTTATTAAAACTAAAACTAGTGCATCCGATATACATTTTCCCCTCCTTAATTTTATAAAATTAAATTATTTAGACTTCCATGGATTAATAACAGCTTTAATAACATTTTCTTTTCTTTCTTTTACAAATTTAAAAGCTTCCCCGATATCATCTAGGGCAAATTCATGGGTTACGAATTTTTCTACAGGAACTTGTTTATTTTCAATAAGTTTAACTGCTTTTCCATAACCTTTGTTAAGTATTGATCCAAAAATTGTAGTTTCTTTAAATACCAAATCGGTATCAGGAATTATATTAATTGACTCTTTATTACTAATACCTACTAATACGGTTCTACCTCCTCTTTTTAAAATTTTTATTCCTAAAATTTGAGCAGTACTAACTCCGCTTGCATCAATAGAAATATCTACTCCAGTATCCTGTACAACATTCCTAATTAAAGTAATGGGATCTTTTGATTCATCAGATAAATTAATAATATAATCAGCCCCTAATTTTTTTCCTAATTCCAACCTATGAATATCTTTTTCTCCTGAACCAATTAAAATAATTGGGTATAAACCTTTTAGTTTGGCTACAATAGTTAAACATAATCCTATTGTACCAGGTCCTAATATAGCACAAGATTCACCAACTAAGGGATCTGCTCTTTCAATAGTATGCATTGCAGTAGAAAACGGTTCAGTCATTACTGCAGCTTTAATGTTGACTCCCTTCTTGTATTTATGAATAATTGCTTCTCTTGGAACAAAAAGATACTGAGAAAACCCTCCCCACAAGGGTGTAGGCTCCCTAGTAAGTGGAATATTACAACCAAACTGGCGACCATATTTCCCTGTTTGGGAAGTATCATCATTTCCACATAAACGATATTTTCCCTCTTTACACCAATTACAATGATAGCAGGGCATCAAAATTTCTACAGCCACCAAATCACCAATTGACAGGGCTCTTTCTTTTAAAGCTTTATCCCCTGCCTCAGCAATTTCTCCAATAAATTCATGACCTAAAATAAATGCTTCCGACATACCTAATGTGCCTTTCCAAAAATGAATATCGGATCCACAAATGCCACATAAAGTCACTTTCAATAGAATATCATCTGATCCTAATTTTGGTTTTTCAAACTCTCTTATTTCTAATTTTTTTGACTTAGTTAAAACAGCAGCTCTTACTTTGTCGCTCATAACTTTTTATCCTCCTTTTTTAGAGTATATTTTTATAATTTTTCTTATCTATACATTTTTTAATTCTTTACCTGCTGTCCATCCACCATCTACTAAAAGAAGCTCTCCAGTGATAAAATCTGAAGCTGCCGAGGCTAAAAATACTACTGCTGCACCTATTTCCATTGGATCTGCCAAACGTCTTAATGGAATATTATTAATAATTTCATTATATTTTTCTTTATTTTTAAAGATATGACTCGCCATTTCTGTTTTAGTGAAAGTAGGTGCTATAGAATTCACATTAATCCCATATCTTCCCCATTCCATCGCTAATACTTTAGTTAATCCAGATATACCAGCTTTGCTTGCGTTATAGGAAACATGTCCTAAAAGACCCGTTACACTATTCATAGATGAAATATTTATAATTTTACCTTTTTTTTGTTTTATCATATATTTTGCAACTTCTTTAGTAATAAAAAATAAACCTTTTAAATTAACATCGAATGTGCTATCCCAAGTTTTTTCACTCACTTCTAAAGCGAGTTCACGAAAACAGATTCCTGCATTATTTATTAATATATCAATTTTGCCAAATTTATCAATAATCACTTTTATTATCTCTGAAACTCGTGAAAATTCTGTAATATCAAATTTTAAAGTTATTACTTCAGAGCCTAATATTTCGATTTCTTTTTTTACCTTCTCTAGCTCGTCAAAGTTTCTAGCAGTAATCACAATATTGGCGCCCGCATTTGCCAAAGCAAGAGCACAGGCCCTGCCGATTCCTTTATTACCTCCGGTAATTAAAGCAATTTTGTTGTCAACTCTAAAATTAGGAAATGTTATATTTTCGCCCATGATCCTCTCCATATAAAAATAGAAATATTTTATTTCTTATATAATTTTTTTATTTAATATAAGCATAAGACATACTACCCAGTGGAAGTATTAATACCGAAGCCTGATTACCGTATTTATAAAAAACCTTATCAACAGCTTCCTGAATATTTCTTGTCCAATCAAGTCTCATTTTATTAGCATCTTCCGTTTCTATTCCTTCTGTTACTAATATCATATGAGCTTTTTTTTCAGCTTGTAGTAACTTATATATGGCTGGTGCATCAGCCATTTCATAATCATATAAACCTTGCTTCATTTCTTGGAGATACTGTTCGGGTGTTGGCCAGGGACGACCAAAAGATTCTAAATATAATTTTCTGATAATCTCTGGTCCCAAACCTTCAGAACAGTAAGCAGCAATAATTCTAGTTCCACCTTTTTTAATAACAGTACCTGTGCTTAACATTGAAACATTGCTTTGATCAAAATACCAATGTTTTGGGTTACCACTGGCAATTACAATATCAACTGGTTCTGATATCCCAACTCCATAAATATTTGTAAAGGCTTTAATTGCGGCTTTTTGAACTAAAACTGCTTCACCAAAAAATACATCTACGACTTCGCCTCTTCCATTAATTACCACATCAACTATTGAGTTCAGTCCTCCAATTTTGGCAATCTCAACTATATCTTCCCAAAAAGGATTTCCTTCAGTCTTTCCAAACCAAGAATCCGCAGACTCAGCAAGTGTTCCATGATGTGAGAAAATAGTTTCTTTTCCGGCTACACCGGGCATCATAATTTTAGCTCCCCCACAAAATCCGGCATAGGGATGAGCCTCCACTAATCCAATTCCAATTTTAAAATCAGCATTAACTACATCTTTATTTAGCCAGATAGAAGTGCCACGAGAACTTTTTCCCAAATAAGCTAAACTGTTTTTATCATCAGCATTATGTTTAATGATTTTAATTTTTTGAAAAACTTGCTTTCCTATTTTATTCTCTAATTCCTTTTGGTTCATCTCTCGATGAATGCCTGCTGCTACAACAATAGAAATATCGTTATTCCGAATTCCTGCTTTATTCAATCTTTCCAAGATAAAGGGTAAAATTTCAGCAGCAGGTGTGGGTCTGGTATAGTCGTCTGTTATAATAGTAACTTTTTGCCCTCTTTCAACCATTTCCTCTAATGGTTTACAACCATATGGATTATCAAGCGCCTTTTTTATAGATTTTTTTAAATTACAGCTTGATATTTCCTTTGGAGCTCCAATAATTACATTTTCAGAAGGGATATCAAAGCAAATTTCATGAGATCCGTAAGGTATCTTTATATTTCTGGTCATCTTTTCCTCCTAAATTTTTATTCTATTCCTCCTATTAAGCGAATTGGAGAAGAGGCCGCAAAAAAACCTCCTAAATTAAGTGGTGCAACAATTAGATAAATTCTCTTATTTAGAACCAAATCTATCTCTCCACCAACGTTTTCAATAATAAAAATATTATTTGGTAAAAAATTTGTTGCATGATTTGGAGGTAAAAATGGGGGTTCTTTAAAATATTTATGTTCATCAGCATCACAAGCATCAAGACCAACTAACTTAACTTTTTTACTCGCCAACCAGGCGCCTGCTTCAGCACTTAAAGTACAATAGTCACGATAATATCTTAATGGTTCAGAAGAAAATATTCTATGCCATCCAGTATTTATAATTACCATATCTCCTTCTCTAACCTCAAGATTAACTTCTTTCAATTTATTTTCTAAATCTTCGACAGTAACTGGATTTGATTTTGCAACTTCTGGGCCATATTTATCAGAAAGATCAATAACAATAGCAGATCCCATCAAGTTCTTTATATGAAAATCATCTAATCGTTTCCCATTTTCTGCAAAATGCCAAGGTGCATCTAAGTGAGTACCAAAATGCAAGCTTATTGTTAATCGCGCACTTCTACACCCTTGTGTTTTATAATTTTCATAAGCTTGGAAAAAAGGAAACCCACTTGGGTGGTAGGTTTCTTCAGTAATCCTATGGGTAAAATCATAAACTTTTTTAAACATTTAAAAATCCTCCTAATGTCATTTTTATAAAAAATATTAAATTACTTTTAAAAACTTCCTATAATTATATTTTAGATAAGTATGATTGATTGAAAAAATTAATATTTGATTCATATAGTATCTTATATAAAGCATATTCTTTCTGGTATACTTTACTATTATCTTCTATCGGGAAATTTTTATTTCCTAAAAAAACCATATTTTTATAAGCTTTCTTTATATCTGAATAAATTTCAGCGCCTACAGCTGCTAACATCGCAGCTCCAAGACCAATTGCTTCTTCTCCTTTAACTACATATGTAGGAGTTTCAATCATATCAGTAATTATTTGCCTCCATAACTTGCTATTTGCACCTCCACCAGCCAGTATTACTTTCTTAGTTTTGAAACCCAACTCCCTATGAATATCAATTCTATCTTTAATGCTTAATGAAACACCTTCTAGGATAGAGCGAATAAAATGTGCTTTGGTATGTTTTAAATGAATACCTGCAAATATTCCTCTGGCTTTATAGTTAAAAATAGGGCTTCTTTCTCCAGATAAATAAGGCAGAAAGATTAGACCCTCACATCCAGGAGGAATTTCTTTTGCTAATCTATCAAGAATTTTATAGGTATCAGTTCTTTTCTTTATTGCCTTTATTTTTTCAATCTCACAAAACTGATCCCTAAACCATTTTAATGCAATACCGGCACTATTGGCTCCGGCTATAGTTAAATAACTTCCTTTCGCAAGATAAGGATAACAACCCATTCTCATCTCTTTATCAACAACAGGATAATTTGAATACATGGAGACGTCAGAACAGGTGCCAATGGTTATTACTAGGTCTCCTTCATTAATTGCACCACAGCCTAACGCGGCAATTATTGTATCAGCTCCCCCAACTACTACTTTTGTTTTATTCGACAAACCTAATTCATTTGCTATTTTACTATCCACCAGACCCAATACTTCTGTGCAAGTTTTAATTTCAGGCATTATATCAATTGAAATTTCAGCTGAGTTAAAAATATCTTCTTCCCATTTAAGAGATTTTAAATTCATCGCCTGAGTAGTTGATGCGATAGAAAAATCTGTAGCTATTTGATTAGTAAGTTTATAATTTATGTAATCCTTTGCTTGCAATACCATGTAAGTTTCTTTTATTATCTGGGGTGTTTTCTTCTTAATCCACATGAGTTTATAAATATTAAACATTGGATCAGTTCTTCTTCCAGTTAATTCATATAATTCCTGCTTTCCCATCCGACTTTGTAAAGTAATACACTCATCCACAGATCGTCTATCCATCCATATTGGAGACCGACAAAGCACATTCCCTTTTTTGTCAATCAAAACTGGTGATGCTGTCAAGCTACTGGCTCCGATGGCTAATATTTCTTCCTTGTGAATTCTTGATTTTTTAATTACATTGTAAATCCCCTTTTTGATAGCTAGCCACCAGTCATTTGGATTGTGTTCAGCCCATCCAGGTTTTTCGCAAATTAAAGGATATTCATTGTATTCATATACGATTAATTTTCCTTGAAAATTGTATATTGCTGTCTTAATTCCGGTTGTACCTATATCTAAACCCAATACGTATTGGCTTCTCATTTAACATCAACCTTCTTCTATTAAAGTTCAGGGATGCAAAATAAATTTGCACCCCTGAGAAGTTTATTATAAATAACCTAAATTTTTCAATCCTAATTCAATGTTTTTCATTTCCTCTTCTGTGGGAATCCTTATTGGCTTCTTTGCAAAACCACCTTCTCTTCCAAATAATTTTAATACTTCTTTATAGGTCGAAATGTATGGTCCCTTTTTCATTATCATTCTAACCTGCATAGCTTTATATTGAAGCTTTATTGCTTCTTCTAAATTTCCTTTCTTAACTGCGTTAAACATGTCAACATAAATTTTCGGGAATAAGGAAGCAAGAACAATAACAGCTCCCTGGGCCCCCATTAAAAGACCACATACAGTATAATCATCATCGCCGACAAAAAGTATAAAATCTTTATCTACTGCCATTTTAAATTGCATTAATGCTTTGATATCACTGCTGCTGTCTTTCATTCCTACTATTCCGGGTATCTTTGCAAGTTTCGTTAAAAGATTAGGCGTAATCTTATTTCCTGAGCGTGTCGGATTATTATAAATAAATATAGGAAGTGAGGTAGCCTCACTAAGAGCTTTATAAAAATCGTATAAAGCAATTTCATCATGTGGGAAGTAAAATGGTGGAATAGCTGCTACTGCATCAATGTCTGTTGATTCAGCATATTTTAATTGCTGAAGAGCTTGGGCTAAGTTAGTAGCACCTATTTGTGAAATAATAGTGACTCGCTTATTATTTATCTCTGCAAATGCCTCAATATATATTTTGTACTCCTCCGGAGACATCATAGGTCCTTCGCCATAAGTTCCACTGGCAAAAAATCCTTTAACTCCTGCATTTATCAAATAATTGATTTCGCTTTCAAATTGTTTCTTATTTAAACTCCCATCCTCATTAAAAGGTGTTGTATTAGCTACTAAAATACCTTCATATTTTTTGATGTCTATCATATTTTCCTCCACTTAAATAATATTTTTATTTTTTGTTAAATTAATCAATAAATTTATAATTTTAAAAGTTTCTTTGCATTTTCATAAAAGATAGCCTTTTTTGCATCCTCAGAAATATCACCAAATTTAATCTTTGCTACTTCTGCATATACATTTAAAGCTGGCGCATCAGTACCAAAAACTACTTTTTCTTTTCCAGCTATTCTCACTACCTCACGTAAAGTTCTAATTTCGTTATAAAAGCCCGTCGTATCTAGATAAACATTTGGTAATTCGTTAGCTAAAAAAGCAGCTTCGTAAAATGCTTCCCATCCCATATGTCCCATTAAGATTGTAACATCTGGAAACAACTTTGCTATTTTTCCTACACGAGATGGGTGAGATAGGTCATCATTCCAAGTATGAAAAAGTACTGGTACATTATATTTTTGTATTCTTTCCATAACTGGATATACTATCGGAGAATCAGCTGCCCAGGTATTTAAAGTAGGATGCATTTTTATACCTTTCATATTAAGATCATTAATACATCTATCAACTTCATCCGCAGCATTAGGGCTCCATCTTGGTGAGATTACTCCAAAACCAATAAATCTATTTGGATATTTTTTCACAATTTTATAAACCTCATCATTCCCTGCAGGTGGATCGTAGGCAAGTAACCAAGAATTAATACAAGCTTTTTCAACTTCGCAGTCATCATAAATTTTAAGCATATCTTCTACGGTTACTGTATTCTCTTCCCAAGCCAACCATGATCGTCCAACATGAGCATGAATGTCAATAATCATTATTTAATCACCTCCTTTTTATTTTATATTGTGCCTTTCAGAAAACTCTGAAACCCTTGTCTTGCAAGGTTTTTAGAGTACCTCTATTTTATTCTTCACCTCCACCCCTTGAAACTCTTATCTGATAAGGGTTTTAGGAAGGTTATTGATTAATTTCTACTCATTTTATCGATTTTTTAGGGGCTTGGAGGTGAATTTTTTCAACCTTCTAGAGTTTTCTGAAACCCTCATCTCTATCT
>SDBS01007760.1_pt1 | contig 10403 bp, 12 predicted proteins | sample 2277091 | NCBI WGS metagenome assembly SDBS01 (sample SAMN10404972, study PRJNA504765) | marine sediment metagenome | isolation source: marine sediment core GS10_PC15, 163 cmbsf | place: Arctic Ocean: Southern Knipovich Ridge | collected 2010 | reverse complement strand
TGATCGCTAGTGTGATCGATAGTCGAAGGGGAACCAATGGACAAGAGTGAAGAAAGCAAGTATAAACCCCTGGGTGAGCGATTAATCGAGCAGGGCTCCCTCAGAGCCGATCAGATTCCCGCACTGCTCGAGCTGCAGAAACGAGATGCCCAGGCCAATGTTCATTCGAAGTTCGGTGAGCTGTGTATTCGAATGGGCCGAACGGATCCGAGCCAGGTCAATGCAGCTCTAAAGAACCAAAAAAAGGAGCTGATCGATCAGATCGAAATCAGCGATATGCTCGTCTCTCTCGGTTATGTGACTGACGATCAGCTGAGGAGTGTGCTCAAAGAACATCAGGACACTCCCCTGCCCACAGAGGAGCTGGTTCTCGACGCAGGGTTCTGCTCGCCCGAGCAGGTACGGATCGCCATGCAGCTTACGCTGCTCGAAAAGAACGGGCTTATGAGGCAGCAGGTGGAGTCCACATTTATCCCTTTCAACGTGATGGTGCTGGTGGTCAATGAGCTGATCGATCCTGTGATGGAAGCGACCGGTAGTTGCCGCTGCAGTCAGTGCTGGAGTAACGTATTTGCCGTCACCCTGAACGAGATTCCACCGCGCTATGTCAGTGACCACGGAAGAATATTGGAGTGTCTGCAGAGGTACCGCGAAGACTATGGCGAGCTGGTACGTCACACCCTGGCTCGGTCCATACGCATCGTTCAGTCGAATCCCAAATCGGCCTGTCGCTCACGCTTCTCCGACGATATCCTGGCGGGTACGGACGGGGCGACGCAGGTGCACGAAGTCCTTGTTCACGTGTCCAATCGACACATCCACGTGAGCCAGGACCACGTCAAAGCCCTCTTCGGTCCCAACTATCAGCTGAAGCCCTTCAAGGATCTGATGCAGCCGGGTCAGTTCGCCGCCTACGAGACGGTGAAGATCACCGGGCCCAAGGGTGAGATCGATCGGGTCAGGGTTCTTGGTCCGGAACGCGGAGAGACCCAGCTCGAGATTTCGGGTACAGATCAGTTCATCCTGGGTATCAAGGTTCCCGTCCGAGAATCCGGCAGGCTGGAGGGGACTCCGGGTATTCAGATCTCAGGCCCCGCGGGGGAGATAACGATCGACAGGGGGGTCGTACGGGCGCTCCGCCATATCCATATGCAGCCCTCCGAAGCCGATTCCATGCGCATCCGGAACGGCGAGAAGATCAGTGTCAGGCTGGTTGGTGATCGATCCACGATCTGCGAGGGCGTGCTGATCCGTGCGACCGAAACTTCAGCCCTGGAGATGCATATCGATACTGACGAAGCCAACAGCGCCGGTTTGCCAGCCGAGTCGATGGGGCAGATGCTCGTCCCGGTTATGAACGTGTAGCCGAAACTCCGACTGCAACACCTCTGCACAGATAGCGTTAGATAGTGTTCACCATTTTGATTCTGCACACTTTTTTGATTACTTTAATACGGTACTTTAATACGGTATCTGTTTCTACACCAGTGAAATCTACAGAGAGGCGATGTGAACAAGTGGGCCCGTGTCGATTACGAGCGGTGTGATCCTCTAGAGTGCGCGAAGTCCAACGGTAACGGTGGCTGTAAAGCCGCCCAGGCGTGTACCCACGGCCTCTTGGAGCAGGAGGATCCGACGGAATCCCCCATGCTTCTTTCGGTGAAGATGTGTGTCGGATGCGGGAAGTGTGTTCAGGTCTGTCCGTTCAGCGCGATCGAGATAGCGGCAGGCGCCTTCTGAGGCACACGCCTTCCGAGGCTGGCGCCTTCCGAGGCAGGGAAGCTGCCTACATCTGTCTGAGATTGGACCCCGGGTCTTTGAGTAAAAAAGTCAACGCCGCTCCCATTGTTGCAGCGACAGAGATGATCACCCCGGTATCAGCTTTGGACAAAATAACCCAGAAGAACAAGCCAAGCGAAACAACCGCCAGAATCAAGCCGATGAGCAATCGAAAAAACTCCGCCGGTCTGGAAACGCCCCGTTTCGACTTGTAGTTGTAGTAGAATATATAGATAAGCATGACAAGTGGAGGTAAATACCAGAGAATTGACATTTTCTGCTCCTTTCCAATTAATCTGTACTTTATATCTAGTAGCTGACCTCGATAAACATCATATAACAAACATCATATAACAAATCGTCTTCGATGCATATAGAAAATAGATCAAAATGTTTGGGTTGTGGGCGCAGCCAACGATTAGGTATTCTAAACGATTAGGTATTCTAGCTGTTCAATTGTGATTCGAGAGATTGAATCTCCTCCTCCAGATTCTCTATCTCACTTTCTCGTCTGACATCGATCTCTGAGGAGAACTTTGACGAGCAGTTGGCCTTGGGTCGAGACCTGATGAGCTCTTGAAGCTGTGCCTTCTTTTGCTCGAGCCCGGTTTTAGCGTCTCTCATGGAATCCTCCTTGGTTCGCCGACAGCCGACGACCTCTGTTACTATAAATCAGATGGCAGGGATAGGGAAGGTGGATCGCTGCTGAACGAGTTCAGCCGCTTGACCGGTAACTGAGTTCGATCTCATAATGGGCCATGTCTTCGGGAGTCGAGAAGGCCTGGTCAGAGCTCGAGGTGCTTCGGCCGGAAGAAATCTACAGCAGAACCGGTGTTACCTATGATAGACAAGCAGCCAGGTACACCGTAGGCTCATTCGGTCAAGACATCTCTGTCTTCCCCGCTGACAGGATCATTTCGAGCTGCACACCTCTGGGGGGATACATCGCGGAAGAGCTCCGCAGTTACTCCCACCTCGCGATTCTCGAATATCTCATACACGCCAAAAATGTTCTCCCCACTGACCACCTCGTAAAACCGGACAGTCTCTCAGGAGGACAGATCTATTCAAAGGGAACCCACGCTCTTCCCCTCGATCAATTGGCAAAGACGTATGGTGATGACCGAAACGCATTTGTTGCCAGGGGCAGATCTCTAGGAGGAACAGAGCTTCAGTTTGGTGACGCCTCGGCGCGCCTGCACCCGTTGCCCCGGCTTCCCGTTGCAGTGATCCTGTGGGAGAGAGACGAGGAGTTTCCTCCTCGCACCGATTTCCTCTTTTATGACAACTGCAAAGAGCAGCTTCCTCCCGATATACTCTGGGCCACCGCCATGATGACCATACGCCTCATGTTGAAGGACTAGCCAACCGCACGGTGATTCTATAAAAGAGACGGTGATGCTGCAGGCAGAGCACGTAAGCCAAGGCAAGCCCTTAACGCAGGCCCTGCTGCCCACGTGCTGCTAATCGTTAATATCGCTAAAGGGTCGTTTTAGCCAAAATCCCAGCAGGAGGCCACAGATTCCCACGGCCCAGAGGTTCGCTTCCGGACCAAAGGATTGTGTGAAAAGCACATAGAGAGACAGACCCAGCAGGGACAGTGATATAACAACGCAGACCAGGGTCGTTATGACCTTTACGCTCCGCAGAGTCGTGTATCGGAAGATGATCGAGTAAACGAGATAAAATGCCGTCAGCACGGCGGCGGCAATCATGAGTATGAAGTCCATCGTTAACATAGAACGCCTCCAAAGAATAACTAACTCAAACTTTTAATTGGATTATCGGCAGATACCGTCTTTATCTGATCGATTCTGGTACTTCTCGCCTTGAGCGGAATTGAGAAATGTCAGCTTCATCCGTTTTTCGAAAGCCGAGAAGATCCTCTGAACCTTGAACAGGTCCCACGATCCCATTTCGGAACACCGGACAAGCAGAAGCAGTGAGAGGCTTAGAGCAAGGGTTGTGACAGCAGAGTCAACGGTTCGTCTGAAGGACATAGCTCGATATAGATACCCCCTACAGTGTATCCCGTTGCCCCTGCCAAATCCGTGCATTCAGGTACTGAGAATGGCATCTGCTAGCAATCCTCCAGCTCGCACTCTTCATTTTCCAATTCGATCTCGATCGTGCTGTGCCGGATTTTCTTCCTGCTTAAAAGCTCTCGGCAGCGCCCCTTGAGCCTGATGGCATCCAGCCAGGTTGCACCCTCCGGTATTATGAGGTGGACCGTAAGCACGTTGTACTGGCCATCCAGGGACCAGACGTGGAGGTCGTGAACGTCTTCAACGTCATCCAGGGACATCAGGGTCCCTTTGATCTCGCTCAATTCGAGCTCCTGCGGCACGGACTGCAGAAAGATCCTGAATGTCTGTCTCAGCGTCCCGACGAGCTTGAAGAGAACAAAGAGAGTGATCACAATCGAGAGGATAGGATCCAGTATCGGAAGGGAAACAAAAACCATAACCACACTGGCCGTCAAAACCGCAACCCATCCGAGAACATCCTCCAGCAGGTGAAGCATGACGACCCTCTCGCTGAGCTTGAGCCCCTTTTTCAACCTCAGAACAGCTATCCCGTTTACGACAATTCCGAGAAAGGCAAGACCCAACATGCCGTAGGCGTCGACCTGCTCCGGATTTAATATCCGCGGAATCGAGCGAGCGAGAATGAGAATCGAACCAAAGAGCAAAACCACCGAGCTGACAAGAGCACCCAGCAGGGAGAATCTTCTGTATCCATAGGTGAAAGAGGGCGTCCGGCTCCTGCCCGCCACCTTTTCCAAATACCACGTCAGCCCCAATGTGAAACTGTCACCCAGATCGTGCAGGGCATCCGAAAGTATGGCCATGCTGTTGGTGAGGATTCCTCCGACGATCTCGATAACTGTGAAGGCCAGATTCAGCACGAAGGCTACCCGGATATTTTTTGTGCTACTCGATGGGTGATCGTGATGGTCGTGCATGCTAATTAGCCTGGAGGTCAATGCCGACTTCCAAGTCAAAGCTGACCTTCAGGTCGGTAGCGATCTGTTTTATCTCGTCCTCAAATACCTCAGGAGCTATGACATGCCCCCAACCTCTGTGAAGCTGGAAGAGCCCGGCGTAGGCGGAATCGTGGTAGGATCGTATATAATGGGGAATCTCTCTCCCCCTGAGTACCGATTCGAGTAATCTTGCTTTTATCTCGTTCTCTAATTCCAGAATGATCTTATACTGCGGCATTCTTTCCTCTCCCTCTCACGTCACATGACGTTTGACAGCGTCGATAAACTTTAAGACCGATAGACCCTCTTCGGCCGAAGAGAGGGGGGTACGCCTCCCGTCCCGAGCGCAGCGAACAGCGTCTTTCAGCATGTCTCTAAAGTAACCCGTAACCTTCGGTCTCCGGCTACCGGTTCGTTTGAGGGACCTCATTTTCTCATAAAAGGGGCTGGGGACGCTGGCGTATTCTTCGTAGAGTCCGTTTCCGATTCGAATTCTCCCTCGTGACAAGTTAATATCCACTTCGAATAGAATATAATGCCGTCCCGATCCAATTACCAATGTTACTGGAACGAATCCCGACGAGCCCGTTATTACGATCGTCTCGGCCTTACCCTCCCGGAAATGCTGAACCGAAAGCAATCGCAATTCAGAGCCGGTCAGAAACTGGATGATATCGATGAGGTGAGTCCCGTCATGGAGCAGAACATCATTGACCGCCGCGCTCCCGCCCATGTAGAGCCAAGAGGCGACAGAGAGGATCTCCCCGAAGGACCCGTCGTTAATCTTGCGCTTTGCCCTCAGATAATCCCGCGAATAACGCCTCTCGTGGTTGAGAAGTATCTTTATCCTGCCTTGCCTCTGCCATTTCGCAACACGAGAAGCGACCCGGCTGTTTTCGGCCAAAGGTTTTTCACACACGAGCAGCTTGACGTCCGCGGAAAGGGCCGCCTTCATTATGCTGTAATGGGTTTCGGTGGGAGTTGCAATATGCAGGATGTCCGGTGAGGTTTCTTCCAGAAGCTCGGCAGAATCAGTATAGGTATGTGAGATACCGAAGGTATCGGAAAATGCCCTGCAGCGCCGGGGATCTATATCACATCCGCCTACAAGGAGACAATCGTCGTTGTCAAGGATAGCGCCGGCATGGGTACAGGGCTTTTCCCGAAGCCTGTCTCTCTCGAGCATCCACCCAATGCGCCCCAACCCGACGATGGCACATCGAACCCTGGTCATACTGTCAGTGATGGGTGACCTCGTTCCATGTGACGCACCGCGGCATCGAATCGCCATAATCCGTTGCGGTTTCGACTCGCCTTGACATTGACGACTTGAGCGTAATTCAGATCTTCATTTTGCTGCTCACCGAAGGCCGATGCACTCAAAAGAACCAAACAAAGGGGAAACAACAATCTACCCTTCATAAAGCCTCCCTATCCTCTAGTATCACTCCTGTTGATCACTGCCGTCATCTTATGACACAAGCTCTGGTGTTACCATCCAACAGAGTCTCCACCCGGATTCATCGTTTTCCAGACACACGACACCGGCGTTTCTGAATCGAATCACTCCTGTGCTCTCATCCCCCGACAGCAGGAACGAGGCGAGCTTTGCGAGATGGGGCAAATGCCCCACAATGGCTGTCTCTCTATCGCTGCCGGGAAGCACCCCGGCTATCTCCCTCGCATCGTCGTTGGGAGACAGAGACGCGTGCTCACTGACGGTGCCCTTGAAGCCCAACAGGCCGCTGAGGAGCTCTGCCGTTTGCGCAGCCCGGCTCTTTCCACTGTGCCAGATAGTATCCACTTTGGGATTCTGCCTGGAAAAGAAGGCAAAACATTTTTGAGCCTCAGCAATACCTTCGCCGGTTAATCCCCGCCGGGGATCTTCCTCCTTTGTCTTGGCTTTGGCGTGTTGAATTAAATACACATACATGACAGCCCTCCGTACTCTAATCCATGTGGGGGCCATAGAGATTCTGAAGATAGTTTCTTGATTCTAAACCTAAAAAGCACCTTTAGACCAGGGTTTTGAGCTTCTGGTCGATCTCGTACTGAAGACAGTGGTGCACAAAGTGGTGTATCTTCTCTCTGCTGGCCTGGTTCGTTTCCTTGCTGAATACGATGATATTCGCCAGTCGTATTCCATCTACTCTTCCTATAACGTAGCCAGCGGCTCTGCACAGCACGCCGTTTAACCGAAGCTGAATGTTCGGCAGATACTCCTTGTTTTCGAATACCGGATTTCTTGCGCTATCAAACATTATGCTCATACCGAAAGAGCTGATGTCCACGACCTGTCCCGTGTAACTGTTCTCTTCCTTCGTGATATTGAAGGTCGCTTTCATCGGGTCCTTACACTTGATCCGGACGTATTTTCTCCGCCTCTTGGCTTCGTTGGCATCCAGTGCCTTCTTGATGATGCTCAGACTATCCTTGAAGCCCTGGCTCAGCTTAACGAATCCACAAGGGATCGAGAGCTCCATGAGGTACTTTTCGATCAGGTCCTTGTCGCTCTCATAGGTTACCACACCTATCTTTGTGTCCTTGGTGTCTTCGTTATGCATCAGCTCTTTGATGTAGTCCTCCCAGCTCTCCCCTTTCTTCAGGGTGTAGTCGATGTTGATGAACACGACGGAGCCAGAAAACTCTCTCAGGAGCTTCGCTGCAAGATGATGGTTTTGCAGCAGATACACCTCATACTCGTCCTCCACCAACTCTTTGACCATTTCGTCTTTGATAACACTGGGAGGATAGAGAAAAAAGACTTTTTTACTATGTTCAGTACCCATAATTTGGCTGGGTTTCAGGATGTGCTGTAAAACTCTCTCTTATAAATCGGTTTATTCATTTGTTTTTGGAATAAATTCGCCCCTGCTAAAAATAATAGTAGGGTGTGAGTAAATTGTAAAGTCAAATAAGGAGACAACGAGATCCTAGGAATCAAGCCTTACGTAGAACTCGACAGGAGCAAGCTCCTTGAAATCGCTCTTCGAAGCCAGATGTTTCCTCATATCCACACAGATGTGGCACTTCGAAAAGTAGCCCTGCCTGTTTTCCCTGTATCCGTGATCTTTGGCAAACGAGAGAAGCCCGTCGAAATCGTTACGCGCGAGCCGCTCGAGTATCGGGAAGTCGTCTCTCGGCAAACCCTCTGCCATAAGCCTGTCGAGGCGGCGAACATCACCCAGAGAGAGGCCACCGCAGTAGCCGGGAATGTAGTTGCCGTAGTTGTCAAAATGGTTGTGCCAGCCCCTTAAAAAGGCCGGCACACACTGCTGCCCGAAGAAGCGCGCTGCCTCATGACGCTTGAAGAATCTCTGCAAATCGATTTTATAGGGAGCCCTTCCCATGATAAAGAACTCGGCAGTTGTGGCGAAGCTCTGCGCGCCGGCCCTCTGAATATAGTCGTCGAAGGTCATGGTGCCGGTAATACCCATCTTTTTAAACTCATGGTAGTAGCCAAGCTGGTACACAAACGCACATTCGCCGAAAACCTCCACGCTGGCCCGAATCGCCCGCTCGGTCCTTTCAAAGGGCACATATTCGAGATAGAAGGGATTAACGGAGATCATGATTCCGTTCATGCCTCTCTCCTTGAGAGAGATGAGTTTTTCCTCTGTCCCCTTCTCGTCTCTCGCCCAGAATCCGTTGGTCTCCACAAAAATCGAGGGAATGCCGAGCCCCGAGGCCGTCTCCACGGCACGACAGAGCAGGTCGAAGTTCAAAAAAGGTTCCCCCCCTGAAATGTGAAGCCCGTGGTTCAGGCTGATCTGTTCGGACCCCCCGGGGCTCGCCTCGATGGTTCGCGAGAGTTGCTCCAGCATGGTTGCCAGATCTTCAGTTGAGATCCAACCCTCCTTCCACTGGGGCGTACAGGCATACATGCAGTGTCTGCATTCGGCATTACACCTGTAGGACAGCATCAGTCCTCCCGATACCGGCCGGGGCACTTCCAGTTTTTCACTCATCTCCCATCTGCCCTATCACGCTGTCGATGAGCTGTCGCGAAATGGTATAGCTCTCCGGAATTCGAGGAAGCTCGTCTATCGAGAACCACCTGGCATCCACGATTTCCTCTTCACCCCGTCTTATCTCTCCGCTGCTGTACTCTGCTGTGAAGCCCACCATCAGGGAGTGGGGAAAGGGCCAGCACTGACTGCCGAAATACTTCAGATTCTTCACCTCCACTCCCACCTCCTCGCGGATCTCCCGTCTGACACACTGCTCGAGGGACTCCCCGACTTCGACGTATCCCGCAACATTGCTGTACACACCAGCTCTGTGACGGTGGGCTTGGATCAGAAGAAGCTGTTTCTCCCTTTGTATCGCAACGATAACGGCAGGTGAGATTCTTGGATACGCGGTAAAACCACAATCCGGGCAGACCTTGGCACGCTCGGTTTCGCTGTTCTCTGTCTGCGATCCGCACCGGCTGCAGAAGCGGTTGGTTTCGTCCCAATGCAGAACCTGAACGGCATTACTCAGCACCCCGATAAGATCCTCATCCAGATCCCGAAACAGCTCTCGCAGCGCCATCAGGACTGAGTCCCGGGGCAGGGATGCATCAGGACTGATCTCTGCAGCGTAGCAGGAGCGCCCCTCCAGTCTGCCCAGGTAGATTTTTCTCAAGGCTTTGAGTTTCATCTCCTCGAGACTTTCCAGACAGGGAAGAGCAGGTTTTCCGGCTTCATGCCGGACCACGAAGCTGCCGTTGGATACGATACACCAGAAGGATTTTCCCGTGTCGGAATGAGTCGGTGCAACCTCTTTTACAAATCCCATATCGAGACCTACCCGTTGGCTACCATTATCTTGATGGTCGTCGACCTGTTGTCCCGTGCAAACTCAAAGGCTTCGCAGACCCTCTCAAAGGGAAAATGATTTGTGATAAGGGATTTTATTTCCAGCCCACCCCCGGCCAGAAGGGATATGGCTTTCGGAAAGGTGTTACAGTACCGATTGACCCCATGTAAGTCCAGCTCCTTCTCTATCAGCACTTCAACGGGATAAGGAAAAACCGAGGTCTCAGGCCAGCCCACGAGCGTTACGGAACCTCCCCTCGAAGCGATCTTCGGCGCCAGGGCACAGGCTTCTGAGGAACCGCTCGTATCGAAAACTACGTCAACACCCCGCCCGGATGTGAGATCCTCGATTGCAGTTACGGGATCTGTTTCCTTTGAGTCGATCGTGTCCGTGGCACCCAGGGCTTTTGCTTTTTCCAGCCTGTTCTCGAGAATGTCTACCATATAGACCTCAGCCGCTCCAAAGGAACGGGCAACAAGGTAGGTAACCAGCCCGATGGGACCGGAGCCCAGGATAGCGACGCTGTCAGCGGCTTTTAATCCGGCCCGGATACACGCCTGAAGGCCCACGCTGATGGGCTCGACAAAGGCGCCGGATTCATCGTCAACGCTCTCCGGCAGGGCATGGGCGAAATCTCCGGGGATCGCCACGTATTCGGAAAAGGTCCCGTCCACAGGCGGAGCCGAGAGAAACCTGACATCGGAACAGAGATTGTATCGGCCCGATTTACAGAGCTCACATCTTCTGCAGGGTATTCCCGGCTCTATGGCAATCCGTTGTCCTTTTTCCGGACCACGGCCGTCTCTGGCCGATTCGACCACCCGGCCGGCAGCCT
>SDBS01007376.1_pt1 | contig 10404 bp, 7 predicted proteins | sample 2277091 | NCBI WGS metagenome assembly SDBS01 (sample SAMN10404972, study PRJNA504765) | marine sediment metagenome | isolation source: marine sediment core GS10_PC15, 163 cmbsf | place: Arctic Ocean: Southern Knipovich Ridge | collected 2010 | reverse complement strand
TGTAAAGTCCTTCTATGATCTTATCAAGGTCTCGAAGGCGCCGATTATTGCCTCGCATTCGGGATGCCGCGCACTTGCCGAGACTTCGAGGAATTTATATGATGAGCAGTTGAAGGCGCTTGCGAGAAATGGAGGTGTTATTCAAGTTGTAACGGTCGGCGGCTTTTTGAGATTAGGTTCGTCCCAGCGCCGCAAAGCGATAAGCGATTTGAGAGAGGAGCTGGATGAGGAGAGAATTAAGATTGAGCAGTTTCTGGAAGGAATGAAAGAAATTGATGCGAAATACCCGTCAGCGAGCTTATCAGATTTTGTGGACCATATAGACCATGCGGTCAAGGTTGCGGGAATCGAGCACGTTGGTATCGGTACTGATTTTGACGGCGGTGGTGGCATTGCGGGTTTTAATGACCACTCCGAAGCGTTGAATGTTACTATTGAGCTGGTTAGACGGGGATACTCCGAAGAGGATATTTCAAAGATATGGGGAGCTAATTTTCTCCGTGTCTGGCGCGAAGTGGAAAAAGTAGCACAAGAATTGCAAAAAGGCCCTAAAGATGGATGAGTGTGAAAACAATAAGCCGCTTGAGCAATGTAATGACGCAGGTGGAAAAATCGAATCCGGCGATGGGGGAAGGATGGGCGTCGTTGGTTCTCTTAGGGAGTCCTTGCGGACTGCTCCAGTTCCTTCCAGCTCTGCCAGAGCCACGGCTCGGCAGGTTGCCGCAATGATACTGTTGTTAGCCGTGTCCCTCATGTTGCCGCTGGTGAACTTAGGTAAGCCCGAGCTTGGCAGCCCGCACGAGGCCCGCGTGGTAATGACCGGTCATAACATGGCCGAGTCCGGCGACTGGATAGTGCCCTACTTTAATGGGGCTTTGCGTTTGCAAAAGCCGGCGCTGCCGTACTGGACCATTGCGGTTCTGGCCAAAATCTTTGGGCCGCTGGACGAGTGGTTATTCCGCCTGCCCTCGGCGCTGATGGGCATAGGAGGTGTTATACTAACATTGCTGATAGCACGGGTTTTGTTTGATTGGAAAACCGGGCTTGTCGCGGCACTAATCCAGTCGCTTACGATAAAATATGTAATCGAATCCCGGTTGGCAAGGGTTGATATCTACCTGACATTTTGGGTGTTGGTCTCTTTGTTTTTACTATCGGTGATCTTTTTCGGCAAGCGGCGTCGAGACTGGCTTTGGCTGTTTCTCTGGGCTGCCATAGCAATGGGCTTCTTGGCCAAGTGGATTACGGTGTTTATATTCGTGATGCCCCCAATGTTTTATGGTCTTTTGGCTTACCCGGAGCGTCGAGCTCGTCTGAAGTGGCACTTGCTTGGGGTGTTCATCTTTTCGTTGTTAGCGCTATCGTGGGTGGCACTGCTTGTCAACAGGTTAGGCTGGGAAACTGTGCAAACGGGTTGGGCCGGCGAGATTAGCGAAAATGTTACGTCGGCGTATCACCGGGCCAATCATGGGATATTCTATTACCTTGGGCAGCTTTTTGTGCTGAGCTTTCCCTGGTCTGCTCTGGTTCCGGTGGCATTGACGGTTCCGTTTTGGCCTCAGTCCAAGCCTGAGAGAGGTAAACTGCTTTGGTTAGCGTTGACCGTCTTTCTCGCTATAGCAGCCTTGTCGCTGGTCAGTAAAAAGAAAGCCGATTACCTTCTTCCGGCGTTGCCGTTTATGACGATATTAGCAGCGAAAGCGTGGGAAATCCTGACCGATGAGATTGCGGCGGCCCAAGGTGAGAAAGGGAAAATCCGGCGTGGTGCACTCGGTATATCGCAAGCAGCGATTTTTGTTGTGGCCGGAGTGGCCGTTTTGTCTTACTGCTTCTTCGACGAGGAGATGCAGCGGTACAGTGCAATTACTGTCTCTGGCCTGAGCTTGGGCATAGGGGGGATTGTAGCCGGCTATTTCATCCATAGGGGCAAAGGATGGCCGGCGCTGGTGTCATTGTTTTTAGGTACAGCCATTTTTGGTCACGTGCTTTTTGGGATTTTTCTGCCCCGTGAAACTCGGATTTCATCTGCAGATTTTGGTCGGAGCATAGCAGAGGTTGTTGGCGAGTCGCCGCTGGTGTATTTCAACGGCCAGGATGACACATTGGTATATCATCTGGACCGCACGATTCTCCGGGAAAACGAGGTAGAGGAATTACGCCGTTTTGTTGACGAAAATCCCAACACGTTTGTTCTGGCGCATGTCGGGCATCTCAAGGCCGCCCGTGAAGTTACCGAGCATATTGTTCTGCGCCATCGGAATTTTCGGGACGTTTCCATACCATTGCCTGGTAAAGACAATGAGGCCATCGACATTTATCTATTGCACCGCGGTGATTCAGGTGGGCCGGTGAGGGAGTTTGCCAGTTTTTCTCCTGAGCCGCCTGACTGGTTAAACGTAACGAATTTGTGGTTGGCGTTTGGATTTATGGCCCAGGGGATGTTTTTCAGCCGCTTCCTGTTACAATGGATCGCTTCTGAAAAGAAAAAGAAATCAGTAATACCGGTAGGTTTTTGGTGGCTTAGCCTTGCAGGTGGGATAATGCTTTTTAGCTATGCTGTTCACCGCAGGGACCCGGTTTTTATTGTCGGCCAGGGAACTGGGATCTTTATTTATCTGCGGAATCTGTACTTTATTTATCACAAGCGCCCATCGCAGGAATTGCCGCGTCCGGAGGAATCTAAGCCGATTCAATAGCGTAATGTGTGCTGCTTATGGAGATAGCAATGACAGGAGAGCAGGCCGTTGAGATTTCGGTGATTGTTCCCGCTTATAACGAAGAGCAGAACATTACTGCGCTACTGGAACGGATCACAGAGGTATTCGAGCCCTTAGGGCGCTCTTTCGAGGTTGTGATGGTCGATGACGGCAGCACAGATAAGACCCTTGAGCTTTTGCAGGAACAGAAACAGTCGAAGTTGTGGCTTCGAATAATTGCTCTCGACCGCCATTACGGGCAAACTTGTGCCATGTCTGCGGGCTTTAAGGCTGCTTGTGGGGCTGTCATCGCCACGCTGGATGCCGACCTTCAAAACGACCCGGCGGAAATTCCTCGCTTAATCGAAATGCTTAATGGGTGTGATGCGGTAACTGGCTGGCGGGTTAAGCGGGCAGACCCCTGGCTGCGGCGGGTATCCACCCGTATCGCTAATGGTGTGCGGAACAAACTCTCCGGCGAATCGATTCACGACTCTGCCTGCTCGCTGAAGGTTTATAAGAGGAAATGTCTTGAGGGCTTGACACTCTATGAGGGGATGCATCGGTTCATGCCCACCCTTCTGAAGATGAGGGGCTTCAAAGTTATGGAGGTCCCGGTTTCGCACCATCGGCGTAATGCCGGCGAGGCCAAATATGGTGTGTGGAATCGTGCGTTGCGGGCCTTTGTGGACTTGCTTGTTGTGCGATGGATGAAAAAACGGTATATCGACTATCAAGCCCGTGAGCTCTAAATCAGAATTCCTTACATCGGACAGTGTAATATTGATATTTTATGCTGAGAAAACGCAATGGTGAGGCTGGTGCTCAGGTTATACAGAGAGTATCGGCTAAATAGCTACTGTTGTGGGAAACAAAAACCGACGATGTCACCCCTGCGAGGGACCCCGCCTTGCGGGAAACCAAAGCAGGGGTCCAGAGCGAAAAGACTGGATTCCCGCTTTCGCGGGAATGACAAATATGGATACATACGCTTTCCCCTGTTGGAAGGCGTCTTCGACTAACAGGCGTACTGTTTCCGCAACAGATACTAAATAGCAGGGAAAAGAATGGATGAATGGGAAATTAATAAGCCATTAGGGCAATGCTACGGCACCGGTAGAAAAATTGAATACGGAGAAGAATATTTTGGTGCTCTTGTAGAAACCGGCGAAGGACTGCAAAGGCGGGATTTTTGTGCAGATTACTGGGAGAAGGAAAAGCCGAATGTGTTTTGTTACTGGAAGACAAGACTGCCACACCCCAACCAGAAAAAGCAGATATTCGTTGATGATGAGATGCTGCTGGCCTTTTTTGAACGGTTGGGAATAGAGACTGAGCAGGAGAAAGTAAATTTTCGGTTTGTTTTGGCTTTAATTCTAATGCGGAAAAGGCGGCTGAAATACGATGCGACCAGAGTCGAAGACGCCAAAGAAATCTGGCGTTTGAGGATAGTAGGCGAGAAACAGATTGTTGAGGTGATAAATCCACGTCTCGATGAGGAGCAAATCGAGCAGTTATCATCACAGATAGGTCAAATTTTACAGGCGGATTTATAGAAAATGAATTATCAGCATTACAACCTACGTTTATACTTTTATTTTGCTGCGGTAATACTGATTTTTGCCGGCTGTGCGCCCGAGATTCAGGGGCCGGTAGAGGTCGTTCCGGGCAAAGAATCTGTAGCCGAGGCGTTGTCTGCTCTGAAAGCACGCTCACAAAAAGCGGTGCCACTGTTGGCTAAGGGTCGGTGCCTGTTGCAGTATTATGATGCAGAAAAGAAGAAGCCTAAAAAGGAACCACTTACGGTTAGGATACTGGTGAAACCGCCTTTTGAAATTTACCTGCAGGGTGATGCGACTCTTGTCCCCAAGGCGGTAGTTCTCGGCTCGAACGAACGTGAATTTTGGCTTGCATTAAAGCCGAAGGAAATCAGCACTTACTGGTGGGGCCAATGGTCTGAACAGGTTTCTTCCCAAGGGCTTACGATAAATCCCAGAACTGTCTTAGAAGCTATTGGGGTTGTGGAAATAAAAGCGGAGGAGAATTGGTCTTTGTCAAATGAAGGCGCTTTTGATGTGCTTACAAGACGAGAGCCCCCGTTCTTGCTTTCGCAAGAAAGCACGGGGGTAGTAACCAAGAAGATATACATCTACAGCCGTGATTATCTGGTAAGAAAAATTGAGTACTTCGATTCGAATGGTCAAGCTGTGGCTTATACGGAACTTGAGGGCTACAAAGAGGTATATGACGGATTTTTTGTGCCTGCCTTGATAAATATTATCGCATACAGTCAGAACAACGGCGAAGATTCACTCAATATTAATCTTCACCTTATGTCTATAAGACCGAAGGAAATCACTGAGGGGATGCAGAATTTCTTTTTCAATCGTCCTGAGCCGCGAGGATTTGAGCATGTTTTGGTAAACGAGGGTGGAAAGTGGATTGAAGAACAGCAGTAGATAAGAATGAAGGAGCTTGTTCATGCCAAGAATGAGTCTAAAAGAAAGAATAAGTGGGGGGATATTTTTGTTGGACGGCGCGATGGGAACCCAGTTGATTGCTCGCGGGATTGAAGTGGGCAAGTGTAATGATTATCTAAATGTCGAGTCGCCTGATGTTGTTTCTGATATTCACCGCAGCTACTTCGAGGCGGGTAGTGATGCGGTTCTTACCAATACATTCGGGGCCAATAAATATGCTTTGGGACGGCATAGGTTGGAAGATGAGGCTGCTAAAATAAATAGTGCAGGCGCTCAAATAGCTCGGCGGGCAGCGGGGGAGGAAAAGTATGTATTGGGCGATATTGGGCCGAGTGGAGATTTTCTGGAGCCTTTGGGAAGCCTGAAACCGGAGGAATTGAGAGAAGCTTTTGCCCGGCAGGCAAAGGCGCTTTTGGATGGCGGTGTGGACGGTTTTATAATCGAAACCATGACTGCTCTCGATGAGGTGACAATTGCAATCGAAGCGGTGAAATCTGTCGGCGGGGGGGTGCCGGTGCTTGCGTCGATGTCTTTTGACAGGGCCCGCGATGATTTCAAAACCATGATGGGCGTTGACGTCGAAACGGCGGTTGCAAAGATAGTTTCGTTGGATGTTGACGCAGTAGGATTCAATTGTGGTACAGTGTCACTTGATGAGTATATAGAGCTGGCGGAGAAGTTTGTTTCAACAGTAAAAGCTTTGGGCAAAGATGTATTGATTTATGCTGAGCCTAATGCGGGCAAGCCGGAATTAGTCGAAGACCAGGCGGTTTACAAGGTATCGCCTGAGGATTTTGCAGCGGCGGTTGAGAAAATACATTCGAGAGGCGTGAGCATCATCGGTGGCTGCTGCGGGACCAGTCCAGCACATATTAGAGCAACGGCTGAAAAGCTAAAAAGCTGATTGTTGGACAGAGCGTTTTATCAGGTAGTGTTCAGGAATTTTGCGATTTGGTCGATGTTTTTTGCAGTGGCGCCCTGGTTCTTTCTGATTACTTCTTGGCCGTTTTTGGCAATTTCCTGGGCAAAGTCTGGTTCACTGAGGCATTTTTGCATTGTCTGAAGCAATTCCTGTTTGTTTTTGACCATAATGGCGCCGTTGTCTTTAAGAAGAACTTCAACGGTCTGCTTGAAATTAAAGGTGTGCGGGCCGAAGATAGTGCATTTGTCCAGAGCGGCGGCTTCGGTCATATCGGAGCCGCCCATCGGTACGAGGGAACGGCCAACGAAGATTATCGTTGCGAGTGAGTAAAACTTTCGCAAGTCACCCATGGTGTCGCCTAAGATTATCATTTGGTTGTTGGCCGGCAGTTGGGCGGTATTGTTTTTTATCCGGCTGTAGCGGATTAAGGGAAAACCCCTGCGCTCTATGAGCTGTGCAACTTCATTGAACCTTTCAGGTTTACGGGGTACAATTGCCAAACGCAGGTCACGGAACCGATTTTGTTGTTTTAGGTTCTGATAGACGTCAAGCAATATCTTTTCTTCATCGTTTCCGGTGGCGCCTGCGACCCACAATCTTTCATCGTTAATATTTAGTTGAGCTGCAAGAACGTCGGCACCTTCAACCTTGTCGGTGATCTGGGCGGTGTCGTATTTCAGCGAGCCGGTCACAATTACTTTTTCATCCGGGCAGCCGAGCTCTATGAAACGCTGGGCGTATTGTTCAGTCTGTGCGAGAATGAGACTGATTTTGCTGAAGAATTTCTTAGCGATTGGCTTTATTCTTTTGTATGCGGGGTAGCTTTTGTCACTTATTCGCCCATTGACCACGATGACGGGAACATTTAACTGCTGTGCGATTTGAACAAAATTAGGCCACACTTCCAGTTCCATCAGCAGACAGATTGCCGGGCGAATATTGCTGAATGCACGTCTCATTATCCAGGAGAAATCAAAGGGAAAAAAGAAAACCTGGTGATTCTCACTGAAAATGTTAGTCGCACGGGCAAAGCCGGTATCGGTGGTGGTGCTGATTACGATTTCGAAATCGCCGAATTTTTTCTTAAGCTCTTTAATGATTGTCTTGGCTGCGTTGACTTCGCCGACGCTTACGGCGTGGAGCCAGATACATTTTTTTGTGGGACTTCTGCGGGTGATTTTACCAAATCGCTGGTCCCAGCCGGTGCGGTAGCGTTTGTGCCTGACGGCTCGATATACAACCACAGGGCTATAAGCCGCACCGGCTAACAAATATACCAAATCAAAGATGATTCTCATTTGGTTGTCCTAATAAAGGAGTAAACGGGTTAATAATCGGTAAATGATATTTATAAAGCACGACTATGTCAAACAATTGCCTGACTGTGTAAGCGGGGGTGTGGCCAGATTTTCGGATAAGCTCTAAGTTCATTTTGGCCTTTGAAAAGATTGGGTTTGTTTTGGGTTTGTTTTTTTGCCCCGCCAGCGGGATAAAAATTTGATAATCCGTTGTATTATAGATGTTTACGTTCATTTTAGCCTTTTTGAAATTGGGTTTGTTTTGCATAAAAAGGGTTGATTTGTAGAGAGTCCTCTACAGTTGTAGAGGGCCCCCGACAGAAAAGCAAGTAAGCTAACATCGGGGGTAAACTCCGGAGTATTGCGTGTTTCGTGGTACATTGTTCATGGTTCATGGTTTATAGTTCATGGTTCATTCCCCTAAGGGGTTTCCGCTTCGCTTCAAGGTTAATTGTCTGGGCCTTCTGGGTTGACTGGGCCTTATAGGCACGTAAATAACTGGCTGCTTTTTGCCAGAGGGCCCCGACAGAAAAGCAAGTGAGCTAACATCGAGGGTAAACTCCAAAGCAAGTACCTCTATAATTAGAGCTACCTGCGCGTTTGATACGAAAATATAACCGTTTCTCGTTGCTCGTCGCTCGTAACTCGTTTTGGGAAAGTGAGTTAAAAATTTTTGAAAAATTTGATTTTTGCTCTGAGGTATCAGCGTTTTTGATTGATTTTTCAATAATATTCAGCCACGGATTTCACAGATTTCGCAGATTTTGTTTTAGCCACCCCCGACCCCCGGCAGAAAAGCAAGTAGGCACACACCGAGGGTAAACTCAAAAGTCAAGTGAGCTAACATCGAGGGTAAACTCCGGGCACAGGGGCATAAATACTTATGGCACAAGTTTGCACTGATTCTTGAGTTGATTAGAGATTAGAGATTGGTTTCTTCGGCTAATATCAGAGCAGGCTATTTCGCTCGGGATGAAGGTAAAAAACCTTCAGTTTTTTCTTGTAAATTCCCATTCAACTGTGTAGATTTCTCATAACTGAGAGAGGACATCTTTGATTAGCAGTTAATGTTTTGGGCGGTTGTTGGGCCCGCCGTAGGCGGATCTTCGACTTTTGGCGGGTTAGTATTTTGATAAGCCGGTATGACGTTGATTTTATAGGTGACTGTCCCTAGTTTTTGAAACTTCGCAAAGCCAGAGAGGCCATGAAGGCTAAAACGGGGCGTTGTGAAGGCCGCAAGCCGTATGGATTCTACGAGGGTGAAGAAAGGTTGATAAAGCGGATAAAACAATTGCACCGAAAACCACGTGGCGGCAAACGTCTGGGACCGTACCAGATAGCCCGGATTCTAAACCAGGAAGGCTGGCCCACCCGCAAAGCTCAAGAGTGGCGAGGCTCCCATGTCAGTGCCATTTTGAAACGATTGAGTTCACGGATTTCCTAACGCATAATTGCAGCTCTGAAAGCTATATGCCGAGACGAACAGCAAGGCTCGTAAGAGGCAGGTAGAGGCTTTAGATAACGAGTAGTCTTACCGCAACCTCTTATCATGGGGAGGGTGAAGGAGCACTTTATATATTATGCGCCGAGGGAGGCACCAGAATAAGGACGATTTGATGTGGCGCATGAACTTGGACATATCCTTCTGCACTGCTCGGAAGTAACCTCTTTCAGGATAAAGTCCATTGATGTGGAAAAGGAGGCAGATAGGTTTGCTCCTATACTGTGCGAACAGCATGGAGTGCCGCATGGAAGTGTACATAAATGCCAAAGGGCATCAAACTGCAAAAAAACGCAATCTGACGCCCAAGGCCTTAAACTTTCATGCGGTAGTATAACAAATAACGGCGGATGGAGAGAAAATAATTGAGGAAATTTGGAAAAAATTAAAAAAATATTCTGCCTATCGCTCAAAGAAAACGCCGTTCTTGCTCAAAAAATTGGGATTCATACTCTCTTACAGAAAATACAGGTAAAAAAGATCTTGAGAAGTCTTGTCAAAACACAAATGTAGTGTTAATTAGTGTAATAGAATTTGATGAAGTAAAACATAGAAAAAGTACGATGAAATATGATTGTTTTATTCGGAGTTGACCAATACGCAATCTGACGCCCAAGGCCTTAAACTTTCTCTTTGTGGCGTGACACTTCTTGTTGCTGCGGTCAATTCTTTTTGCTGAAAACAGTTGGAAACTGCAATTAGTGAAAGGAGTTATTATGGCAAAGCAGGAAAGAGGTTCCAACAAACATCAAAGAGCTCTTGAGGAAGAATCAAGACAGCATGGCGGCCCGACTAACCTATTTTATGTGGGTCAAATTAACGTGAACATGCCCAAGAACGGAGTCGGGACAATTGGGAACAATAATGTGACTGAAGCAAAAGAAACGAGCAAAGACACTGAGAGTGACAACTCTTGGTTGTGGTCTTTAATCACCAGCGTTTGCGGGAGCATCAAAAACACATTTAGCCCACGGTAGGTGCTGTTTCAGACATTACCATTTCCGGCAAGGTTAGATGGTAGTTTTTCAGACTGATTATTACCACATTGTCTAAACGTACTTACTCTGACTCGACAACCAGTTTACAACCGTATAGAATACCCTACAGTTAGAAATAGTGAGTAACAGGATGGGGTACAATAATGTGGCGACCTGCTTGTTGGAGATAGGATATGTGTTCAGAAAACGAGAATAGCCCAGAAAAGACGATTATGTGTTCAGAAAACGAGAATAGCCCAGAAATTCTGATGAAATTGCTTGAAGTCGCTTGGGCTAATTTCGACCGCAGGAGAACTTACGAATGGAAAATGAGCCTTGCTATTTGGACAGCTATAGCCGCATTCATCGCATTGTACTTGAAAGGTGAAATCCCTACAATACCAAATGACGCACAATCTCCCTTGTCTTGGGCCGCTTGGCTTGTTGTGGTGGTGCAGGTAGTGTTTTTGGTTTGCCTTAGATTTGCGAACGGAGTTGACCAAGCAAGAGCCTGCTTCTGTGAGGACCTA
>SDBS01007759.1_pt1 | contig 10405 bp, 2 predicted proteins | sample 2277091 | NCBI WGS metagenome assembly SDBS01 (sample SAMN10404972, study PRJNA504765) | marine sediment metagenome | isolation source: marine sediment core GS10_PC15, 163 cmbsf | place: Arctic Ocean: Southern Knipovich Ridge | collected 2010 | reverse complement strand
TAATAAATCTATAAATTCTCTTAAATGACTCCTTATCATAGCTTTCTGCAATAATATTTAAATAATAATTTACTATTTTAAATGCTTCTTCGTATTTGATTATGATTTTTAAATCTTTGTTGTCTCCTATAGTATTCTTAACAATATCATTAAAATGCCAGGCAAAACTTGCATTAATTTTTGGATTCCCTTTTTTTATAATTTTAATCAAAATATTCTTAAACTTTTCATTATTAAAATCTGCTAAATCATCAAATAATCCTGGTAAACTCCATTCCCAATCATGATAAAATCTATGTCTAAATTCTGCAAAATATATAAATAACGGAACCGCTTCGCTAATTACTTCATCATTGCATTTAAGAACCGAATTTAATAATTTTTCTGCAGATTTTTGATTTATAGATTTAAGATAATTAAATACTCTCAATAATTGATTGATTAAAACATTACGGGGTTTTTGATCTAACGATAAGAATTTTTCCAATGAATCAAAAGCAATTTCTTCAATCTTTTTTGCCATTTTTAATGCTTTTTCTTTGTCTTGATTAAAAAATAATTCTTTTTTGTTTTCTGGAATTATTGAAAAACGAACTTGCGCTAATCGAGATAAAGTTACGCAAGACTGTTCTTGAATATAATAATTTTTATCATTGGTCAATTTTTCAGTTAAGTAAATAATTTTTTCTAAATATTCTCTACCTGCCAACCCAATACAGTTCATTAAAGCCCAAGCACATTTTCCCCTAACTGTGGTGATGGTATTGGTTCCTTTTCCATTTATTATTTGTCGATGTTTATCATATTTACCTTCAGGATCTTTGGGGTCAATTTTTTGCGGGGTGCAGGGAGCGGAGTCATTGATAAATATTTCAACAATCCGTATAGCTTCCTTTATTTTTTTATTTTTAGCCAGAGCTTCAGCAAAATCTACAATTGCTTCGCGAGCCTGAGATTGAGTAATCCTTTCTTCTATTTTTTTAATATCATTACTCAAATTGTTTAAAAATGGATTTAAAAACTCGAAATAAAGTTTTTTGAATATTTCTAAATTTTCGGGTTTATTTATATCTTCACTTTCGGGTAGTAGACAATAAAAAAGTATTATTTGTTGGTTATTGCTTAATTTTTTATTTTTCGCTATTTCATTAATTATTTCTATCCCCGACTGGAAATCTTTATAGATAATTTTATTTAAAATATTGGCAATCCGATATACTTCAATATTTTTATCATTATTTATAAAATCGTCTTGGCTAATATATTTTTTAAATAACTTTAAACCTATTGGAAATGAATAATTTAAATAATTTTCTATCCGAGTGACTGTATCTCTTCCCAACATTTCAGTTTTTTCCAAAAAAGCAGGAGTGCTCGTCCATTCTTCAATAATATCACTTGCTCTTTGATTACCCTCTTTTGCAAATTTAAAAATAATATCTTCAATGAAGGGATCATATGGTAATTTATCTTCTTTGATGTATTCTTCAATTAGATAGATATTTTTGCCTTTGCTATCTAGAAAGTCTTTATTTAGCTTTTGAAATATCAATTTACGCTTACTGGGAATTCCCTTTTTAGATGAGATGAATTCTTTAAGAACGTTGAAGGCATTATTTGATATTTTTTCATCTTCATTTTTATATTCCTCTAATAGAATTGGAATACATGCTCTATTTAAAAAATCAGGTCTTATTCTATTTACTTTATCCTCATGGATAATACAGTTATTCAAAATAAATTTCCATGCTTTTTTTGGATTGTTTTTATGATATTCAACTAAAGCTGGCTCTAATAAATAACAAATAAAATGCTTGTCTTTAATAAGATATTTATTTGGGCTAAATACTGTAAATTCGCCAATTGTTTCCCATCCTGTATAGTTCTCTTTATATTTTTTACATAATCTATCGTAATGATCTATTAAACTATCTGTTAATTGCATAAATTTTTCCTCAAATTTAGCATAATCTTCAATTAAATAATCTCTTAGGATTTCAAATATTATTTCAGGGGTATGATGCCAATATTCACCTTCGTCTTCTACTAAATTGAAGTTATTAAAAATTTGTTTGTAGATAACTTCCTTTTGGTTGTGATTCCCTTTATTAAATAACTTTTTTAGTAAAATAGAAATCTGTTCTTTTTCCCAATTTCGATGTTGGTCATAATCGCTTTTTAAATAAAAAAAATCATTCTTATAATTATTTAAAATATTTCCCACTATTTCTAAAGCTATTTTATTTAATTTATTTTCTTTTTCGATTATTTTAGCGATTATCCTTACAATATCAAGAACTAAGAAATTATCCAGGAAATAACTTTTGTAATTTGGAAGATATTTTGAAACAAAGCTTAAGATATACCGCCGATTTTTTGTATTTTGTAAATTATTAGAAAATATTTTAAACACATGATGAGAAAAATAATTTAACTTAATTATATTCCATACATTTTCCCAATCTGAAAGGTTTTTTATCCTCTTATTTTCAAGTCTTTTTAAAACAAAAAACATTAGATCTCGTTCAGTAGAAAGAGCAGAGACAAGTGAATCTGCCCAAATGGGCGAGCGGTTACTTTCTAGCGCTTCAACTAAATCTTTTATTTGTTCTTCCTTTGATCTTCTTTTATCATCTAAATATCCAGTCTTTTTTATTATGTTTAATTTCATATTTTCAATTTCTATAAAAAGTTCATCTCTGGTAAAAGTATCCCCTTTTGCAGACCTTTTATAAATTTTTTCTATTAAAATGCTGTTTATAATTCTCTTTATATCATCTTCAGGCAACCAAAAATCTAATAGTTCTTCAAAAAGCGAATAAACTAAATCTTCATTTATATCTCCTGATATTTTCCAAAATTTGACCTGAGGCAATATATTAATTTGCTCATCAGTAAAGTGTTTCTTTTTAAAGTAGGAATAAAATTCCTTTGCGAAATATTTGTAATTTTTATAATATTTTGCGTTTTTTACTTTTTCTTCAAGGTCCTCATTTACCTCATTGCAAATAAATAATATTTCGTCATTTTTGCCTAAATTTTTTCTATTTAGAATATCACCTAAAATTTCTCTTAAATTTGAATAACTAAATTTTCTCTCCCAATTCTTTGCTTCGCAAATAATTTTTTTACCATCATTGAATACCAAATTAAAATCCTGGAATTCCGGCGCTTCTAAATGAATGTAAGAAAAATTTGGTTTTTTAAGATATTGCAAAAATAAAGATATTGCAGCCCCGGATTGATATATTATTCCCTTAAGATTAGGTTGTCCTTTTTTACCCATTGTTCAGCACCACTTTTTGATAATCATATATAAAATTATTAATTAATATTTCCAAATCTTTTTTAATATTTCTTTCTTCTTTAAAAATACCAATTGGCATATCTTTTAAAATTCCAATTAATGGTTTTTTACTAAATTCTTCTATCTTTTCTGATATTAAGTGCAATTTATTTATTAAATCTATATATTTGGAAGAATTAGATTCTTCAAATCGTTGTATCAAAAAAACTCTCAATTCTTTCAGATACATAAAATCTATAAGATCTGGGTGATATAAATTTTCTGATTCTAAAATATTTTTCAACTCATTCTCTAAACTTCTGATATCAGATGGATAAAACCTCTGAGAAAAAATTTGTTTTAAAATGCTTCCATCTTCTATAGGCTTACTCTCTCCATTTTCTCTTATATATATTTTGCAATTAAGCATATGCGGTATTAGATTTCTACTACTCTTTATAATTCTTACTATAACAATATCTCTATTATTGTTATTTCTTATATAATGTATGGGTTTATAATTTTGAGGGGGAATTCCAGGAAAAATTTTTTTACTCACAATTCTATTTAGTCTAGTAGTAAACTCTTGCTGCACATTTCCTATACCAACTGGTTCTTTAGTTTCATCGTCTATGCCAAAAAATAAAAATCCATCATTTGTATTGGCGAAAGAACATAATTTACTTCGAATTCTATCCGCTGCCTTTTCATTTTTTGATTGTAAGTTTCCGATAAAATCAAATTGATTATTTTCTTGAGTAATAGGACTAGCAAGCCACTCTTTTAATTTTTGAAAATCCCAAATTTTAATATCTTCTTCTGTTAAAATCATTTATTAAATTTACCCTTTGTATAAATTATTATTTACAAAAATTTTCTACTATGCTAATTTCTTCTCCCGTTAAGCCATATAGAGTATAAACCATTTTATTAATTTGCTGTGCATATTCCTTTACTCGTTTCTGTCTGGACTCATCTTGAAGATACTCTGTAGATTGTGTTAAGGATAATATTTTATCTACGATATTAATAAAATCCTTTTGTTTTGATAATGATATTTTCTTAATGGGTAAATACTTTAATTTACTCAATTTAATCTGCGGAAATACTCTTCCCTCTTCTTTAACTATAAAATTATAAATATAGTGTAAATATTTAGAATTTAATAAAGCTAATATATATTTTATTAAATATTGACTTTTAAACTCATTTTTTACTTCGCCAGCCTGTAATGTATTAGCAAACCAAATAGGTTTAGCTAATAGACTACCAATAAAAAAAGAGCTTGTTTGCCTCCAAATAATTTTTTCATTTTTATTAAAAAAGGTCTCGTTAAAGTAAACTATCTCATTTTCTTTTAATAAATCTTTATAATTATGTCTTAAATAATAAGTATTACTAAAATTTATATACCATCCTTTTCGATCTAAATTCTTACCGATTAAAACTTTTTTATCTTCTTTATGTTTTTTATTACCTTTATAAAAAATTCTTTCAGCTAAATCGCTCTTACCTTTTTGAGACAACCCAATTTTAATTCTCTGATATTTTATTCCACAATCTTTTAAGTTCATAATTTCACCAAGTAATATCTCATCTTTTGATAATTTTCTCGTTTTATAGATAAAAATATTATCTGGGGTATTATTATAATTTTTCTGTTCAATTATTTTATAATTAATATTATTTAAACTATTTTTAAATTTGCTTTTATTTGATAGGTCTCTAAATTTAAGAATATTACTTTTATTATTATCATTTTGTATAAAAATAATACATATGGGCACAACAACTTGTTCGAAAACACCTTCTCCAAGATTAAGAATTTCAACAATTTTAAAATCAAGAAGGAATTTTCTTGCATCTTTATATCTTGGTTGAAGTAATAATGTATTTGGTAATATATAACAAAGAATACCTTTTTGTGCTATTAATTTTGATATGCCTAATTCTATAAATATTTTATAAATATCTTTAAAGGCCTTGGTTGTGTTTGGATAAAGTTTTGCATAAATTTTTGTCATTTTATCTATATTTGCTCCATATGGTGGATTGGCAATTACCACATCAAACCCATCTTTTTCCTGAAACACTTCAGAAAAATATAATTTCCAGGGGAAGAATGGACGAACCTTTCGATTGCTAGTATATTGCCTTAACTGTTTTTCAACTTCCTGTAAATTAAATCCAGTTTTTTGGGATAGTAAATCTTTTTCTCTCTTAATTTCTCTTTCTCTTTCTTCTTTAACCGGATGTCGCTCATATTTCTCTTCAATTTCAATTAATTTTTTAAAATAATCAGCTTTTTGTTTTTGTAGTTTTAGTTCAAATATATTAATAATAAGATTTTCAATTTCCTTTTTTAAAATCTTTTTCTTATTTATGTTTGTCTGATTTAGAAGTTCATCCTTTTTGACTTTCAACATTTCGTATAATTCATTACTCTCGTTTGTGAAAAATAATTTTTCTTTCTTATTATTCTGTTTATCATTATCTAAATCAATGCCCATAAATTCAGAAATAAGACTATTCCCTTGCATTATTTTATAATCCAAATTTGGTAGAGGTTTAATCTTGTTTATATCTTCTTCATCAACAATTAAAGAAAGCCATAATCGGAGCTTAGCAATCTCCACTGCTCCTGGGTCAATATCTACACCATAAAGACAGTTTTGGATGGCGTGACGTTTGAAATTATACATTGTTCGAGATTGCTTCATCGCTTCCGCTTCTCGCAATGATAAATATGGTGTTAGTACGTTTCTTGCGCGAATAATTTCGTTCATCATCCCTACAGGGAAAGCACCGGAGCCAATGGCCGGATCACAGACATGAATATTTTTCAATGCCTCATCAATTCTCTCAGCATTTTTACGAATATTTTCCGGAAGCTTAAAAGAATAGGTTTTGGTTTCTTCTCCCTTGGTTGCTACATGATTGTCATTCTCTATTGTAGTGTCACCATATTTAATTAATTTTTCGATATCTTCTTTACAAATTATATTTAAAGCTTTTTCTATACTTAAATTTTGCTGTATTGGGTCTGGCTTACCCAGAAGTTTCATTTGAATTTTTTCTTCTTTGGTTCTACTTTCCTGCTTACCATTCACTTCTGTATATAAATAATTAATTAAACTTTGCTGGCACATATAATGCACAATTTCTCGCGGAGTATAATAAGTCCCTTTAGATTTACGGTCTTTGACTTCCAGAAGATTTTCAAAGACTTTTCCTAGCATTTCCGGATCAACTGCTACCTCTTTTTCTAATGGTTCATCTTCTTTAACTGTAAAATTGTAACGATCGAAGACATCCAAAATTCCTGTACCGACATCACCTTCTTTTGTTTTGATTTGATTTGAAAAGAGAGTATCGGCTAAAAGTATGTCTGTTTTTGCCCAATTATAATCGTTAACAGGATCAAATAATCCTCCATTTAAAAATGGAATTTTACAGTTGAAATAACTAAAGTAGTGGTCATCGTGTGAACGGTCATTTCTTAATGCTTCATAAAAGAGTGGCTCCAAAATATCATTGAAAAAATTTTTATAATAGCAATGTTTTTTCTCAAAAAGCTCGCGTAAGAAATGCTTTGAACCTGTTCCCCACTTCTGTCCTTCTTTAACTCCGAACCATCCTTTCTTTTGCAGAAAATATAAAAATACAGTTTGCCCTAAAAGCTTTTTGGAAAAATCGACAACATTAACTCCTTTTTGTTGGAACTCTTTCCTGATTTCTTCATCTTTTTTTACTATCTCATCAAGAGTATCTTTAACTTGGAAGAAAAGATTACGATATTTTTCGAAGAATTCCTTGGTGACTTTTTCAATACTAAATGCTTCTTCTATTTCATTTAGTTTTAAGTTATGAATATCATTTATTAAAATATCTACAAAGCAACTTTGGGCGGTATGGCTGCTTTCGTTTTTACCTACTAAAAAAGAATATCTGCGGGCAGGGGTAAATTCTTCCTTTACCTTAACATCGCCTTTTGGTGTTTTTTTAAACTTATATTCCATCTTTACAAAAGAAAAGCGCCAATCCTCTCCCTGGGGAGAAACAAAGGCAACAAGCCCTGCATCTTTTTCTCCACGTTCTTTTAAGTAGCGGGCTATGAAGTTACGCTGTGCGGTACGGGCGCGGTCAATTGTAGTTTCTCTTTTTAAATGGACAATAAGAATGTCAATCTTTTTCCCTTCCGGGTCTGTGTAAGTTCCAATTCGTTCAAAACTTTTAATGTAATCTTTAAAGCTATCTGGTATATAACAACCATGTAGACGAAATGTTTTTGATCCATCATATCGGTTAAGTATATTTTTAATAAAATAAATAAATCTATTTTTATCGAAAGGATTTTGAAAAGTATCTTTAATTAATCTTCTGGCAGATTCTTTATCCATAGTTTATTCTCCAATCAAATATTCAGATAAAATGACTTCTCTTGGACCGGAAGTTTGAGTGGCACTTTCAGACAAATGTTCTTTTAAAAATTCCGGAGCAATATTTTTTTGCAATACTGCTAATATTGTTAGAGGATTTATGGTCTTTTTTAATTCATTATTCAGTTCTTGAAGCAGTGTTTTGGTAGTCTGTTTAGGCAGAGCTCCTTCTGTAATCTTTTGTATTACTATTTTTAAGTAATCTTCCTGTTCTTCAGTAAATTTTCTGGTATCTTTAGAGATGGCTTTTAGTATTTTTAAAACTTGAGTGGCAGAATCCCTGCCGCCGGTTAGTTTTATTTCTTGTGCTTCTTCTTGGGTGGCAAATTCGAAGGCTTCTTTGTTCTTCTCTAATAAGTCATAGAAGTTGGAGCTTATTTTCTCTCGTTTAGTATTTTCATTTACCTCTAAAGTTTTAGCAGTAGTGATGAAATCTAATTCTTGAGATTCCTGCTGTTGGGCGCTCATGAAAAATTTCTGGAGTTTTCCTTTACGGAAATAAGTTAAAAGGGTATTGGCTTTTTGTTTATATATTCTGGCAGTTCTTGCCTTTTTGGGCAAGGATTTAATTCTGGCAAATAAATCCGGATTATCTTCCCGGATATCTTTAATTACTTTTAAATATTTTAAATCGCTTTCTTGTCCTTCATCTTCACCAATGATGGCTTCTTTGGAAGTTAAACGGTTAAACAATTCGTGGGATTCTATTTCTTCATTTTCGGTAAGCAGTCGGGCATCATTTCCTAATAAAGTTATAAAGGCATGTATTTTCGCTGCCGCTGCTTCTTTTAACTTAATAACATCATTGGATTGTTTGCTGGGGAAAAAATTAAAGGTATAGATTTTAGGAAATATGGTGTCTACCCTATTGATTCTGCCTACTCTTTGCATCATGCGGGTAGGATTCCAGGGGATATCATAATTAATGACTACATTAGATTTGTGAAGATTCACTCCCTCTGATAAGACCTCTGTTGAGATTAATATTCTGAAATCATCCCGGGGAGAATGGGCTTTGGGGTCAAAGTTTTCAATTACTTTTCTCCGGGTGTATTCACTTGAACCCCCGGTAAATTTCATTACTTTATATTTTTGTAAATTTTCATTTAAATAATCTGCGGTCTCTTTGGATTCAGTAAACACTATTAATTTATTTTTTTTTAGGATAGGATGAGAAGAAAGGATATCTAAAAATTTGAGCAATTTGGGGTCACGGTCTACCATGCTCCATATTTTTTGAATTTCTCTTAAAGTCTTTAAATCTTTTTCTAAAAGCCCTCTATATTTTGGATCAAACTCTTTGGATAAATATTTTCCAGCTTTATCTTCATCAATCAATTTTTGGATTGCTTCATCATTGTCATTTTCCAGGAATTCAAATATTTTATTGATATATTTTTTGCTAACATATACATTTCCCTTATCAAATTCATCTATAAATTTTTCATAAGAATGGATAAATCGATTTATGCTTTGTCTGAAGGCATAAAAACTGCTCTCCAATCTTTTCACTAAAAGAATTTTCATAAATTTTCTCATATTTGTTTGGGCCAATTTTTCCGGTTGAGTAATTTCTCCCCGGTAATAAAGAAGAGGTGTATAACGACTATAGTTAAAATCAAGGGCAATCATTTTGATAGTCTTGGTAAAAATCTTGTCCTCTTGATCGTTTAACTGATAATATACCGGTTCGGGTTTGGCAACATCAGGAAATTTCAATTTTTGTTTTTCTAATTCTCGAGTAAAATATTTAATTACTTCGGTCCTAGTTCGGCGTACCATCAGATATTTTAGAACCTTTTCTCGAATCTCTCGGGAGTTTTCTTTTACAATTCTAATATATTCCGGATAATCTCGTTTGCGGTCTAATTTTTTTAATTTCTTTTCTAAATGGGAGAAAAATCTCTCTAAATTGGGAAGATTAGGAATTGTGCTCTTTTTGGATTTTTGAAATAACTTTAGTTGGCTTAAGATATCCTTGGGATAATTGTTGTAGGGAGTGGCGGTTACCAGGATAACTCTTTTGCCCCGGCAAATCCGAGCGAGCATTTCGTAAGTAGTATTTGATTCATTGCGAAAACGATGTGCTTCATCAATAAAGATATTTTTATATTTATCAACACCCCGTTTGAGCAATTTGTCTAATTTACCCAATGATTCAAAATCTGCCTGTTCCTTAAAACCAGAAAAAATATTGGGCCAGGAACCGGGGCTGTCTTTATCTAAAAGCATGGGAGGGGCAATAACTAAGTGGCGGCCATCTAATTGCTGGGCTAAGAGGGCAGAGATATAAGTTTTACCCAGACCTACTACGTCAGAGAGAAAAACACCGCCGTATTCCTGAAGGATTTTTTTAGCATTTAAAACCGCCTGTTCCTGATATTCAAGTTTCATAAAATCTTTGGGCACATATTTGTAAAATATTTCTTCGGCTTGTTTGAGGTCATCCTGAAAGTATTCGTATAAAAATTTTAAGTAAAGTTCGTAGGGTGTAATATTATTGTTTAGCCAGGTTTTTGTTTGAATGGTTTCTTGATATTTATCTTTTAAGTCAACCGCGTCTTTCCATAATTCATTAAATTTAGCAAGGGCAAATTCATAATCGGATCTATTTTTTAATTCTACATTAAATTCTAAATTATCAAGAAGACCGGCTTTGGTGAAATTGCTGGAGCCGGTA